>Ga0126342_10005070_pt1 | contig 22800 bp, 23 predicted proteins | sample Cyp1metagenome_FD_92528 | JGI IMG/M metagenome (GOLD analysis project Ga0126342, IMG submission 92528) | Coral microbial communities from Lord Howe Island, Old Settlement Bay, Australia - Cyphastrea 1 metagenome | ecosystem: Host-associated > Invertebrates > Cnidaria > Coral ...
ACGATTCAATTCGTGCAGAAGTTCCTCAGCTTTCAGGTGACAAACGAACCAAGATTGAGGTGATGATTGTGAAAGAAAAGATGCAAGAGTGCCAAACACTTTTGCGATGGGTTTCAAGTGAAGAACAGTATGCTGATGGCATGACCAAGCCCTCAGCGCGTCAGTTGCTCACTGACCCCCTTAGAACTCACATGTTCAAATTGCAAGCAGATGAAGATTTCGTTGCCGCAAAGAAGAAAACACAACAGCAACGAGAAGCAAATGCCCGCAAGTTTGCCCTCTCAAAAGCTGCTAGCAAAGTAGGTGGTTTAGCTCATTTGATTTTCATTTCTCACATCATGCCGGTCACTGGTTTTTCCTCTGATGAAGCCTCATGGTCCGACGATGCAATGCGCCTATTTGTGACCATGGTGATGTCTTTCCTCACTGGATGTTTTTGTATTTGGATGCTGCTTGGATTTCCGAAGATTTTCCAACTGGAACCAAAGCGCGTGGCCTTTCGCCTTCCCAAGCGCGACAAGAGCGTGCAGTGCGAGATTGAATATGACGAGATGTCTCACATGGCCTACCAACTACACCTTGAACAAGAAGACAAGGCGAGACTGGAAGATAGCTTCAAAAGGGAAATCGAAATACTGGAAAGCTATGCACAGGTGATGAAAGAATATGAAAGATACAAGCGAAACAAACAAGGAGGATGCCAACAAGTTCTTAAGTGAACTCAAAACTCTCACAAAGTACGACTTCAAGATGTTGAACAAACCCTGACGGCAAAGATTCAAGAAGTGATTGAACTGGAACGACAGATTTACCAAGTTCAAGATTCTTTGGGTCGAGCAAATCAAGCCAATGCAAACATGCGCGAGCTCCATGACCATGAGATCGAGTTCCGCAGAGAGGTCTACGTGATCAACAAGGCAAATCGCTTCCACCTCTTCGATGACTGCAACGTACTGATGCAAGCACGACCCATCACTATGTATGTTTGCAAAGAACGCGAAGCGCGACGAGAAAGCGAGAACGCCGAGATGGATCAATATCAGCACGGTTGGCGTGACAGATCTGGGATGATGGATGGACTGGAATAATTCCCATCCGAACGCGATGGATGGATTGGAACAGTTCCCATCCGTGACCTTTCAATACACCAGTTTGCAAAATACACTTTTTACATATGCCCGGCAGACTGGAATTTTCCTGCCGATGAATGCAATGCAATTTTTCCATGTACAACAGCTGACTGAAACTTTTCGTGCCGACAACTACTGGCGGGATAGATTCATTTACAGCTGAAAGGAAGCAATTGGTTGCAGACACTGAAGGTTTCTGTTTTTGACCGACTCTTTTCCTCCAATGTGAATTTGACGCCGTCAACTTGACATGGATGACACACACAAATCGAGAAGCCCTGGCCAGGTTGAACCATCACTCACCGCCTTCCTCTTGGCCATATGGATCAAACTCGGCCAACAGGGCCCTTGAGCATGCCCCCGGAAAATGGTTTGTGGGACTTTGGGTGCCTGCACGTGTTTCCCCCGAAAGGACATCCAACCTAGAGTGTGGTTTGTTCGTGGTTTGGTTGTTTCAACTGAACTCTTCATAGTAACATCATCCATGTCAGTCCCCATCTCCCATGGCCGTGTTCACAGCCACGGCACCTCCGGCACGGACCAGGTGATTTCGCCGCCCAACTCGGCCAGATCCAGATCCAAATCGTAGAAGGTGAGGTTCGCAGCCACCTGCGGTCAGTGACTTCCATGGAGTTCTGGGGAAATTTTTCGCACATCAAAACATTGCCCGGATTTACATTTCTGGATGTGAGTTTAACTCCACCAAATATAGGAAGAATAGGCCGAATAGGCTTCACCCCGTAAAAGTATCAAAGGATCATCTTCGTATAGAAAAAAAACACCTCACTGATTCAGAGTAGCCTACCAAGTCATTCTAAATTGGGGTCATGGATCATGGATGGAAGACTTGCAAGAAAGCAAGTCTAACTTTAATCGATAATCAAACATTCAACAACCAGAATCGCTTCTCCTGTCAACAATAAGGAACACTGAAATACAAAGCTTAACCAACAATCATTACCCAAACTTGGAAACATAGCTAAAAAAGAAATCCTGGTAGAGCGCCATGCTAAACAATGGCTGAAACCACTTAACATCAACTTTGGCTGAAACAAACGGTGACCAAATGCCATCCCCGTGGATTACACAACACGTCGCTTGCGGAGCCGCCTTCGACACATCTGACAGGAAGAAGGCCACAGGAGTGCTTTGCTCCGCCAGCTTCGAGGCAGTGTAGACCTGAATTTGAAACATCAACTGGATCTTTCAAGACCATTCAAAAGGGATGACCCTTGCTGGTATATATAGTCTTTGATATTCCATTTATATGTTGAATAAACAATTTGGACACATATTGTTCCTGGAATTTACCTATTCTCACTACAATTATATGGTCCATATATACCATTTACAGTAGTATAGACAATTGTTTTTTTGGTGGAAAAATAAACAATGCTGGTTCCATTGATGACAAGCAAAATCAAGCAATGGTGTCCTGGACAAATCAACAAAAAAACGCTTCCCTAAATAGACCCCTTTCATCCCCTTTCACATGCAAGCTGGTGCCCCAGTTCGGAATCGCGAAGTTGGTGCGTTTATAACTCCAATTTCACTATGTGGTTTATGGTAGATATATCTAGTCTATAATAGCTCCAATTTACTATGGCTCCAATTTCACTATGGTTTATGGTAGATATATTGACATACTTACATTATACTTACTATGGTTATTAACCAACAGACATAACTGGGGGGAGCACCACCTCCAGGGTTTTCCCAAGAATTTTCAGATCCCAAAACAGCGTGGGCCCCGCACCAGTAAATGACTGAAACTCAGCAGGGGCGTCTCCGCCGGCAGCGCAGCCCTGGTGATTGGAGGTTCAGAGTAGCCCACCTCAGCTTGGGGTCAAAATGGTGCAGGGAAAACCATGGAAATCCCAGTGAAAAATGGAGGTTTCTAGCTGGGAAAATCATCGCACTGGGGGATTTCCCAGCTATGTTGACACCGGTGGATCTAGGTGTGGCATCTTTTTGGATATCTACATTTTATATCTTTTGGTGAGTCAAAAAAATGTCCATAGATATGTCGACAGATTCACACAGCCTAGATAGTCTAGATATGTCTAGATATGTCTAGTTTTGGACAGTCACCTACAACATGACCGTCTCAGCTCAGAACCAAGTTGCTGCTTGACGATTCGCGCCATCTACCGAGGTGGCGAGATACACCTGGTAGTGGTGCCTCAGCATCCATGGGTCAAATTTCAACCCTAGTTTTCTTTGAAAATGAGTGATTAATACATATTAATACCATGGATATATCCCCCAAATGGCCATTTCCAGTAGGGAAGTGAGGTTTCAAACGTTCGTGACAACAAAGGAGTGACATGCGTATCTTCATATTGACAAAACACCCCAATGCACATAAAACAGCCAGAAAGAACAGAAACAAAACACGGAAAGCGCTCAGCAAAACACCAAAAACTCCACGATTTTTCGCCAAGGAACACCAAGTCCAAGCCTTCGGTGGGTTCTTCCCAGGTCGCCTCACCAGTGAGTTCCCCACGGTCCAAGTCCTGCCACTGGGTTTTGAAGGGGAACTCCCCGTTGATTGCGATATTCCGGGTGAGAATTGGTGAGAATTGGTGAGACTTTATATTCCTCAAATTTCATCAAATTGGTGAGTAGAATCCAAGAACATCCAAGAATTGGTGAGAATTGGTGAGACTTGATATTCCTAAAATTTCATCAAATTGGTGAGTAGAATCCAAGAACATCCAAGAACTACACATCAACAGGGGTGTCTCGCACTGCTCAAGATGTACCATAAACCCAAATGTTGGTCCAGTTCTGATTCAGATACCCTCTGATAAACTAACATACCCTCTGGTAATTTAACATAGCTATGGAAAATCACCATTTTTTATAGGAAAATCCACTATAAATGGCCATTTTCAATAGTTTTTTGTATGTTTACCAGAGGGTAAGTGTGGAAAATGGCTCATTTATAGATGATTTACCCATGAAAATGAAAAAAATCCATAAATCTGCCGCCAACTCCTGGCAGATGGCCCATTTTTTCGGTTTCTCAATGTTTTTTTATCCTCCAAAACATTGGCCATTCGAAGATAGCCTGTCAAAAAATAGATGCTTAGCTTCCAGTTGGTTCACATATTCCAATTCTTCCCAATTCATGGCAAAAGATGAGTGAAATTTAGGTAGTTTGCAGTAACCATACCCATCCAGTTGGTTTATCTTGGAGAACATCTCCCATGAACTCCAGTTGGTTGATGCCCGGATTATCACAACCAATTTAGCAACAAGAATGCCAACGAACAAAGAAACTAGCCCGTAAAAATGTTGGATTACCCCATAATGTTCATTTCAATACTCTTCCGTTTTTTGGTGGTATTTGGAGGTCTAGGTCTAGGCATATATCATTATTATATATCATTATTACTATTATTCTTATTATGTGTCTTCTTATTTCTATTACTATTATTATCATGATTATTATCATTGTTGTTGTTGTTCTTATTATTGTTATTAGTGTTTTTTGTTGTTACTACTATTGTTATTATTATTACTATAATAATATTACTATTACTATTATCATATTAGTACCATTATTACTATTATAATATTATTATTACTATTATTGTTATTGTTCTTATTATCACCATTACTATTATTATTAGTGTTACTATTATGATTATTACTATCATTATTGTTAGTATTATATATATATATGTGTGTTGGTACATATTGGTCATCATGTTTTGTATCTGGTTCAATGAGATCCCATTCACATCCGCCATGATAGTACATCCCATGAAAATCGCCGTAAATCCCCATCTTTGCAGCATTGCAATAGTTTGTTGGTCAATTTTGTTAATCTTGGTTATATATCCACTATATTCAATAGTCCCATTGTCATCCCCATAACTGGCTCCATGCTCGGCCCCAAACCTAGGAATCATTTGTTTCTATATGTTTCTATTCATATTTTCATTGTCAGAAACTAGCTAAATTTCCATGGTTTTCTCAGATGTTTCCCATTTTTTCCCCATGTTTTCCACACATTTTCCAACAGTTCCCCCATGTTTTTCCCCCCACGGTCCAGGTCAATGAAAGTTATGCCGCTGATCGAGGCGTTGGTGTCGAGAATGGAGATGACCTAAGTCTTCCGTTATTCTCCGACGGTCGGCGCTTGTGAGGTTTTTAGTGGTTGGTTAACATACGGAAACATATTTTAATGGTTTATTGGTTTTAATGGTTGTTTAATGGTTTATTGGGTTTTTACTGTTTTTTTTTTTTTAATGGTTGGTTAATGGTTGATGATATTTGAAGATGCGTTTTTTCATGATATATATATATATATATACACATACAATAATGGTTAGTAAGAATTGTTGGTGAAGTGTTGATCATGATAATTGATAAATTAATACATTTAATAAGTCAACTGATATAATAGTGCTTGACACCACTGTTGGTTGATTGTTGGACAATTGTTGGTTAACCCACAATATCCTACAATGGAATATAACATATTATAACCATTGTTAATTAGCCATCAATAATAATGGGAACATGTTCAACTAAGCATGGTTACTAATTAGCAATGAGTGGGATTCATATCCAACATGGTTCGAAGTTATATGCGACATGTTCTCCACATTTTAACAGCCCAAATGCTGCCACCAAAGCTGGGAATTGGGTCCGGTAAACTAACCATTTGCTATGGAAAACAACAGCCCATGGAAATAGATGATTTATACTATCATTGTATCATTCCTGGGTGTTTTTTCCATCGTTTTTTCTATGTTTACCAGAAGAAAACCGTTGAAGTATCAAACAATGGGATTTCACCATACCAGAAACAGCTCGACTCATGATGCTCATGGCAGGGTCTATGTTAGTTGATGGTGCAAACATGGTGAGTATCAGTGGGTATCCCCATATTGTCACGTATCGAATATCGCTACCCTCTGGTAAACTAACATAGCTATTGAACATGGCCATTTATAGTGAGTTGTCCCATTAAAAATGACGATTTTCCATAGCTATGTTAGTTTACCAGAGGGTAATCTTAGTTGCTGAAACCTGATTTTCCGATTAAATTCACAATAGACTGGGAAGTGGTCAATAAACAATGTTCTTCAGATAAGAATCCCAAACAATGTCAAGTCGGAAAACAAACAAAACAAACAATGAGAAACCCCAAGAAAGCAAGCTGGTGGTTGAGCCCCCCCTTCATATTATATAGTCAGCTGGGATCCATTTTGGTTTGTCATAGGATACCAGTGCCCGTGGAGAACCTCATTATCCCCAGTAAAATGGTCATTCTGAGGGTCTCATTTGCAGGCAAAGCCAAAAGTCATATCAAGTTGGTCATATCTCTCGTTATATGCCCATTAGAAGGTGAAATTCCTATATATATATATATATATATATTACATATCTATATATATAATACATATTTATATATATATATATATATGTGTGTTTCAATATATTAATCATTTCCAAACAAACCCAAAAACGATATCTGGTTATATATCATATATTGGTTGGGTATATTGGGTATAGCATGTCATCCCAACACGAACCCTCCGTTGCGGTGCTGGTCATCGGTGCCTGCGGGGTGGTCTGTTCTTCCAGATCCGAAGAAGTGTAGATCAGGATGTGGGTGAAATTCTCCTGTGAGGTCTGGTGGTTCTGCCTGACATTTAACCTGGTTGGTGGTTTCAACCCCTCTGAAAAATATGAAAGTCAGTTGGGATGATGATTCCCAATATATGGAAAAATAAAAACATGTTCCAAACCACCAACCAGTAACTCTATATGGGATTTATAGGGGTTTCATAGGCGATTTATATGGGGGATTTATATGAAGGATTTACCCTCCGGTATTTCAACATGACTGGGAAATTCCCGACCTGGAGGTTTCCACATGAAAATCAACGGAGATTGTCTATTGCCAGGTTTCATGGATGGTATTTGTTGGTCATTCACCCGATCACAGATGATTTGGGTACAAAATCAACTGTGTTTTTGTTCCCCAAACGAAGATATGATGTGGTTAAAAAAACAAAACATGATATCCACCATGTGTAGATACTGTTACAAAGGAAACAATAGAAATCCACCATGCGTAGGTGATGTTACAAGGGAAACAATAGGTTTCTTCACAACTATGTTTGTTTTTTTGAAAGGTATACACAACATTAGACAACATGTCAAAATAATCCATGTCTGATTGTATCGTTGACTGAAATGAATGTCTCATTTTTCAGGGAAATGTCTGGCGTGAAAAAACCACCCGAAGACGTCAAGAGTGGAAGGCTGGATGGCTACTCGAAAATCCTATTACCCTCTGGTAAACTAACATAGCTATGGTATAGATGGCCCATTTATAGATGGTTTACTGGTTTACCTATTAAAAATGGTGTTTTTCTATAGCTATGTTAGTTTACCAGAGGGTAAAATATGGTAAAATGGATGATTTGGGGGACCCCCCATTTTAGGTTTCTTTAGGAAACCTCCATATAACTGTTGAGACCAGCTTCATATCCTGACCATGACCATCAACACCACGACGAACCAAATCTACAGGTCTACCCTCAGCTCCGTATGGATCAAACTTCAGATAGTAACAAATTGTGTGCCCCGGGCCCCAGGGTTTATTGAATCAGCCTTGACCCATATACCCTCCAGTACTCAAACAAGACATGCTAGCGTATCCACCATTTATAGATGATGTCCCCATTAAAACCTTCATTTATAGTTGATTTTCTCGTAAACACCTGCATTCTTGATGGGATTTTTTTAGCGGCCCGCCATGTCTGATGACACCGTTGCGGCTTTACCCAGCCGCCCAACAGAACAACATCCGTATGGCTCCAGTGCAAAGTCAGCAGGTATGGAGACGTTCGAGATGTCGTTGGTGACCTCAGGTTATCAGAACTGGAGAATCTTGGGATGTTGTTGGCATCAAGACTAAGAACCACCATTTGATGCAAATATCATCAATTTCCTAAACACTCCCGAACTACATTTAATTGATTATCGGTTTGTTCATGTTTGTTCATGTGTTTTTTTGCAGGGTCACGCTTGATCCTTTCCTGCATTTGATTGCTGAACTTGGGATGTTCAGCTGATTTCAGCCACAAAAAATAGCTGCTTGGTGGTTTCCAAGCATCAATGAATTCTGTGGTCAATTGGGGATGATCATCATGCCGCAGCTTGGAAACTACCCTCGGGATGCCACTAACAGTTTGCGAACTGGAAAATCACCAAAATAATAGGTATAAATCAACTATAACAGTGCCATTTCGCTATGTTAAATGACCAGAGGGACTTCCCCATCACCGAAAAGCCGAGTTTTGGCAAAGGTGCATTGGCGAAAAGCCACCGCAACCAATAGTCCACCGTCGTGGTGGTGCTTGTCCTCGTCAGGAAACGACGGTTACGTTCGCTGCCTTCAGATTTCATGGCAGCCGTAGATGACAATTTTGATAACATAAGTATAAAATGGTAGTATAAAACATAAGTATAAAATGGTGGATCTTTCCATAATTAGTTAGGTTTGATTACCATTCCATATTTGCTGTCACTGGGATGGAATATGTCTGGCTGAAGTTCTTGATGCACTAGCTACCTGAAAATAGCTCCTATCATGGAGCCATCTATCCCAATTCGGGATGTTTCCTCGAATCCAATTCCCATCATTCCAGAATTCCAGCTATGTCTCTGCATGAAGATGGCTAAAGTTGCTTACCCTAAACCCTAAACTACCGTGGATGTGGTTTTCCCAACCATTTATGGATCAGTTTCCCGGGAAACCATTGGTGTTCCACATCTTTTTGTAGGTCGTCACCTACCGGGTAGCCCATAGTCGTCACCGTCACCTACCATTCCACCCATAAAGGCCGTTCGGTCGTGGTGGTGGAAGTTGTCGCAGTGCTGGTGCTGCTCAGGGAAGTTGTAGTGGTTGTTGACTGGCTTGAAGAAGTACCTGGCATGGAATTGGTTTCAGGTTTTGCTGAAGAAAGGTTGTTCAGTTTGGATGTAGCCAACAATCACCAGCAATCAACCAACAGTGGGCGGCTTTGGTTCAACGAACATGGGGAATATTCAACCAACTTCTCTCAGTGGGTTGCTAAATTTGCGACAAACATCTGACAATTTGTTTGTTGACTTTCCCTGTTTTCTGGAGAGTGGTACCCTGTGAGGGCCCATTTTTTCAGTGTTTTGTACTGTTTTTACCTTTCTGTTTGTTTGAGAACTTTGAGGTCCCAACATGATCAAGGCGGGGGAATTTTCGATCCTAACAACCGACAAGCTGGAGGTAGTGAGCGAAATACTTGTGGCACATTGCGATTTCAAAAAAGGGGTGAAATGTGCTCCAAATCGATTGGGAATGGCTGGAATAATCCCTGCACTTTGTCTGATTTGTACGGCAAATGGGATGATGTTCAAAGATCATTGGATGGATGGACTACCCTGTTTTTGGACAAAATCCCACCAACATGCCTTTTAGACCATCTTGGACAAAGCCATCTGTTTGATGATCAGTTGATCACTTGGCTCAAGTTTTGATAGATCTCAAATTGATCCCATTGACTCATATTGTCATGGCGCGTAAGTATGTCTGTCCACCCTGTCCATCCATTTCCCATATCAAATTGTTGATTTAAATGCATCCCATTCTGCAAAATATGGATCCATATTCTGCCTGGCTAAATGTACAATTTGTGATGGTCAACTTTACAATTCTTGACACACAGCCGCTATTAATGGGCTGCTGATCAACTTTGGATACACAAACCTCATAAGTACAGTGTGTAACAGTTGATATGTCCATGGCCATTCATGCGGTACGCAAAGCTCTCACTGATTATAACACCTCATGACTGTTGGGTTGGTGGTTTCAACCCCTCTGAAAGACATGAGTCAGTTGGGATCATTCTTCCCAATATATGGAAAGTCATAAACTTCCATGGTTCCAAACCACCAACCAGTTCTTAAACCTCATGACTGTTGGTCAACAATCCAGTTCATTAGACAAGGATACCCTCTCAGGTTCCAGCGAGTATCCTCACCATCGAACTAAGGTGATTGATTTCCCAGCACAACAGCTTAAACTACTGTAGGTTATCTGATGAACAATGGCGGATACATATTGGGATAGTCGTAATGAACCCTGCCCACTATGGACTTATGATGGGTGTTTGCTATGATGATAGTTACTGTCTTCATATGAAAGTTAACAGTAACCCATATCAAATCATTCAACTGCTAGTTCATCTGAAAATTACTATTACATGAATTGGGGATGTAAAACAGTTTAGCTAGATGTCCATTAAATTCATGGGGGATGACTATAATATTCATGTGTAATATGGGACAACTGGATATCTAATAGGTAACTACGGGGAAAACAACATATGCAAAATACCCCAGCTACCATACGGGTTTGTCTGACAATTGGCTACCCCCACTGTTTTCAGCCAAACCCAAAAATCATATTGTTGGGTTATTATCCATCCCACTACATTCTAGTTGTATGTCCATGACATTTCCCATTATATATATTGCCATTATAATGTTTGCATCCCATATGCCATTAATCATCATTATATGATATTATATATTACAATGATAAAATCACTCTATGTCCCAAGATATATCCATTAATATTATCCCCCAAAAACTATATGGATAGTTATATATCATTTACTGACACTATTAGATGCTAGTCAATGATAGTTCTATGAACAATATCCCTTCTTTACATCCAAAAAGAATACCTGGTTGGTGGTTTCAACCAACCCCTCTGAAAAATATGAGTTCGTCAGTTGGGAAGGATAACATTCCCAATATATGGAAAGTCATAAAAATCATCTTCCAAACCACCAACCAGTCATGACTGTTGGTCAACAATCCAGTTCATTAGACAAGGATACCCTCCAGATATTCAACATGGCTGGAAAACATGGGTTCCAATGAGTATCCAATGAGTATCAAGAAAAACATTAAAAAACTACTACAGTATCCCCAATGTAACATCCCGCGGCTGTCCCCTCTCCAAGTGGCTGGTGAGGCTGCTGATGCTGGAGCTGGTGGTAGTCATGGTAGAGCTGGTGATGGTGGTGATCTCGGCATTGCTCACCTCGAAGCGCCCCGACTCAAAGGGAGGAGGATTCCCAGGGGATCGTGGAGATCAACTTGGATAGAAAATCCATAGGAAAAACATACCCTCTGGTAAACTAACATAGCTAATTATTGAAAATGGCCATAATTGGTAAAATTATGGAATCATATTTCATCCCATCTGGTTGGTGGTTGAGCCTACCCCTCTGAAAAATGATGGAGTTCGTCAGTTGGGATGATGACATTCCCAACTGAATGGAAAAATATAATTCATGTTCCAAACCACCAGCCAGGATAGAAATTCCATAGGAAAAACATCTCTGGAAAAAGGGATGGAAAGTGATGTGGAGGACCACTATTGTGAGTAGAACTGACCAAAATCTTCAAAAGATGCCTCGCAAATGCTTCGGAAGTGGGTGATGTACTGGTGAAAAGCAAAAGCAAAACATTTCTGGAGAAACTATAGGATATAATCCCTGAGGTTATTGTGGTTGGCAGCTGGGTGACTGTAAGTAGATATCTCATGGGGCCCCAATTCATCCTAACTCTCGATCATCCCAGTAGAACATAATAGAACCACCAAGTGTAGATTGCAAGGGACATCATCAACAAGTTGATGTTGTAGAAATGGCTGTGATGGTTCCGGCAAATGTCCCCTGAACAAAACGTGGCTCTACCATGAAAGGAGATCAAATGCAGGCCCTTCTTTCGAAATGAAGGCGTGATTTTTCCCAACTGTTGCTGGTTGGTGGTTTCAACTCTGAAAAATATTAGTCAATGGGGAGGATTATCCCATATATTATGGAAAATAAAACATGTTTGAAACCACCAACCTGGATCTGGAAGTCGTTCCTTGTCCACAAAAAACTTTTTCTTCGGGCATCCGAAGCTTGAGACATGCCGATGATATATGGATTTCTCTTGAAATAACATGCCCCAAGCATTCCAATTGTCATCATTTTTCTTGGAGCCGTCACGTTTTGGTGGTAAAACTCCCTAGACAAACCCAAATATCACATCAATTTGATCAAAAACATTCAACAATCTGAAACAAAGACCAACAAACTGACCAAAAAAAAAAAACAATTGATTTCACTGGTGACCCGCCAACGCCCTTAATCTTTCAGAGCACTGTGGGTGTGGCGAAGGAGATGATGTTCATGGACTCTGCCGCTTCGGGTGCCACGCCTTGCGTCACCAACCTGACTGGGGAACTGGATGGGTCAAGTTATTGGGATAGGAGACCAGGCCCTGGTTCAATGGTTTAGTTTAAGGTAGTTTAAGAACAACAATACAAAAGGGTGCCACCAGGATGTTAATAGATGATATGTACCTCATACTTGCAGCTTTCCAACTATTCTATCTATTTCAACCGATTGATTTAAGGGAAAAATCTACAGGAAACCTTGGTGATTGTCACAAAAAATGGAGCTTTCCTGTAGATTTCCCCTGAAATTGGGCCCAATGGATTCGTCGAAAAAAAATTGGAGATGCCTTCATTTATGGCCATTCTAGAAGGAAACAGATTAGGTTTCAATATGGTTAAACTGTTACATCCTTTTTGGGCCGCCGATTTTCTGACTATTTTTGGGGCATTCCATCCATTGTTTAAGGGAGGTTTGAGCTGCAGAAGTCGAGTCGATCTCTTTTTGAAGGTCACTGTCGTGAAGGCTTGCCCGGAGGCAACATGCCATCCTCATGGGCTGGTGTAAAGCTGAAGGTGTTCCTTCCCAAATTACGGCTACAAACGGACAGTCTAGCTACTAATCCTTATATGAATCAGCATAAAATCTCATTAAATCACACATTTTTCTGTGTCGAAACCTGAATTTTCTACCCCAAAATCGAATCTCATGTCCTAACCCTGCGATGCCGTGCCAAGCAACTCTTCCGTCATGATCTCCTGGAACGCGGTGAAGTTGCCTCATCGAGCGGTCAAGTCCCATGAAAATCCCACGTTGAGGAACTCTCCGTGGTAACTATCAGCTGGAAAAAAAGAAATGAAAGTTGATAAATTATATATAACTATCAGCTACAGCAAAAAATATCACCGTTTTTTTCGCTCGATGATGAATATATAGTATCCTGATTATAGTTTCCAATTCAAAGGTTTTTCAGTGTCCACATGTTGGCCAGGTGGTAACTCTTACGTATGAGCAGTGAACCCAGTGTATATATATATTGAACATAATGAACACTGCTAAATAGTGCGAAGTTGTTGCAATTTGTGTCTCCTTTTGGAGCTACAGAGAACTGGGGGGATGGCTGTTCACGTCTTTTCACATACAAGTAACCAACCAAAATTTCAATCAAGGTGAGGTAATAAAATGTAATAAATAATATAAATCACAAAGGATGAGTATCGAAGCACTGACGACAGTGACGAAGAAAATTGCCGATTTGTTCCACCTGAGACACTGGCACCAGCCCATGACCAGTTCTATGGTTTTTGTTCGGACTCGTCACAATGCCCATGAGTTCTTGCGTCTGAGCCTTGAGATGCTGTGACATGTCCCAACTTGGGTTCATCTCTGGGTATAATTACTCAGTTAACCCCCTATAACCATCAACCAACAGGGTTTTCGAACACAATCTTCACATGGCCCAGGTGCCGCTAGTGGCGTTCAAGACTTCCAAAGCGCCTGTGGCCTGCGGTCAATCTCTCCAAATATCCCCAACAAAATGGTGTCGCAGCACATAAAATTGGGTTTTTCACATGGGAAGACACCATTAAAAATGGGTACTTAAACGGAGGGTTTTCATGCAGAATGATTTACCCTCTGGTTATTTAACAGTTCGCCATGGAAAGATCCACCATTTTTAAGTTCGGTCAACGGTAAACCATCTATATCTATGGGCCATGGCTTAACCATGGCGAAGTGTTAGTCATAACCAGGTTGGGTATACCATCTCCTAGAGGGATGATCATCCACGCGGTCTAACCGGTGAAAAAAAGTTGATCTCCAGCCATGCCCCCACCTACCACTCCAACCATTTCTTCAACCAGAATTTTACCATTGTTTGATGATGTTTATATAATCCGATTGACCCAAGGCTGTGCACAAATAACGTACATCTTGATGTGTTTGATGAAGTCCTCCGTGGCGGTTCAATGTCAGCCAACCAGATACGAACGAACATTGTGGACAAATCAACCCAAACTCGCACCACCCAGCTTGCATAACTAACCCTCAATCGATGCATAACTTGTATCACCCCAATTGACCTTACCCAACAGCCACATTCAGTTTTCTCAAAAAAAAAACGAGTGGTTTATCGCCCAGTTATGGTTGATTCCAATGTAGCAAAGGTTTGGTATCAATGGGGATTAAACCAGGGTGATACATCTAAGTTCGACTACAACCCCCAAGAAGTGGGATATGGGGGCCAAATAACTATGGCCTAATATACCAATTCATGAATAGTCATGGCCACTGGCCGTGTGACTCATGGCCCGAATTGGCGTGACTCGCCGGCGCAATGAGTTTTTCCTTTGTTTCATTCGAGTCTCCGAAGAAAACATTACAATTGCTACCCTCTGGTAAACTAACATAACTATGGAAAATCACCATTGTTAATGGGTAAATCAACTATGGAAAATCACCATTTTTATTCCCAATATATGGAAAAAAAATGTTCCAAACCACCAACCAGCATTAGAATTGCTATCCTTTTCATGTGTGCAAGTGGAAGAGTGCCAGTGGAAGAGAAGGTCTTGCAACGTAGCATCAAGGCATGTGTGCATGTAAAACCCAACGTTATTAGCCCCGCCCCACCCCCACCCAGCCGACCCCAAGGAATCGTGAAGTTGGCATATCAAAATGAACCACCGTTCCACAGACGTCGCATAGCCCCATACCAAAAGCAACTCGTGCAACATCAACTCGTGCGAACAGAATGATATACCATGACAATCGATCATATACCTATGCTTATAATATCCGATAATGTTGCGCGTCTGTGTGCCTCACCTCGACTGGGATGTTAACTGGACAGCATGTTTTTGTGTAGGATTGGGGAGGTCATATAAGAACTCCCAGTGAGGGTGAAAACATCTGCGAAATGCGCGTCATTGACCCCTCATTGGCCATCAAAATGTGTTCCAACAAAAACCATCGAGACGTCGATGTGAGAAATGTGATGGCAATATGGTCGAAATCGGGATGCTATAAAAATCTAAGTGGACTACTGACTACTATAACTTAATCTATAGTTGGCCATAGTGCCATTTTTTAAGCCTTGTAATTTTGGATACTTCAAAAAACATGTCAGAAAACCACTTTTCTGGTCCCTAGAGCTGAACTCTAATTTCTCATACGGCCATAGTTATATATAATCCTTATGGCTATAGTGATTCTCCCTTTAATATATTGTATAGTTACGAGTACGTAAAAATTAGAAAACCTATATCAGCAGTGTTCAAAACCCTGTCTCGTCCCTTTAAAAAAATGGTTGAGAACAGGATTCCTCGCTAATGGATTGTGATTAACTCATCATCAATCAACAATAATTTATCCATAGCCCCATATTGCTGGAGTTGATCCCCCATATTTCATGAGGCTTATAACTGATGGGAAAATGATGGTAACTGCTCATGTGAATGAATCAACAGTTCATATATTTGTCTCGGGATATCATAGTCATGACAGTTATAGATATTATTATAGTGAATATATCCATAATTCTAGTCAGAGAATGTCAGAGATCCTTCTTCTATAGAGCTATTAGCTATGTTATCTATATCTACATAGTTCTTAACTATACCCATATGCTCCATGGTGCTGGTATATTTACCTACATGACTGGGTGATTTATGTTGGGCAAATGTTGGGATTCATATTCCAGCACCATGGGTTGCATATGGGATATATAGTTATAGCATGTTATAGTCCCCCTAAAAATACTATATAAATATAACCATAACTTTCCAGTGCCTCCAGTTCCTATAGAGCACCCGAACAAAAATCTCATGTTTCCGGTGCCTCCAGTTCTGTCATCTGCAAATCGATCGATGCATGCCACAGCTGCGACGTCGCCAGGCGCCGGGCCGTTGCAAGGCGCCGAGCCACCTGGCAGCGGAATGTCGTGGGAATAAAGCCATGAAAGGATGGAAAATGATGGGTATAATATGGGTATAATGTGTTCTGAAGAATTGCAATCCTATGGGTATAATGTTTATATATGGGAATATATTGATTATCCTATATGGATATCACGATATTTCAGAGGAATGTAGTGGGAAAAATAAGGAACAATTGCAATTGCTACGGGAATCACATATTGGAAATATCACGGGAAATCGGCTGCCATCTGTTGATATCTGTTGCAACCAGCCATATTTTCTGCGGATCCCATTGGGGACTGGGTCCACCAAACATGGGAGCGCAACACGACTCAGATATCGCCCATGGAAAATCACAACTATGACGACCATTTGGGCATGAGTGTTGAGTTCCAGATGGAACATCTGAACCACTTAAGTTATTCAATTGAGCTGCTAGCGTTGGTTGAATTCATCACCCTTTTCTTGCAGATAAGGTCAGGATATTATGACCTTGATGCTTACCTGTGGTATTTGGATTAATCCCAAGTTGTTCCGATTCAAATACCCAATTTGCTCAGCGTAAGTGGAGATGTTTCAAAAAAACATGTGACCCGTGCAATTCCTGGAAACAGGGTCCTAAAACAGGGGTAAGCTGTTGTAAATGGAACCTGGTTGTTGTAAATTGACCATTTATAGTTGATTTACCCAGTAAAAATGGTGGTTTTCCATAGCTATGTTAGTTTACCAGAGGATATCTGGTTGGTGGTTTCAACCGACCCCTCTGAAAAATGATGGACTTCGTCTGTTGGGATGATGACATTCCATTCTCAACTGTTTCTGGAAAGTCATAAAATTCCATGGTTCCAGCCACCACCAACCACCTACCCCTCTGAAAAATATGATTTGGTCAGTTGGGATGATGATTACTCCCAATATATGGAAAAAATAAAATTCATGTTCCAAACCACCAACCAGGAACCTGTTCTATCTTTTCCTAGCTTTGCTCCATTGCCATTGGTGATATCTACTTGTTTTAAATAGGAGAATATCAATGGGTCGTTGCTGATATCCCAGATATCTATGAAAGAAAAAACAGTAGATTGAATGTGTCTTCATTGATCAAGTGGTTCAGTCAATCATATGTTTATCAAAGCGTTAGATCAATTAAGCTAAAACATAAGTTCCTATAAATAGTCTATATATGTTAAACCATTGTTCAATCATAAGTAAGTTATATAAACCATTGGTTACAAAAAAGAGGACATGTTTTATAAACCATATGGTTATATGAACCATTACTATTTATATGAACCATTACTTATCTGGTTGGTGGTTTGAACCATCTTGGAAAAATATGAGTTCGACAATAGGAAGGATGACATCCCATGTATGAAATGGAAAATAAAACTCATGTTCCAAAAAAAAAACACCAACCAGTAGTAAATAGTTCATAGTTAGTTTTCATAACTATACTATTTATAACTATTACAACTATTAGGATAATCAATAGTTATAATAACCATTGTTATAATAACCATTGTTATTGTTCTAATAACCATTTGTTTCATAAATCACCATTGTGGTTGCTTGATATTTTCCCTCCTTATTACAAGGTGGTGCCCCCCAAGTTATAAGTTGGTTTATAATCCCATTAACTAGTTCGATATATCACCAACAAAAACCATAGTGAAATGGGAGTTATTTGCACCAACTTAGCTATCTAGGGGGCACCACCTTGTAGACATGGTAAAAATCAATAATTAATCCCATCACCCTAATATTAAACACCCCATTTCTATGGTCCAATTCTGTGGAAATTCCCTACTAAACCATGGTTGACATGGTAAAAAGGCCCCCGAAAACCCATCGGAATCCTTTCGCTCCGGCCTCGGTGACTTCCACCAGCATGGCCGAGGGCGTCAGGAAGAGGACCCTCTGCAGGGTGGCCTGTGATGAACTGAGGCGACGCAGTCGCTGAAGAACTGGACTCACTGCAATGGTTAATATGATAGTTATATAAGTATTGTATATGGTTAACTATAACTATCTATCTATATTAAACCATACTATCACACTATGCTTATATGATGTATCATATCATACTATAGAAAGTTATATAAGTTATATAAATGATACATATCATACATTATCATACAAGTAGTATTGATAATTAAGTATTACTCATGATCAATACTTAATTAATACTGGTAATGTAGAATATCGTACATATCATATCTATAGCATAACGTTTAACATATCTCATAGTTACCCTCCGGTAATTCGACATAGCTATGGTTTTTTCAAGGGCCCATTTACTTCGATGATGCACCAATTCAATGGTAATCTGCCATGGCTCGGAAAATGTCACCTACAGAACCCAAATTCAAAGAAAGCCGGGTAGTTTATGACCCCAGGTGTGGCAGAACATTCAAGTATCATACTTATGGTAAAGCCAATGTTCATCAATATTCAACATTATTCAACCACACAAGACTGGTTGGTGGTTTTAACCATCTTGAAAAATATTAGTCAATGGGAAGGATGACATCCCATATATGAAATGGAAAAAAAAAATGTTCCAAGCCACCAACCAGAAGAGTATCACCATGGACGCTTGGCATTTTGCCATCCCCCAATATCAATGGCCAAGCACCCGGTTGCACCAGCTTCCCACCTCCAAAGCCAATCGGATCTGCGTGGCGGTGACGTTGCTGAGGTAAAACATCATCGAGGTGGTCACCACCTCGCAGGCGATTCTAATGGCTATAGCACCCCCCAAACAAACCCGAAAAGATTGGAAATTCCCACTGAAATATTGGTAATAAATTACGTTTCAATCCTTTTTGGTACGAAACATGAAACAAATGGACACCTGGTTTAGTAGTCTGTTCACTCAAGGAAGAGTCTAACTTTCAAGACGGGGATGGTTAAATAATGCTTAAATAATGAACATGTTTGATACTTAAATTAGTTGTTAAATCATCCAAATCATGGATAGTCAAAGTGGCCCAGCATCAGTTCATGGGTCCAAAAATAAGGATTGCGCCCCCCCAAGTTATCGAACGAAGCTAAGTTGGATCATTCCGTAATAACCCATCAGTCCCATGAGTGATTCATGTGATTCTTGGTTTAATAATTGCTGTTTTGCCGCATTTGGTTTAGTTGAAATCCTCATTATTGCATATTATTGTGGGCGAAGTTATATAAATCTACATGTCTGGTGGCAGCCTGAAAACCTGGGTCTGGAAGTTGATGTTCCTGCTGAATTTCAACATGTGACATTCCCATGCTATCATGACATTCCCATTAAAAATTCTTGAATCCCCAGGCCTTGTCTGGTTAAATCCCAACAAATCCCATGAGTGTGTGTCTGAAAATAGTGTACCCCTTTAAACCCAATGGTTTTGCTGATCATTATCCCGTTTTTAAATGGCTATTTCATTGGGAAGATTAACCCAACATTTTCAGACAAATCCCATGAAAATGGGCAATCTATACCATGGCTATGTTAGTCATAACCAGATGGTAAATCCCAACAAATCCCATGAAAATCCCTGGTTGAAATGCCCCCATTTCTGCATCCCAAGTCACAGCGCTGACTGGATCTTCTGTGATGCTCACATTGACGCCGGACGCATTGACGCTGGCAGCCTCGCTACCGGCGTCGCTGTCCTGTCGATCAACGGGTGAGATCTCTTTTTTCGCATCTAGGTTGGGATTTCTCCATTGGAATCTAGCAAGAAAATTAGATTTAACATGATCTAACCATATTCAACCATATTTGGAATTGATCAACAAAATCATACTTGGATTTAATGATGATTTACCATGTATTCAGCCACTTAAATCTCAAAAACTGTCCATCTCTGTCCTCGGTAGAGTTGGCCATGCTCGCGTTGACCTTAGCGATGGCTATCCGGTCGCTATCCTCAGACATTGTGTGGATACGTTATAACTGATGTATATGTTATAACTATTGTAACTGATATATTTGCTATGACTGTTATGATGATTGATAATGACTGTTACAAAGAATCATTGTTGTTCCAATCTATTCCAACAATTATAGAAATTGATAGAAATTATGGTGTTATCCTTATTTTTGGGGAAATAAGACACCCCTACAGAGCATACCCCCTTGCAACTGATGATCATTATAGTGTATTATAATTGTCATAAAGGTTGATATCATGAACAAATATTATCAGCATCACTATGGTCATTATTGTTATCATGAGTTCTAGTTTTCCTCACTTATAATTCAGTTACTAAAAAGCCATGATTATCAGTTATTGTCATGAATTATCAGATACTAAAAGGCCATGATTATCGTTTATGGTCATGATTATCAGGTACTAAAACGCCATTATGTTCATTCAACTGACTCAGTTATTATAGCTTGATTACTAAAAGCATTGGCATCTACCCTGTTTTCGAGTTACTTTGGTCTCTTTTCATTCTTTTCATCTTTTTGTCTATGTTCATGCGGTTCGTTCTGTTGGGTTCCACTCCTTCTTCACTCCTTCCCCAATAGCTCGGCTTCTGGCTTCATCTTCGCTCATCAGTTGCCCTTAGCGCAGCAGTGCTGGAACCCAGTCACTTGAAAGCACCAATCAGCCCTTGCAGCTAGTAGTTGACCCCGTTCTTCACCAGACATTAAGGAACTTACCACAAAGTTCAAGAATAATCCCATCCTTCTAATATGCAACACCCAAATGTATGTAAGACCATGTAAATCTATAGGTTTATGAGGGGTGCTTAATATGTTGGGAAAGGAATTACTGTTCTTCAGCCAAGTATTTTCAAAGGTATACTATGTTATACTGCTTCATGACTCAGAGACTAGGGATCCCAACTGATCCCCTAACCACTGCCTATCTGGACGTCTTGGGGGTCAGGGTAGCAATTGGGCGGCATTTTCTTACACTACTTCTAGGGGCACATGAGAATTGGGACTCACCACGCTTGTTCCCCTTCCTCAGCCTATTCCTCATGAGGATTCTTGATTCATTCATACCTCATGGGGTGCAGTGGCTATGCGATTCCTGGGGGTGCAGCTAGGGGGTCCTCAGTGGATATACAATCATTGTCATAGGGCTAAAAAATCCCTACTTCTTGGGGTTTTTTGTATACCCAGAGCCCCAACTGCACCCCCAAGTTTCTTTGAATTTCAAACACCATGATCCTCGCTGCAGGGCCCAAATCTCTCAAGAGAGTATCTGGTGAGGAATGGAATCCGGCGATATTCAATGTCAACCTCCGGAACGCGAGAGACGAAATAGATCCTGCGCCAGGCCCCGCAGGTCTGGTATGGCTTAAATGGCTTAAGACCCACGGGGCAGATCACCAGATCAGACCGAGAGGCACCGAGTGTAAGAAACTGAAACACTGTGAAGCCATGAAATCCCATGAAATCCCATGAAATCCCATGAAATCCCATGAAATCCCATGAAATCCCAACAAAATCTCACCAAAATCTCATGAAATCCCATTGTGAATGATAACTTTCTTAAGACGATCAAGTCCAACGTCCATCCTCAAGAACTCTGACAAAGTCCAAGTCTTGTGGATTGCTTGTACAGCCACATGGGTGTGTCTCAAAATGGGGAACAAAAACCATGTAAAAAACTACTTTGGATTAGGGTACCAAATAATTATGTTTCGTGTATAGGATATATATATATATATATATTTATTTATTTATTTAATTTATGTTTATTTGTTTAATTATTATATACATATACATATTAAAGTATATTAATTATTCTAGAAAAAAAAGGATTATCACCATGTGACCTCTGGAACTGGTTGTGTTCTCAGACAAACCAACTATATCATCATTACTATACCCAGTAAGATATTACTATGTATATATCATAATACATATATATATGGTATATTTCTATATGGACTATACTAGCAGCATTTGACACCATAGTATATCCATGTATATATGTATATCAACATCAACTATACGACGTATAGTAAGATATATGGTGGTTGTTCTAAATTCCTTTATCTGCAAACGGCCATTCTTCTAAATTCCTTTATCTTTCGCTGGGGTCTCATGTTAAAATATGTCGCTAAATCCTTCGTCAAAAAATAAGTTACTTTCACGAACTCAGAAAAAAAATCGCGAGGTCTCATGTTGAAACCCAGCGGCCATGGCAATTAAAAACGCTCAAACAAGGCCCTTCAGAATGACTCCCATATATCATCTGCATCAACTATCAACTATCAACTATCAACTATCATCAACTATCATCAACTATCATCAACTATCATCAACTATCATCAACTATCATCAACTATCAACAACTATCATCAACTATCATCAACTATCAACAACTATCATCAACTATCAACAACTATCATCAACTATCATCAACTATCAACAACTATCATCAACTATCATCAACTATCAACAACTATCAACAACTATCATCAACTATCAACAACTATCATCAACTATCAACAACTATCATCAACTATCAACAACTATCATCAACTATCAACAACTATCATCAA
>Ga0126342_10005071_pt1 | contig 22800 bp, 21 predicted proteins | sample Cyp1metagenome_FD_92528 | JGI IMG/M metagenome (GOLD analysis project Ga0126342, IMG submission 92528) | Coral microbial communities from Lord Howe Island, Old Settlement Bay, Australia - Cyphastrea 1 metagenome | ecosystem: Host-associated > Invertebrates > Cnidaria > Coral ...
AAACACCTGTTTGACCATCAGCGAAGCGGGCACGCTTGTCTGTGGCCTGCTTAAACAACTCAGCAGCTGATGGCGCCATGTTGGAGCACACCTTGAAATCCAGAAAATGTTACAGCAAAATGTGTTTAAAAAAATGCAGTCCATTTTGACGGTATTTTGACGGTAAATGACGTCATTTACCCTTATTTTGACGCATGTTGACGGTATTTTGACGGTCATTGACGGTCACATTTTTCAGCTGCGACCTCTAGAAATCTAACGCGCACATTTGATGAGGATCACGTGTTGAATTCCAGCCCTGAAACCTTTTTTCCTATTCAGATTTCTGAGAACAAGGGAAAAGTGATGAAAAGTGGGTAAAACCTGCTTGTGACCACTTCAACACATACCATGTTGTTTGGCTGGTGTTCGCGCCCCCAATTTGACACATACCCAAATTAGTTTGAGGGCCTGGCGGGTTTGCAATGCTTTCTTCATACCGAAGGCATGGGCCGCAAAAATTGGAATAATATCCGAACGTAGAATAGAACATATTATCAGAACATATCAGATCCCATTTTTGGTTATGAATTAATTTGACACTGTCTCACCTCCTGTGCCTATCAAGCTATGTTAAATTAAAGAGATTGACAACGTACCTGGGCTGGAACCATCAAATCAGAGGCCTTCAGCAAAGCACAGAGTGATATGGTCACCTTGGAGGTAAAATTAGTCATCCTGGGATGAAAATGAGTCATGACAAAAAAGGGGTCGAAAATGAGTCATCCGACGTTCAGGGTATATATATATATATACATAATATGCTAAAATCAATCCAAATTGCTTCCCTGAAGGGTACGACGAGCCCCCTCAATCATTTCACAGACACGCCCTCAGGTATTTGGATGGTAACTAGCAGTTGTTCCAAAATAAGATTATTTACTCAGCGCACATCTTGACCAAAATTCAAACAGTAACGGGTTATCGGTACCACAACTATAGTCCATTTATACATGGGATATGTCCACGTGATTGAAGGGATGATCTTTAACTGGGCGGCTTGCACCCCTCGTTTTTGTTGGTTGACTTTGGTCCATGGGTTTACGAGGAGTAAAACTATGGGATTCCACTGGGGTATAGTGGAATACAACCAGCAATCAGATGCAATCAGTGGGATATCTGGCTTCGAAGACGGTTGCGGGTGCATGTTCACTTAGCACAGTGGCAGTCAACAAGGACATTCCCTGATCCACAATAGCATGTTCAGAAATCAGGTCAGCAAGATGTGGATTCACAATCTCGATAGTAACTGCTTTGACCAACAAACCACACCACTGAGGCACTTCATGGCTGTGGCACAGGAAGTCCACCACGGTCACTTCCACTTCGGCCACTTCGGCCACTCTGGCCACTTCGGCCACTTCGGCCACTTCGGCCACGCTAGGGAGGTGGAAACACCCACACTGACACTGGCGCCGGAGGAGGTGGAAGCGAAGTTGGCGGAGGCCGAGAATGCCTCGGTGTCATTGACCTTGCTGGGCGACTTGGATGCAATGGATGCGAAGCCATTCACCGGTTTTATCTCACATGGGAATTAACGAGACTTAATGGCGTTTACTGGGTTGTTTTTTTTTGGGGGAAAATTTAAACAACAAAAAATGGGGATGAACTAAGATAGCTTTGAAAACTCACCTCATTTAAGAGATAAATCAGTTTCAAATTGACCATGTTTAGTAACTATATTAAATCTCTTTGGGGTAAGGTAGGATTCATAAGCCAGAATTAAACCACTAGTTTATGATGCTATTGTTGCTATAGTATAGTGATTTATCACTATTGTAAATTTATATCTCCGGGGTTGATTTAACTCTCCGATTTGAGGTGTCCTAAAGATGTTTTTTGCGAACATGGCCCTTTGTCGGTTCCACGTTCGATTTGGGGGGTGTGCATTTCTCACAGTCCACTAAGGCAACCTGTTTGTGTGTGAAATTGAAAAAGACAACAAATCACAACATGTGTATTCAACTTGAGGTTGAACCAGAATGTAGAAGAATTATAATGGAGATATTCGCCAGTATTCGCCAGCGACCACCGATTTCATGAACTTGGAGCATGGGACTCGGAACTGGGAAACTCTGCACAATCAGCGCTTTTCCAACGACACCAATTGTAATAAGATGATTTGGATCCATAAAAACTAGGAACTTCTAGAAAAAATCACCCAACGGATCCTAAAGCCAGTAAAAACTATTCAGATTGCTACCCCCTAAGGCCCTAACGGTTGTTGTTCCTTTAGCACCAGCCCAGTCAAGGGACCTGAGTCTCTGGCAAATGGGAATGGGTCAACCAAGATGACATGACCGATACCCACTGCTTTGCAAAGCAGTGATGGTGATTCAGTTAATTTATGTTATGTTTTTGTTTGCATTCCCGTATGTTCTCATTTGATGGTGATTTATGGCTCTTGGTTGAATTTCTATGGTCAAATTAAATGAAATTTAATGGCACACGTTAAATTGCCCATGCAGGCACCTGTATAACATAGAAGTACTGCGCCATATCAAGCGAGCATGGTTGGATTTCCCCTTCCATATGCCCAAGAAAGGTCAAACCAGACCTTAGAATACCTTGTTTATGGCGGCTTATGGCGGCTTATTTGCCTCCAATTTATTTGATTTCCCCATCTTTTCCCCTGGATCATCTGACGACAAAAAGTGGCCATGTTTTTTCTCCATATTCTCCAGGTTGCAATTTCAACAGAGCCAGGTTGCATGGGCTTTGTGATGGCCACCTTCTATTTGGTGAATTGGCCGGATGAGGACATTCGGCAGATCTCCCTGGAAGTGTAGCTCGACTTGTACTGTTTGGATGGGTGGTATGGGGGCGTTGGGTCGTTTAGTGAAGTCAGATTGGGTGGAATGTCGAAATTGGGCCATGGCAACTCTAACCGTAATTTGACTGCAAAATAATGTTCTGATAATTGTATTGTTTTAGTATAAAAGCTGACATGCTAGGTCAATGCATAAAGTCCTCAAATGGTACTACAAGCAGGCCGGTATAGCCATGGTCGACAGCGATGGCAAAGATCGCAATGTGGTCATGGTTTCCCATGTGCAGATGATCGATGCACCTGCCCAGGATCAACTCCACGATCAGTGTTTTTGGCGCCCTGTTGTTCTTCCACACCTTCGAGGAATTGCTGGAGCACTACGTCTTTCCGGTGCGGCGGCATGGGCGGGTAACAAAGGGGGAAGTGGGGAGCCAGAAAACATGGGCGGAGACAATTTGTTTGTAATTATGCGCGTATACATGCAATTATACTGATACATATATATATATATATATATTATATGAACATATAATCAATTATATGTATAATATATACATATAGCATTTACATATTTATTTTTACATATATACACACAACAATAATATATATATATACATATATATATACACATATATATATATACATATATATATATATTAATTTCCATATATATATATGTGTGTGTGTAATATCTAAGCATGTGCATATATGCACATAATACGCACGTGTATGCTATGGCTATGACCAAGAAAAACACAATTCTTTGACTAACAAACATGGTAGCAAGTGGCTCATCACAATGTTTTTGGAACGTGGATTTGCCAGGAAAACCTGGGATCAGGTGGGTTTTTGCTTCCATAAATGAGCAACTTTAGTGTCATCTTTTGTTGAATATAGCATGCTTTCCAGCAGAACATAGGTTCAGAAGATTTTGTTTTGCGTTTTTCTTTTGGCAGGGTGGAAAAAATATCTAAGGATCAGCATTTTTGGTCCCCTGGGAGGCTTGTTCGGTTGTTCCTATCACGGTAGGGTCAAAACTGGTCATGTTGACTATTTAATTACTGTAGTTGCTCATTTATTTTTCTGGGGTAAACATATATTGCACGGCCATGCTTGGAGCTGTAGCATGCGGCCGCTGAACCAGGTTAATGTTTTGCGATTTTATAAATATGTTTATTTCCAGGGATCAACTACTGTAGCACGATCGACTAGGATGATCTTGATCCCAAACAACTTTGTTGTACTTGATACTTTTAATGTTCTTTTAGGGTCCTACAACTAAATGAATATGATATAATATCACCATGGTTTGATGTAACTCTCATGATTTTGGGGTTGACTTCAGTGTTCCCACTCTGGGTTTCCAATCCACCTATGAAGTCAAAAAAGATCTGTACCGTGCGGAAAAGAACGTGCTCAAAGCTAGGTCATATGCAGACATATATGAAGACAATCAAATCCTTCAGGCCCAGCATGCCTCAAAAAAGTTGTGGAATGCTTCTTTAGATTGCAGAAAAGCAGGAACCTGATGAAAAATGTGAGTTTCCATCTTGATTAAGGGGTGCCCCAAAAGATAAAAAATGAAAATATAATTGAAAATTATGTGTTTTCTTTCGAAAAGATGGTAGTCACCATTGTACCATCGGAATCTGAAATGGTACCCTAATGTACCCTCTGGTAATCATAGCAATGAAAAAATCAACCAGTTAAATTTTAAACCTCCATTCACCAGATGTTTTCCTATATTTCCCGAGATGTTCAACAAATTTCCCATGATATTCCCCACGAAGACCTCCATTTTCCTTGGGGATTTCCATCTTTGACACCTACATTGCCAGGAAATGTACCATTGGCAGGAGGCCGCTGCAGCGATATAGCATTCCCATTTGAAAAAAAAACACCAGACATACAGATTGAATCAGATTGATATACTGATTCATTATACTGTATATACTGATATATACTGTATATACTGTGTATATATATATATCATTTGTCCAGTCTGTTATGTCGCCAACTGGTTGCTTGTTTCAGCTTGTGTTTGTTTTGGAAAACTTCCCATCCGCCAAGCTGGAACTACAAAACATATGGACATGCTTTGCCCAAGTTTAGATCATGGCGAGCATCTTGGGCTTAGACCAAGGGTTGCAGAGGAGACCTTGCTAGCTGTAACGGTTTAACATTGAGAAGGGCTTCTCCCAGACCCACTGGACAAGATAGGCTTGTTTTGTTTGCGTGAAATCAAAGATTTGCCAAGCCCAAGTACTTTCTACCCTGTTTGCAGATTGAACAACATGGTGCTTCTCGGACTATGCTAGGTAGTCGTGTCCATGCTGCAGATGCTTCTGTGGTTCGCCTTGCTCCAGTTGGTCTTAGCCTACTATTCTGGCGCAATTGGCCACAATACAGTTTCATGATGGAATTATCATGGAAATCGGAGGGTGGGCACCCCAAAGGTCCCAGTCGTCGACTCAAAGATGAGAAAGAGGATTCCCTAACAATCATTAACTATAAATGAGTTGCTATATTAGTTGATGCAAAAGGATTTTCAATGGCCATTGTTATCCATTTTTCCGTTTCTATTGTTTCTTCATGTTTGGAGGGGGCTTGAACGTAGCCAATGGTCATTCAATGGTCAGCTGGGTGGTTTGGGTCGGTCTTGAACCTGCTGGCGTCCTTCTGACGTTCGAATCCAGCAATCAGTTGTTTAAGAATGATAGAATGCACGACAATATACATCACCACTGGGTCAACCTTTGTTAGATACGTTAACGTACATTTTTTTTGAAATCAATGATTAACATCTACTAACCAGCTAAAAGTTAGATTTGGCAGGCTTCTAAGATTCACCATGACAATCCATTGCTGTTTCATTGTTTTTGTTCTCGCTCTCCGACCTGAGATCACCTAGTGACATCTCCTGTGCAAAGCCGTGGTGAAGTTGTTTGTGAATGGGGCTGAAATGGACGAATCTGTATCTCATCCCCAAGATTGATTCCCCATCATTTCCCGCACAAACAGTACTTCTTCGGCCTTGTGTAGAAAGTGCCACGGCCCAGGCAGTGAGGCTGCGCAGCGACAGTTTGTCCGTGGCCAAGGCTTGTGGATCCCCCAGAACCAAGGCGTGTCTCATGAAGTCTGCGGAGAGACACCTAGGAGTCACTTGGGATCTGGGGGGATCTGGGGAGATCTGGCTGCGGGAAAGCCATGGGATTACCACCGAAATGGGGTCATCATCCAACAATCGGCCCCAAAAAATTATCCAAAATGACCAGAAAGCCCAGCTTCTTGCGCTACGATTGTTGGAGATCTCGTAAAAACGGAGGTGGCCAATGGAAATTTCCCTGGTTCTGATGCATTGGAGGATTGTGGAGGTCTAATGGAGGTCTGGAGGTTGCATATTTGATGGGTCCCCAGTCGTCACCATTGGACCATTGGATGATTTGGGCTACTCCCCAATGTTAAGACATGTTAAGACCCTTTAGAAAACCTCTATGTTCAAATTAATTTCTGGTTGGTGGTTTGGAACATTTTTCCATATGAGATAATCCTTACCATTGACTTTCATATTTTTCAAGATTGTTAAAACCACCAACCAGATTTTAATGTTCAACGTTAACACATGACACGTTTGAAATTTTGCCTCCCAGAAGGTGGTTCCCCCAGTTTCACTATAGGCTCTATGGATTTTGTTTTGGTAAAATCGAACTAGTTCATGCGGATCACATCAACCAACTTTTTTTTGGATGTGATATTAAGAATTCAATCAAGTATATCTGGGAATATAATTGTACTTAAGATCTCTGAAGATATTTGATGGGATATAGTCATATAGTGCAATATCACCAACTTTGCTAAGGACCTGCGGCAACACCTTGCAAGGGATCAAGATGATAAGATGATAAGATGTTTATGTTTTTCCAGGGTGGTATACTTCCCAGCGTTCCAAAACTGTAATATTTTGGAGCTGCGCAAAGAACAGTTGAACTACCCTCTGGTAATTTAACATAGCTATGGAAAATCACCATTTTTAATGGGAAAATCCACTATAAATGGTCATTTTCAATAGCTATGTTGGTTTACCAGAGGGTATATATTTCATTTTTTTATCCAAGCTAAACGGATTAGATATTGTTAAACTGAATGTATCGTATTCTGAAATTGGATGTATCGAAGGAATGAGGCTAACATAATTCGAAACACTTAGCCAAACTGGAGATACACTTCCGCCCAGGTCATCAAGATGAACATTTGACGGTAAGAACTGAGGTGCTCAAACCACACTGAAGATGCTCAAAAACACATGGTGTTTATGGGATTTGCCCACATTTTCCCTTGAAAACCAAGCCACAATCCCAAGGTGCCAGGTGATCTTACAGAGATTTCTAGCTATTTCTAGCTATACATCTTTCAGGTCTCTTTTTTTCCACCCAAAAAGGCCTTCTTGAATTTTGGCCATTCGTGGAGCTGAGGTGATCAAGATGAATACCGAGGCCTGGGGCATTTTGTTGGGCCATGCTACCGGCTTTGCCGCCACGAAGGCCTGTTCGCAGCTCCAGCAGGCTGTGCCACGGAACTTCTTCTGCGTGGCCTTGATGCCCTTGGTGTCCTTCGGGTTCCTTGGAGGGGAGATGGTGGTGGATGGCGGGCCTGGGGTTAATTAAGGGTACTGTAGATATCTGTAGATTCTACCCAACCTGGTTATGACTAACAGTTTGCCATGGTTGAGCCATGGCCCTAATCGAAATAGATGGTTTACCTATTCAAAATGGGTGGATTTTCCATGGCTATGTTAGTCATAACCAGATGGTAATCTATAGATCATGGGAAAATCTGTGGAAAAAAACATTGATAAATCATTGGACAATGGATGGACACCTATGGACATCATGGATAAATCATGATAAATGATAAATCGATGCAAAACCTATGGAAATGATGGATGAATCATGGGAACATCGATGGAACATCTATTACCTTTAGATGCCTCTAGGTTACTTACAACTTCAGAACTTCACCTCTTTGTTGTACGGAAAATGGAATATATACATACGAAGCAAAGGTTTTGTTTTGGTAGAGTCAGCAGGTTGGCAGAACTACCTGGATTCGCTGAGGATTATTTAAAGTATTTTTTCCATTGTTTGTTGTCCACCAGTTAGGGCATTTGCTGGACAACAGGCTGCTGGTTTCCAATTCAATATGTACTTCCACATGTGCCTACTGAGAATCTTTTAACATAGATTCACTAAGGCATTCTGAGTTTCCAATATCCCACAACCAAGATATACAGTACCTGGTTGGTGGTTTGGAACCATGGAATTTTATGACTTTCCATATATTTGGGAAGAATAATCCCAACTGACAAACTCATATTTTTCAGAGGGGTAGGTCAACCACCAACCAGGTACTATTTGGGATGATGATCGTCCAATGACTACTGGTTCTTCACGGGGGGAGAACTTCCAACTAGAAGCTGACCAGCGAACGCAGATGTTTCTGGCCCTACCCCCTTAGTGATCCAAAGAGCTCAGGGATCATCCCAGATTGTCAGCTTCAAATTCAAACACACTGCTTAACTACATAGATATAGACTTCCAGTAAAACATTTGACTTATCAATATATACAATATATATATATAGAGAGAGAGAGAGATGATCTGGATGTAGAAAAAATCCAGAGTTTACCATGGAAAAGCGCCGTTCAGAAATCCACAATTCGCGTCTCGGCCGCCGAGGATTATCATTCTGGTGTACCGTGCCACCGAGTTGGTGCGCTACAAGATCACCATGAGGGATGGCGAGGATTCGACGAAAATGTCAACGAGAACAGCCTGTAGAGGGCCTAACAATAAACAATCCCCCTTATGTTGATATCTATGTCTAGATGTGTTTTATAGAAAATGAAGCCTGCTTCATATCCATTGCTGATTTTTCCATTGAAACTGGGAATTGTCCATTGTCATGCTGACAATTTCTGGTCATTTCTGGTCCGTTTAGCTTCATGATCTTCACAATTCCCTCCAGACCTCAACCCCCCTAAGTCAGTTGCATCTCTAGCTAATTAGCCGTAGCAGTCATAGTTTGGTTGTACTCAATTGAAATTTACACTGCATTTCCACAAAACATCCGCGGCGTCTCTGAATCGCAGGAGGACGAATTCGAAGAAATTTGGCGCGAGCGCACGGCTGAGACTGAAGATGAGGTGATTGCGCTGGCCGTGTCCTTCTCCATCGTGCAAATGCTTCTCGCGCAAGCGGCCCAAATTGGGCAAGGAGTTGCTGAACACCCTGGAAGCACCATTTATGTCACAGCATCGTGCATCGACACAAAAAATGAATAGAGACTCTGAATGGACATGAACAGAATAGACAAAAATGTCCGGTCGTGTGTTTCAAAACAACACATAACCAATCATATCCATGAATCCTTTTTTCTTAAAATCAATAGGAGATATAGAGATAGAGGAGTATAGCTTACAAGAATAATTGTCACCCATGTTGCTGTTCTTCTCACATGCACTGGTATTGCTAAGAATGTTTCAAATACTAGTGGCTTCAGTGGTACACATTTTTTGGTGCGAAACAGTTAACGCACAACTGCCGTGAACGGCCCATTTTATGTCCATAAATCCGCTGAAGTCAGATCACAGAAACGCAGGGCACGCCCGTTTCATTCCGGGGTTTCCGTGTCAAAACCCCTCAGAACCTAGTTCTAAATGGGATAAGCCACATTGATTATTCGATTTAGCCACGTTACCCCATCATCTCATTGATGGTTCACGCATATTCATATTATCCCGTTTATGTTACTTTACCTTCTGGCAATCTGACTTGGCAATGAAGGATCTGTCTTTTATAATTTGATGAATTACTCGTAGAACACACAATTTAATATATATATATATATAATCATCATATTAGCAATAGTAATAATAATAATAATGATAATAATAATAATAATATATAGATATATAATTTATATATAATTATATTATATATATACTATGATTTATATATGTAATCGCACATATACATATATACTGCACATATGTGTGCACGTTAATGTGGTCATGAAAGGGATGCTTTCCCCTTGACAGGCATCTGTTGAACCCCCAGCCCCATGTTTCTCATCATTTTCCTCAGATGGCCACAAGTTGGGGGTAAATCCATGTAAATCCCTCAGTTTATGTTCCAAACGTCATGTTCCAAACATTACTGCGGTTGATTGATGCCTTATAGGACTTTTTGTTCTCCATGTTTTTTTCGGGCCTAAACCGATCTGATTTTCCACTGAAATCTTGAGGGGCACCTCGGCGGGATCCAGGTTGCGCTTCGGGGTTTCGGGACACCTGCCCAACGCGGCGGGAGAAGATCCGGAGGGATTCAACTTGCACTCCAACTCCTCTTGCGCCACGGCAGGGGACGAAATGATAGGATGATGGATGAATGATGATGGATGATGGGATGAGGGGTCCGAAATTCGGATGATTTTGGTTCACCGTTATTGGATTGAACGAACAGTGGGAATATGGGGATTGGTTGAGATAAAAAAAACAGTTGCTTATCAATAAACATGATAATATCACATAAACACTTTGACTTTTCAAAAGAAGCAGTTGTTTGTTTCACCAATGAATTGTGGATGGGGTCAACAAAAAGCCGTCAGAAGACTGGGGTTTATGGTTATTTCTAGCCATCAGCTTCCGGCAATAACATGTCTAGCTTGGAAATTCTCGCACTAAATGGCCATTTCACTGGGAGAATCATCTATAAATGGGGAGGGTTACCGGATGGTAACCAGCCATTTGCGGGGTACCCTGATTTCGATCCATTATGTGCAATGGTAAAGACATGGGGTACTTTGCTACGGTCATCCTCTCGTGAATAGGGCTTAAACCTGATGGGGGTGAATCTGAGCAAACTACAGCATCTTCACAGCGGCGTGGGGAAAGCGATTATTCATAAGGGAAATCATCCCTAAAATAGCGTTTCTTAGTTATTTGTGGTAATTTGCCCAGATAAATAATATGTATAACGACTAGGATGTATAGATAGTAACATGGATGTCGTTTTAGCTAGATTATATACTCGAATGACAGAATTGATACCAAAGATGAATGTAACAACTGATGTTCTGAAACAGACTTTCACAAGATCGGAAAGGGTCAACCCAGGAGGAATTTTAATGATATTTAGTTTACTTTATATATTGTAATTGTAGATATTGTTATGTAGCATGTTCATTACACAAGAATTGAATCTCTTCCCAGTGTTATTACTTTTTGCTTCAGAATTCTAGGATCTTGTGACCTTGCGATTGCACACAGATACCTATATGCATATGTTTTTCTTGTTCGCACAACCAGCACCAACGCATTTCGATCTAGATCTAGATTCAAAATGGCAAGTGCTAAGTGCTGAGAAATAATGGCTATTCAATCAATCGGATGAACAACATAGATGATCCATGGTTTCTGCATTTTGCGGGCCCTCAAATGCTTTTGAGATATGAAGACAATAACTTGGTGCTAGTCAATGCAAGCAGGCTTATCCTGCCCAAAAGTGACCGAAATACGATCGATTCCTTGTGGCTCCATTTTTTGTGGCACGTCATCCCTGGGTGGCCCAGCACAGGAACGGGCCCAAGTCCAGACCCCCCAAAAAGTGTGTTTTTTTTCTCCCCTGTAATACTGTAAACTAACATAGGTGTGGAAAACATAGCTGGCTGGTGGTTTGGAACATTTTTTATGTTCCATAATTTGTGGGATAATCCTTCCCATTGACTAATTTTTCAAGATGGTTAAAACCACCAACCAGATAGGTATTTGTTCACATCCTAAGAAACTGGGGGAAGCCATAGTGCCAACATGTTTTTCGCTGTGATGGTTGAAACCCCAGTTATTTTTCAAGATAGTTACCATCTGGTTATTTAACATAGCCATGGAAAATCACCATTTTTAATAGGTAGACCATCTATAAATGGGCCATTTTCCATGGCTATGTTAAATAACCAGATGGTATATGTTCCCAAGAAACAGGTTTCCCCATGAGATGCCGTTGTGAAATCACGGCCCCCAGGTGCCTTGTTGCTCCTGGTGGGCTTGGTGCCGGGCGTTGCTGATGTGGTGACCGGGCGTTGATGATGGTTTTCTCCATGGGAAAGGGATGCTTCATGTCAATTTAAAAGGAAAACAACACATTTTTTCTAGAATATCATGGGGTTATTAACCAATGCTACAGCAATTTGAGGGCGTGTGAAAAATGAGGTATAACCTCCCAAATGGTAATTCACTAGGGGAAAAGATGGTGAAGCGTTGATTTTTGAGAACCCAATTTTCAGACAAAATCATATCTTATTGATGTTCAAACGAAGAGATGGGAGGATGACCCCCCCAATGACGATTATTTCTTTGGGGAGTCGCTCAACACGCATAAATATTATATATAGTATGCGTATATATATATATAATTATATATATGTATGTATATATATTATATATATATATATAAATAAACAATATGCATGAATATTGACCTATGTGCCTATATGTTGCACATATAATGTAAAGAGAGGGAAAGAGAAACTGGGAACCCAAAGATTCCACAGTAAACCGAACGAGTTGATGGCTCGTGTTCGGCAGCTGACACCACTTGTGCTGGGGGTAATGGCCCAACCCATACCATGGTTGGTTTGATCCCACCAGAATGCAAGATCTTGGGCCGTCCAAAAACCGGGGGATATTCCAAGTTGCGGCTATTTTTTTGAATAGGAAACGGAAGATGATACTGTTAACCGTTGAATTTTGCTGGGAATGTGTGTAAAGCAACAGTTACTAGTAAACCATCCCCAATGTTGACCTTGATATAGGTGGCTGATTGGTGGTTGGGAACATGAATTTTATGACTGTCCATATGTTGGGAATGGCATCATCCCAACTGACGAACTCCATGATTTTTCAGAGGGCTAGGTCACCACCAAGCAGTATATTTATAAACCATCATTAACCATATAATTAATAACAAATTATATTAATCATTAATATTAACAGTATATTAACCGCGATGGTAGGTTCATGATTGCCTTAATTACTGACCTTGCTTCATTTCCAGGGCCAGGTTTGTCAAAACCGGAGCCAGGTGCGAGTCCTCTACACCCGCAATGCCAAGACTTTCACAAGGATCGTCAGTGGTGAAGGCCAGGGAAGCTCGTGAAATTTTGTTCCATGACTTTTCTGGAGATACCCTCTCGGATTGGTGGTTTGGAACATGAATTTGATTTTCCATATATTGGGAATAATCATCCCAACTGACTAATATCTTTCAGAGGGGTTGAAACCACCAACCAGCTCTGGTAGACAGAGAAAAAGCTATGGAAAATGGCCATAGAAATCGTGGATTTACCCATTAAAAATAGTGATGTTCCATAGTTATGTAAACGTTTACCAGAGGGTATCTCCATTTGCTTCAATCATTTGCCACATTGAAATGATTCGAAATGCTCATTTTTGGGGGAAATTCCCAGATTTGAATCATTTGCAACATTGAAATGCGAGTTTTTTGGGGGATTTCCCAGCCATATCTAGCAATGTTTGATTACCATCCGAGGATGGCTAGAAATCTCAGCGACAGTCACCTGTCACGTCGCGTCAGGGGAGGATGAGGTGCCCAGGAGCAGGAACTGGTGTGAGGGTGACTTGGTTCAGGGCTTGGGGACTGAGGTGATTTTTCATGATTTTTATATATTTTTATGGCCACCATGGGATAATAAACCACCGGGAAATGTTGGGATGATTTGATGGGAGTTGGGGGATATTTTGGAGATACACCGCCCCTAGGGTGGGTGAAAGCATGTGAATCTCCAGAGCTTTCCTATGTGGTCAAATCGTATTTCTCGGCACATGACTTCATCAAAAAGGCCGCAGATCCTCGGATGGTTGTTTGCCCTCAACTTTGCGCATGACATGTTGTTTTTGGATTTCTTTTGGCCAGTCAATTCGTGTTTGTGGCCGGTGTTCACCAACAACGGGTCAAGGGGCTGAGGAATTTCATCCATGAGCTTCGCTTGGTGCATTCACTTTGCGGCAGCCTTTTGGCGGGAAAGGGCCTGAACCAATGGAATCACTTTGGGCCTGAAAAAAAACACAGATTTCGAGATTCTTGCAGTGATATATCGATAATTAATGTCTATGTATATATATATATACACATACATATATATATATATACATACATATCCGTGTGTATGTGTATATATATATATATACACACGGTATATTTTTTTTGTGTGTTTATTGATTGTTGTTTCAAAGGTGCACAGAAGTATATAAGAAAACCATGCGATGTTTTGGTACCAAGTTCTGATGAATACCAACAAGTGAAGCCTACCCAGGCACTAGGAGTTTGCTCTTCAGTAAGCACTAACCCTGGCCCATCTAAGCCCGGCTTCTATGCTGGCTTAATTGTTTCTACCAGTACTGGAGTTGTAGCACATCGATATCAGTACATAGATAGATAAGATGAAGTAGTTGTGGATGTTGATATTAAAATTTAACTTAATAAATACATGATAAATGATTATATAATTGGGTAAATGAATGCAGACATATGTATATATACTGTATGTATATATATATATGTGCACATTATATACATATATATATATATTATATACATGCATTTATATTTATATTTATAAGTAGTTATAATTCTATATGTATATATATATGCTTATACCCATCGCTTCAACTAGCTATATGTTCTGATTTCGCTGGTTTCAGTTGACCACCAGGGACGGAGAATGATGAGACCCCTGATGTATTCAGGGCTGTATAACAGGCCCCATGCAGACGAAATCACGCAATGATCTGGGTAAATATATAGTGACCTCACTGTGACTGAACCTTGGAATCACGATTCGGATTGGCGGAATCACCCCCAAATGGCCGCAAATTTCAGGTTAGTGAAGTAATATAATGCAATTTGCCCAGATAAATGTCCTTTTCCCAGCAGTTGCCACATGACCATCCCCCCGCCGATCAGATCGCAGTGGGTATGGTCATTGGGTAAATCATTGGGTACATGTGCTATGGCAGCTATAGGCGTTGTGCTCCGTTTCCTGGATCATTTTCCTGTCAAAAAAAAACCAGATCCGTGTTATCACCGATGTTCACATGGTGAATACCAGAGATTGTCATGTGAAAAAAGATCTTTTACTTACAGGGTTGGATTCTCATTTTAGTGGTCAATGCACCAAGTTCAATGATTAGATCTAATTTTGATCATAAAATCCATGATGTTCAGTGGTTAAATCCTGAATTGTCATGGTCAAATTCCTGATCTGCAACAGTTAAATCCGGTTTTTGAAATCCCTACAACATTACGTGCAGTTATATATTTATTGCAAACCATAGAATTCGCCTAGTTTATTCAACAGACTTCAAGTCTATCATACATTTGCTACAAAACCCATGAACACCCCAATTTTTCATGGTGGAAATTGGTTCAATCCACCATTTTCCCCATGGTTTCCCCATGGCAGAACTGCCAAGGACTGGTGGATTGCGTCCCATCTTCACCTGGACGGCTCCATGAAGGCCGTGTTGTCGGCCTTGTCGGTCACCGCGGTGGCCTTCGTGGTGATCTTCGGCTTGGATAAAGTGGCCGAGCCTTGGCGGCCTCGGCGAGCCGGGAAGCCATGGCTGGTTATGGCTGGTTTAGTCATGGGAGTACCGGTAGTTTGCCAATTTTTATGGGGATTTTGGCTTGGCTTAATGGAATTTACTGTACTATCTTTGGGATATATGATAATTACTCTTCAATTTTTCAATGTGAACATTTTTTGTGGAATATCATTTTTTCGAAAATCAGATGAACATGGGTGATGACTAGGGGTACCCCCATTTCAGGAAAGTTCCATATCTGACCATGGCTATGGGAAGATTTTTGTTGAGGGATATACCGTTGATATACCCTATGGTTGTTTCAATTACATAGCTATGGAAAACCGCGATATTTGATCGGTCAAAAACGAGTACTTCAAATCGGTTGCTCTCAAGGGTTAGTAAAGTGCACTAACCAGCCAAAAGTTAGATGGGAATATTTCATGGGATATAGGAAAAACATGAAATAACAAATACTAAGAATCTGATCCTTGGGGTGTATCTGAAAATGCTGTAGTGTCACCCAGCTTTTCAGACAACCCTATATAGCGAGGTGAGGCGTGAGTTCGGAATTGCTAAGTTGGTCCTAATTAATAATTCATTCCAATTTCACACTATGGTTTCCGGCAATTACACCTATAGTATTCATGGGGTCTAAAAAACAAACTTATTGAGGGGTGACCGCCTTGTAACTATTTTTGATCTGCAAAACCAAGGCACAGTTTTGCAAGGTTCACCGTCTCACCTTGCAGTGCCTTCCATTTCTTAGAAAGATTGCCCCCACGCGTGAGCTGCCCTTTACAAAGGTGGCAACTTGCTGCCCTGCAGATGATACATGGTGTGAGTGTGGTGCAAAGCTTTGTGTATTTGGCTGCCCAGACACGTGTTGGCGCCCTTGGGAATACATTCCCTCATCGCCTTCTCTTGGCCACCTTGTAACTAATATCGTAATAACTCTCAAAGAAAGCATCGGTTAAGGTGGCAGAGCCAGGGGGGCTTTGCTGAAGCTTCTTTTTTCTCATAAAATATGCCATCAATGTGAGGCCCCCAAGATAGCTAAGTTGGTTTATAACTCCAATAACTATGGTTTATGGTACTTATAACTATAGTTACTGGGGCTTATAAACCAACTTATCACTGGGGGGGGCACATTGATTGGATAGTCCATTACAAATGGTGAATCTACTGGAAAGAGAGCCTTGGCGAGCAGAGGTGGGCTCCTGAAACAGACATCTAACGAGGGGACCCTACTTGTGAAGTTTTTGCAAACATGAAGGCATAAGCCCGCCGAGAATCAACCACATATATAGTGTCTATACATTATATATATGTGTGTGTGTGTATTCAGATCATATCACGTCATTATGACAGCCCCGAGAATCCCCACCTCACCTTCACCCCAAACCATCCCAAACCTCAATCATGTGAAATCCTCATTTTAAGCCTAATTTCTCCACGGTTCTGGCTAACGTATGAGGACAGCCACTTTGACGACGAGGAAGTGCACCGTGCCTTGCGGGGCATGATTGCAGGACTTGGCCTTCTCGCATCTCGGAGCTGCCATTAGTTCTTGGGTGGTTTCCGAAGGTTTCCAAATGCCTGCAGTTCCACTTCATTTGTGTATATACATATATACCATGTGGTGAACCAGCACACGGAAATCTGTGGGGGTTCCCTAGGTAAATGATCTCTGGATGGTGGATTCTCCCATATCTATCTTAAGGTAATGCAGTGTAGCCAGATTTACAGGGGTTATATTAAGTTATATCCCAATTTTTAGGGCAATGACCATAGATGGATCCATTAACACCCCCAGGCGCACCCCCAAGGGAATCTAGTTTGTGCTAATAAAAGATGAGAAACGGAAATTCCCCTCTGCACATTCAGTGATTTCTAGATATTTCTGTATACATACCGTAACGTTCAAAGGGGTGCCTAATGAATTTCAAAAATTGAGATTCTTAAGGGGTGCCTAATGGACACCCCTTAGCGTTCATGGAGATGGCACACTAGAAAATGATTAGTTGCTAGTTCCAGCCCGAAATCTTCCAATCCTACCCGCGTGGCATCCGTGGTGCACCTGGCTTAATTTTTGGCGAGAAGAAATGCATGTGTGTCACGAAATGACACGCGCAGGGGTTGTCCAAAAAGCACCCGACACGTTTCTAAGGGGTTCTTATTGGACACCCGTTTGCCTAACGGGTGCTTATTGGACACCCCCTACCGACCGACACGACCTGCAATGACACGCAATGATACGCATGTTTTTGTTGATTTCTAAGAAAAACGCGCAACCCCTTTTGACCAACAAGACACGGCCATGGCACGAAATGACACGCATTTCTGGAAGCAAACGTGGGGAAATCAAAGAAAAATGCACATACTCCTATGAATACCATTGAATACCTCATTATTTATTGGTAGTTCAGGACCTTAATTAAGGGGTGCCTAATGGACACCGGTGCTAAGGGGTGCTTATTTGACACCCGTTTGGACATCCTGGTATACATATAGATATACATACACGATCATACACGAATATATGCATATATATATATATATATATTATATTATATTATATATATATAAATAATATCAAATACATATTTATTTATAGACAGATTGTGGCATGATTTTAACATATTTTAACCATATGTTCCCCATTCGTCTTGGTGATCTTAGCACTTCGCCATGATTCAGGTCGGTTTCTCCTGGGAGCGTTGCTTCGACGCCTCCTTGGAGGGCCTCGCCAATCACCGCTACTTCGGGACCGTGCCACCGGCCATCTCGCGGGTAGTACCCAGGCGGCAATGGAACGAATTCCTGGCGAACACAGCGGATCCAAGGCTGGTGAGTAACTGGGAGCCATCAAAAAAAACATAAGCCACGAAATGGGGACTTACGAGAAAAGCACATTTATATGATATTTATTCACCACGATTCGTGGGATGATCCTCGCACAGTTTGTTTATAACTAGGCCCACCGCCCGTAGGGCGGTGCGGGGTGCGGGATAAGTGTGGAGAATTTGCATTGCGATGAGATTGGTGAATGATAATTAGTGGACACATCTATGGAAGAGTGAGATTCTGAATGGTAAACTGGTTGGTGGTTTCAAACATGTTTATATTTTCCACAATATATATATGGATATATATATGGGATAATCCTTCCCATTGACTTATATTTATCAAGATGGTTAAAACCACCAACCAGGTAAATGTCCATAAATTTCTCCAAAAGGTTTTGTTTTTCGCAAAACATTGGGAATAAAAGGGTGAGTTGGCCATTTATTGCATTTATTGGGGGAACATATGGATTTGACCAGAAACATTTAGCTCGGGTATTTAACCATCAAAGCTGCTTGACTTAAGCAGGCAAAAATGGTGGTATCATTGGGGATACAAGGGGAATAAAGAAGTAATCGCCTCCTTATTCAGAGTTCCCACCACTTGATCAACACATGATGAGCTCAGGCAAAAGATTGGAGAAGTGACACGTTGACAGCTAGTTGCCTTTTCTTTAGGCATCCGAATTCCCTCGGTTCATTGCGAGATTTATGAACTGGTCATGGGAATGCCGTTCTCAACCAACCAGAACAGGGATGACCGAGCAGTTTTGCCAACAAAGTTGCTAGCAATGTATAAACGTGGGCTTTATCGTAACATGTTCAAAATGTTTGTTCTCCCAGCGGAACCCAGAAGGAGTTCTACCTGTGGAAGAATGAATGTGGATGATTCTTTTCTTTACCATCAAGAGAAAGGACATCACAAACAATGGATCACACACAATTTTATATAAAGGATCATCCACAAGGGCATCCAACCTCAGCGGAAACTCCACATGTGTTTTTCCCCCTTTCGAGAGATGATATGCTTATTTTTCGGATGCCCATTACGAGATGAATGACCAGACCCCCACATACCATGTTTTCACCATGGAACAGATGTATGTGCCATGGTCAAAAGTTGCACCCATAGAAGCGGGTTTCCATACCCCCATTGATAGTAATCCTTCCCCGCAATACTAAACGTCCCCCCCAAACAATAAACACCTCAGATAGTTTTATATGTTTTTATTATCAGGGGAGTATTTATATATTTTTAGGGAACCCTAATAATAAATTGAAACCCTTATATAATTAAAAAAACATTTGTTTCGATTTCAACATCAATTAACGCCGTTAAAATATTGCTAAAAATTGGATTTCGACGCGGACTCTATTAATAAATTGAAACAATTAATAACAAGAAATAACATTTTCACGGACCCTAATAATAAACACCCCAGGGTTAACTAGTTTTTATTATTAAGGGGTGAGACCCACAAATGGTAGCTTTATTTTTAAATTGTTTCTAAAGGGTACCAATTAAAAGTCAAATTGGCCAACCTGAAATTTTCCAAAATTAGAGATGGAGCCTAGTTTTTATTTGGGGGGGTTAGTAATAGGGGGAAGGGATTAGTCAATATACATTTAACATACATACCCACTATAAGAAAACCGTATCGGATATAGACTCAGTCTCTTGGTAATTAGTATATACATGTAATATATATCCCATAGGATCCATGTATGCTATATATGGTAACATTTATCATCAATATACCCCAAATGTTAGCATATATACCATACATGGATCCTATGGGTATATATATATATATGCGCATACGTAATCCCCCCCGAAACTCCTCAAAATTCCCCACCTTGGGGCGAATCCGCTGTGCGTGGCGCCTTTTTCCCGAGGCACTAGCCTTTGGTTTGGCCCTGATGGTTCTTCCGGCTTGGAAATGGTATATTTTGCCCATGCTCCATGAAGCCCACGAAGGGCATGAAGATTATGCTACTTGGAAAAAGATGTTTCGATGAAACCGATGAAACCCTGGTTGGTGGTTTGGAACAGTTTTTATTTTCCATTTCATGTATGGAATATTTATCCCAACTGACTGATATTTTTCAAGATTGTTAAAACCACCAACCAGAACCCCCTTTTTGATCCACCTTTTTGATCCTGGGACATCGGTCCTGGGATCCTGGGAGATGCCGTTGTGAAGGACACAGACCCCCCGTTTTCAGCGAATCTCCAAGGCAAGCACGGTGAAAGAAGTGGAGGAGGAGGCTCGTTCCAGACCGCGCTTATTCGGCCGATTGGGATCCAGCATGACCATGATCAGTGATGAGACTCTTGGCCAGCAACTTTTTGGTTGAACTCTTTCTAATCCACCAGAACTGGGGAATCGGGCATATGTTGTGGTTTTTTGAATGATCTCCTTTAATCAAGTCTAAGGACCGCCAAGAGCAAATTGAACCGGAGATGTTCATCAACCTTCAGCCGAGAAGGTTCAGTAAATCTGCTCACTGCCTAAAAGACATGCCGATCGGCAGTGATGCACCCCAGAGTTCCAGCCCGGCAGGGCGCACAGTGCATTTTCGTCTCCAAATCAAATGTGGGGTTCGGAACTTTGCACATGTGGTTCATCCTGCTAGTCGTTTGACCCAATTTGGGAGCACACTGAGCAGCAAAGGATTGTATGGTGTAACACGGTGTAACGGATCCCCGGAATCCTGGAGATCTTGGGGTATGCCGCCATGGCCTGCGCAACCTCAACAATCTCGCGCCCATTTGCGCACCTGTTTTCCATTGTCCTAATTCGATGCATACCTTTTGTGCTGAAAGCGCGCTGGCGGCAGAGCTTAAAGAAACTGCCCTGTCAGACGTAGATGCAGTAGACATAGATGTTTGACATTTAGACCGTGGATGGTAAAAACATGTCCAATATCATTTGGGAAATGTTTCGATGTTTTGTTGTTTCCCCACTTGGTTCATTTTGATTATCTCCCAAGGGGAAAACGATGCAAAGCTGTTGGCCATGCTGCAATGATGTCCCAGCAGTTTGGTGTTTTGTAACGCGACATTTTACCATCCATTTTTATTTGTTTTAGTCCTCCATGAGGCGCATTGTGTCGCAGTTTTCGACGTCTCAATCTTGTGATGTCGATGTCGGTGTTCGGCATTGGTCTTGCAACGGTCATTTGAAAGTTGACATTCTCTATTCAACAAACTTGGCAACCAAAATTCTTTTCGGCACAGATGCATCTGGAAAAAATGGACAAAATAATGGCCACTCTGCACTCTGCACTTCTACTTGGCAATCATTGACGTCACATCCCGGAATATCCCAGAATATTATTTTATTGGGTAAATCATTGATAATAATTGTAGAATTCTTGTTCTTTTAGTATGATGATAAGTTTTATATTTTTTGAAAGATCCGGTCAGATGGCACCTGCAAATAGTCAGACAATGTTTGTTGCCAGACAGAAAGTCATGGAGGACACCCACCATCCACGAAGATTTCGAGAAACACGTCAATTTGCCGTGATGTCTTCGTGAATGGCTTGCTTGAGGCAGAAGGGTGGTGGTTTTGATAGACATGTTTTTTATGTCAATGTTGAAGGGTGTAAATCATTGAGCAGTCTCAGAAACGCCTCACCATTAGAATATGGTAGGGGGACTCATCGAAAGGCTAACGTTCAACCAATGCAACGATGAATGAATTTGCCCGGAAGCTTTGCGACACGAGACAGCTGCGACCCCAGTTTTGATGTTCTTCCACATGCATCGCTCACTGAATTCGCTCCGCGGCGTCGACCAGATTATGTAAATACGTTGCTCCAAAAAAGGCCGACAGCATGAGGGCTTGTTGGTTGGTTTGATCAGCTTGAAATTATGGAAAATTTATGAAAATCTTTAAAATTCAACTAGTTGGTGGTTTTAAGTTTCAACCCTTTCCAGGTATGTTCCGCTTTTACAGATTCACCTTTCTATCTCTACTTGGGATGACCGATAACCCTAGATTGGGCAACCAGTTTTTTCGCCAGATACTGGCTTGCGGCTCTTGAAATCTCTCCGTTGAGAACGCTGATATGAAAAGATTGTGCAAGTATAGAGCACACCTGCATATGTATTAAACATTATTAAATTACCTATATCTAGTGTATACATATATATAATGTTGACCCCGGATTAATAACCCCCCCCCCTATAGGTCAACTAGGTCAACAAGGTCCAGTGAGGAGGTCCAAAAACCGAACCCCCCAAATAATGTGACCATTCATTCATCCATAAACGATTATTATAAGATCCCTATGGGAAAAGATTGGAAAACCAATGATAAACCATCAGATTCCTATAAGAAAAGATGAGAAAATCTATGATAAACCATCAGATTCCTATGAGAAAAGATGAGAAAATCTATGATAAACCATCAGATTCCTATAAGAAAAGATGAGAAAATCTATGATAAACCATCAGATTCCTATGAGAAAAGATGAGA
>Ga0126342_10005072_pt1 | contig 22798 bp, 14 predicted proteins | sample Cyp1metagenome_FD_92528 | JGI IMG/M metagenome (GOLD analysis project Ga0126342, IMG submission 92528) | Coral microbial communities from Lord Howe Island, Old Settlement Bay, Australia - Cyphastrea 1 metagenome | ecosystem: Host-associated > Invertebrates > Cnidaria > Coral ...
AGGAGGACGAGGCAGGAGGAGGCGGAGGACGAGGAGGAGGAGGAGAAGGAGGAGGAGGAGAAGGAGGAGAAGGAGGAGGCAACTGACATAAAATCTAACAACCCTCACCTGGCAGGTGGGGAAAAAACCCTTCTCCGTGGAGACGGTCGCAAAAAAAACCCAGACTTTCTCGTAAAGTTGCAACTGTTTGGAAAAGCCCCTGTTACTGTCGCTAAAAACCCCCTTCCCTGATTCCCCTTACTAACCATGATTCCAGTGAGGTCGCAGTGAGGTCGTTATAATTTACCCAGTTATATGCAGGTTTCCTAAAATGGGGGGTATCCCCAGTTCTCATCCATTTGATTGTTAATAATGAATGGGAAAAGCCCATGGTTTGGAGTATCCATATTTCAGGAAACATCCATATCTTTGTAGATTATGTTCCTTAAAAATTGATAAAACTTGGATATGTCTCCACCAAACATCTTCGATGCCAGGAAGGTATTTACCAGTCGCCGACACCGTATTCGACAAAAACGAGACGCAACGCCCCAAACTCTCGAAGCAAATGGTCTTTCAGTTGTACACCATGGCTAACAATATCCTGCGTGAATTTGTTCTTTCTAGATATAAGATGGACTACTTGCACTTTATGGACCGTCATCTTTACCCATTGATATCCAGCAATATGTTTGATCTTTAATGTCGAAATGACTCATATAATCAATATCTCCGTTTATTCCTGATTACAGGTATGTATATATTCACTAATATTATACTAACATCAATCTGGGCCTCTCGCCATTTCTTCCCCATCTAAACCCAGCCAGCAAGGCGAGGATGCGAGTGCCCTGGCATTTGTGGAAGATCAAGAATTGTTTCAGGCACCTAAAACTGCGTGTATAAATGTATAATAATGTATATAAGTTCTATAAATGACCATTATATTTATATACATACATATACACACACACATGTTTTTCGATATGTATATGATTGTATGTATGTATGTATGTGTGTGTGTGTGTGTTTGTAAGGTTTGTAAGGTCTATGTAAGGGCTACGTAATGACTATGTAAAGGATATGTAAGGGGATATGCCCAAAACAAGTCATCTTATCCGTTGACAACATGATGATAAATGATGTTTCTGTTGGGACCCTTGGTATGGATGGATGAAAATGGATCAAGTCCACATCTTTTTCAGTTGAAGTGAATAATAATCAACAAGTGGTCACTGCGATTTATTGGATTCCAAATCTTCAAACACATTAAATAACTTTGTGCCGCCTGTCATTACCATCTGGTTATTTAACATAGCCATGGAAAATCACAATTTTTAATAGGTAAACCATCTATAAATGGGCCATCTATACCATGGCTATGTTAAATAACCAGAGGGTAGTACCACCTATCATTGCCCCAACGTACACCTGCACCATTGCTATTGCTACCGTCACCTGCAACGCCGGGAACTCATTGGAAGGCTTTCTTGAAGCGGTCTTTGGCGTGTCTTTCCAAGTCTTCCCGGTCCTGGGACGGGTTTGTTTTTTGGGTTTGGAAAGGGGGCACCCATGGGCACCCCCCATAAAAATCAATGGTTTACCCTCTGGTGAACTAACATAACTATGGAAAATCACCATGTTTAATGGGAAAATCCACTATAAATGGCCATTTTCAATAGCTTTTTGTATGTTTACCAGAGGGTACCATGGCAAATCCTACTAAAATGAATGATTTAGGGGTATCCCAATTTAAGAAAATCTCCAATGAAATGATATCACATGTCTGTAAAGCAGTGCCAAAAACCAGCCATATGAATTGATGGTTTATACAACCCACTTAAAATATATATCTGGTTAGTGGTTGAGCCCTACCCCTCTGAAAAATGATGGACTTCGTCAGTTGGGATCATGAAATTCCCAATATTAATGGAACAAATATCCATTCATGTTCCAAACCACCAACCAGTATAGAATACCCTCTGGTAAACATACAAAAAACTATGGAAAAATCACCATGCCATTCATGGGAAAACTCACTATATATGTATATATATATATATCCCATTCTATCCCATTCATATATATATATATACACCATTCATGTATGGATATCATATATACATATGAATTGATGGTTCATACAATCCATTTAACATATATTATAATATAAATGGTATAAACATGGTCAAGTTGGAGATGGTGGATCTACCAACGTAGAGCGAAACCAAGGATCATCGGGGTGGGCTAAATCAATCAACAAGCGCGCTCTCTCCGGCAGAGTCTTGCCTTAAGGACAGTTGACCAGTCGTTGGAAGCCAAAAGTGCAGGCCGAGGGTGATAGTCATTTTCTTGTGGGTATAAATGATATACTCTCCAGTAAATTAACATAGACCCTGCCAGATAGGGGTTTGAAGATTAGTTTCCATTAAAAATTGCTGATTCTCAGGGTCAACAAGTTAATTTACCAGAGGGCAACTACTGGTAATATGGGAAATATAGGACATAACTATGGAATGTAACCTGTGATGGTATAACCAGCTGGTTACATCAACCCCGGCCCTATGGTTTTCACTCACTATCTGGCCATCATGGCACCTCCGAAGTTGCTTTGTAACTATGGTTTTTGTGGTGTTTACCCTTATTACCTATGGGTATAACTATAGTTTATAATGGTAAAAAACATAGTAGTAAAGGTTTATAACATAGTAATAATGTTTACCATAGTTATAGTTATTATAATGGGTATACATGATTAAATATGGTAAATGGTGTTTAACTGTTTAACTATGATTAATTAACTGTGAGTACGTGAAAACTAGGCGATGTTTTCATGGTGATTTTTTTTACTAACTCACTGGTATAAAGTGGCGTTTGTTAGATGGGTGAAACAAGACACGATATCATACCGACGTATAATGGCTATAACTACATCTACGGTATACCGTTATATTAATAACGGTTACTGTTTTTATAACTAAATTGTAGCTTTACCACGGTTCTCATCACCATAACTAGTTAATGCATATACTATATCATATAGGTAGTACCACTTTGCACGGTTGATGTTACTTATTCACTGTCCCAAGGCAGCAAACGACATCCAGCTAAACAGTCAAGGGTAATCCCAATGATGCCCCATGGTTGTCCTTTGTTGTAGGAGTGCAATCTTTAGATTCGAAGACAAGCTTGTCATGGATACGAGCTGTTCACAATGAGCTATCTTAAATGATGGCAGTCTTGACCACTTCTTGTAGGTTTCAATCTTAAAGCCATGGTGCTTCATCGTATGTATAGTTAGCAATATTTAGCAATTATTGCATGTATATATACATATATAATTAGAACATCAATCAATGTCTCACATCTGTGATTACAAGTTTTGCCAGGTGTTAAACCATGTTACACCCTGATATATCATTGTAACTACTTATATTATAACTATGATTCAATGATATGCCAAAGTATTATGTATGTTTCAGACTATGACTTACTGGTGCTAAACGTAGGGAATGGATGGGTTGCTGGGGGTTGCTGGGATGATGAAATTGATAGTTAGCCAGTGGATCATTCCCTCATTCCCTGTTAAGCACCAGTAAGATGATTCAGATAATCCCAAAATGCGTCCAACGCTGTCCAGTAGCCGAACAAGTTGGCCGAACCATTCTCAGTGACGACGTATTGAATCTGGGCCCTGGGGTGCTAGCAGTTTTTGGGTTTACCCTCCGGTTTTGCTTACATGGCAAGCTGGGAAATGCCCTATAAATAACTATCAATAGAGGTTCTATTTGGGAGAACTGTCTATAGAAATCATTAAATGCCCTATAAATACCCTATAAATGCACTATAAATAACTATAAATGCCCTGTAAATAACTATAAATGCCCTATAAATAACTATAAATGCCCTATAAATAACTATAAATGCCCTATAAATAACTATAAATGCCCTATAAATAACTATAAATGCCCTATAAATAACTATAAATAAGAGGTTTGGACTGGTAATGGGAAAATCGTCTATGGTGGATTTGTCCAGCCTGCGTCAGTTGGGAATATGAAATTCCCAACTGAATGGAAAGTCATTCAAAATTCCATATATTAACCATATATATATATATAGATATATATATAATATTCCAGTCACCACCAACCAGCTATGGCTGTTGCCATAGGAAGGCTTCCGTTAGAATGTTCCAAAGCTCCCCAGTTACATAACGAGTATCACTGACTTAGATAAGGGGATATATATAACCATTTCTTGTGAACCACGTCCCAACTGGGCTGCATATTCAGATGATTCAGGTATAAATGGGATTACCTCAATTGGCAGGCTAAGTAATCATGGTCCTTGAAGCACAAAACTCACTATGTAGAGCCAAAACTGGAAAGTGGCAACCACCAAAACCGTCGTTTTGGACCTCCTGACAGCGTGATATCTCTTGCTACAAATCACGATATCTGACAGCTGGGTGTATAGCAAACTATACCCTCTGGTAATTTAACATAGCTATTGAAAATGACCATTTATAGTGGATTTACCCATGAAAAATGGTGGTTTTCCATAGTTCTGTAAACGTTTACCAGAGGGTAACCATCAACCAAGGATCTGAGCGAATGTTTCAGGGTTGCTCCCAACATCCCACGCTACCCAGGACCAATCCCTACGTACTGTTGCTTACGCTGGCTACAGCGGCTACGGGCTGACCTTTGGCCATCACGTTTTTGTTTTTTTTGTTGGTGCAAAATGGGGCAAAACTAGACAGGATAGAAAGAAAAACCCACAATTAAGCTGTATCAGCCTGTATCATTTGATTCAAAAATCATGTTACTGGCCATATTATATTCTATTGCTACTTGCCCATGATGTCATATGGTAAACCCAATGCCATAAACCATTCCCAACATCACCAATTTTATGGGTTGGTCAAAATACCATACCCAGTAATGGTAGTTGCTCATGGCATTCAGGGCTTCCTTGCTATTCCAATGATCCATCAACTATCCATTAATCATCCACTATTGTTGGTTATACCCCATGACCAACCGGTCATTGACCATGAATTAACCATTACAACTATAACCAACATTGAATGGTTATAACATCTGCTGGTGAATGTACCTTATACAGTAACCATTGTAACTACCATTATAACATATAAAGAACATTGATTGGTTAATGAACCAGAAACGATTGGTATAATTCATAATTTACCATAAAATTATATACCATATTCTAAATGTAAAAATATCATAAAATATCGCTATGTTCGACCATTGGCTCTCCATTGTTCAAACATACCCTCCGATAAACTAACATAACTATAGAAAATCACCATGTTCAATGGGAAAATCCACTATAAATGGTCATTTTCAATAGCTATGTTAGTCATAACCAGAGGCTACATCCCATTAAAATCAACATTTTTGTTCGTTTTTTATCCCATTAAACCACCATTAAACCACCATTACCAGAGGGTACCGCCTGCATGGCGACACCTGGCTTCCTGCGCCTTGTGGTGACGACACCTGCGGCCTCTTTCAGATGCGGAACGATGCGCGGCACGCCTTTGTGCGTCCGCGAGGGGAAGGCCAAGATGCCCTTGCCATTCCTCAGACACCGTGGCGAAATGTGGGGAAAACGGAAAAAAAAAGGCCCAGGTGATTTTCCATGGGATTCAACTATGAAAAATGGTGGTTCAATGGATTTAACCAACAAGAACGGTGATTTTTTAATGGGATTTATATATATATATATAATGTGGGTAAAACAATGACTTTTTTACCACCCATGACTGGGACTGGTAACCATACCACCTATAAAAATGGTGAAATTGGGGATGGTTCATTATATTGAATTAGATTAAATCTGAATGAACAATAACCTTCAGCAAATAAACTGTTATAATGAACCATTACAACACATACTCCCTGCTCTTACCCAGGGAAAAAACACAATCCCATCCCCCATGTATATTCATCGAATTGGATGATGGGAAAATTTACAGGAAACCCCTATATTTTTGATGCTAACTGTAGATTTTCCCTTAAAACCAATCCATTGATTTTTTTAAACACCTCAGTAAAAGGTCCCAAACATGTGTAAATCCCGTACTAGAGCATCGTTTCCTGGCGGTGCTTAATATGAACCGGGGATGGGATTTGGTAGAATGGGAAGTGGACAGAAAGCTGAATCAACGTAGATTGAAGTACCATTGTTTATCTACGGTATTCAATAAGCTGATAGAAAATAGATTAAGACTGGCTATATTATCATATTAATCTATTTTCCATCAGCTTATATTTCCATCTGGATTAAGTCTGAATCTGGATTATAGTCTGGATTTACTATAGATTGGTATTAACTATATTTAATCTGGATTTACTATATCCAGATGTTACTATATGTTGCTATGATTAAAGTCACAGTTGTTGGATGAGTACTGAAAATATATGATCATACCCTTTGGCAAACTAACAGTTTGCTATGGACAATCACTCTCTTAACAGGTAAATCACCATAAATCAACTATAAATGTGCCATTTTCAATAGCTAGCCGTTAAATTACCAGAGGCTAACACATATTGTCCATAAACTATGGGATATTAAAACATATTATGGGATCACCTTATGATTTTTGAAATGTCAATAGATATTATTATACCATATCTCATAACATCATAAAAGTTATTACTATACCATAATACCATCTTATTTTAAATATTATATATAACATGTACCATAATATGTACCATATTGTAATACCATATATTTAAATAATACCATAATACCATACAGGATGGGGCCCTCCAGTTACAAGTGGGTTTATAAACCATTATAACCCCTATTAACTATAGTTATATCTACCATAAAGCCACTTATAAGGCAACTTAGCTTTCTTGGGGGCCCCATCCTGTAGATATTACAATATTGTTATTTTGTTATGACCACTATATGGTTTCAAACAAATCTGCCGCAGCCCAACGCCGCCTCCAAGGAACGCACAGGCCGAAGCACCCGTGAGGAAGTCCACCTGCGGCATTCCGCCATTTCACCGCCATGTCCGCGGGCCCATGAAACTAATGGGAATATTGTACCCTCTGATGGTTTAATAGGATTTTATGGTGGTTTAATGGGATCTAATGGGATTTAATAGGATTTACACTCTGGTAAACTAACGTAACTATGGAAAATCACCATTTTGAATGGGAAAATCCACTATAAATGGACATGTTCAATAGCTATGTTAGTTTACCAGAGGGTATCATATACGGCATTCCACCGTGAACTATAGGGATTATAGGGATTATCAATCTTAGATTATAGCCATTAAGTTAGATTATCTGATTGGTGGTGCAATAACCATCTTGAAAAATATGAGTTCGTCAATGGCAAGGATGACATCCCATATATTATGGAACATAATCCAAATGTTTGAAACCACCAACCAGTAATATTAATATATAACAAATACCCTATGGTCATTTAACATAGCCATGGAAGCCATGGCCCATTTATAGATGCTTTTTGATGATATACCTATAACAAGTACTTAAATTTATAATATTCTGGCTAATATTGTGATATATAATTAAATACATAACATTCTGGTAAATATTGTGATATATAATTCTGTCATTCATGGTTAATGTCTTATATAATGTCTTACATAATTCTGTTATATTGGTAAACATATTCTGTTATCATCATATTAAATGAGAGATACCAATGAATTATATGGAACAGTATATCATTGGCCAGCCAATATAAATATCATTGGAATGGAAATGTCATTGGACAATATATCATTAACATATATATCATTTGGGACATATTGATATATCATTGGCCACCCAAAACTTGAAATATCAATATCACTGGGAAATATGGAATTGTTGAAATAATGAAAATAATATAACTGGAAAAATCCAAAGCCAACATAATGTAGCAGGACTAAGTAGCAAGTAAAACTGGGAAATTCCACTTGGGAACTAATAATATATATATATATGGTTTACTTAAATATTATTTATGGTGATAAAATCGGGATGGACTGTGACAAACTCGGAACAAACTGTAGCTGGGGTAGTTAGATGGGGAAATCATGAGGATACAATAGATAATAAGTATTCATTTATATATGTATATATCTTTATATAATCAACAAAGTCCGAGGTTGCTCGCTACAAGTACTTGTAATCCCATTTATGGAATGTATAATCCCATTATTGGGCAAAAAATCAATAAATCAACTCATGTTTCCTGTAAATCAACCATGATTTTTCAAGGCTGACCCAGGACCCAGGGCGTGTTTTTTCGGCGGCTGGGCCAATCTTAGACAACCTGCAAGAATTTGCAGCAAATATCGAGCTGGAGTCTAGCTGGTCAGTAAATCTCATGAACCATATCCACATAAATTGGACATCCACAAGGCACTGAAGTATCCATCATTGTCCCAAGTCCATGTTCATGTTGTTACGGTAGGTTGCAGTAGTTCCAATATGTTCCAAAGTTCCAGATCGCAGATCCGTATCCATTATGGCTATTGGTCAAAATCAGATATACCTATGCCAAGTACAAAATTTGACCAAAATGCTTGAGGATTGGGTGGTTGAGGAAAAATTAAAAGAATATGAACATTATCCAATTTTAGACCCATACCCATAATGGATTTCTTTTTCAGCTAATCCATTAATGATTCTCTAAAAATCCATTTAAATCCATTAAATCCATTTACCCTCTGGTTATTTAACACTTCGCCATGGTATAGATGGCCCATAGAAATAGATGGTTTACCTGGGTTTACCTATTAAAAATGGGTGGATCTTTCCATGGCTATGTAACAAATAACCAGGCCGGGTAAATCCTATTAAATCCCATTAGATCCCACTAAACCACCATTAAAAATCCCATTAAACCACCATAAAATCCCATTAAATCCCATATATTATAGGATATAAATCCAACAATCCATTAAACCACCATATATATAATGGATTTTTGGATATATATATATATACATATATAAACCATTATATCTCCAACATGAGATGGTTGAGGAGACAATTTTCCACTCGCTGCGAGCATCCCGCGCCTGTCCCCCGAAACCCGAATAGATACCTCGGGCCAGACACAAATTGATGTGGAATGATGCAAAAAGGCTAGCATGGGTCATGACTGATGTCCCCATTTTTCACATCACCCAACCATGATCGGTATATGGTCAATGCCATGGCTACTTTTTTAGGTGATGTCCAATATTCCCAAAATGGGACAGTTACCAACCCCTGGCTAGTTGAACAATTTTTCCCATTCAAATCTGAGAATTTCAATCCTTCAACCATGAACTGGAAATTGTTCCATTTAACATAGAAAAATTGAGAATCAATTTAGAAACTTCAAGTTTCATATAGATCAGAAATTCACCCACTTAGCATTGAGCTTATTGTTTTTGAAAAGCCATTAATATGTTTTAACACCACACCGGAGCTAATCTAAGTTGGGTCTGCATCCAGGGCCAATTCCGTTGGATGTTCAAATCAACAATTGTGAGGGGTTCTTCAACATGGGAGATTTTTGATTAAGGATTGGACATTTAAATAGTGATTGTTCATATCCATGACAAATGATCCATAGTTTTCCTACATGTTCCCATGATTTTCCCCGTGGATTTTCTATTTGTTGCAATGTTTCATTACCCATGGTCCATTGATATTTTCCTATTGAAACCTCCTTTTTTTAGGGTGATGTTCCTATATTTTCTCATATTTGTGTATGATTTTCCTATACACATTTTCCTACAATGTGGGGCTCCCAAGATAGCTAAGTTGGTTTATAACTCCAATAACTATGGTTTATCATACTTATAACTATAGTATTCATGGGGTTTATAAACCAACTTATACCAGGGGGGCCCCACATTGTATGTATATATATATATGGGTATGGGTCAAAATTAGGTACCCCAAAATTATGGATGGTTAATACTAAACTAGACATTCACATCTGTGGTCCCACATCGGTCTTCCATTTTGACCCACATCCATATAATATTCCCATCGTTTTCCATGATTTTCCCCATGTTTTTCTCCGTGTTTTGCCCAAAAAGGCGTGGCGCCATGGCACGGGCCCCAATGGTCGAGCTGGCAGCTTGCCCTGTGAGATCCATCTCGATGCAACTGTTGATGCCTGGAAAATGAAGAAATCTGTGGTTAATGGTGTTTAACTATGGTTTTTATGGTGTTAACATGTGTTAACTATGGTTTTTATGGTTAATTAACTATTATCTGATTGGTGGTAAGTGGTTCGATTATCAGTTACCATGGATTTATCAGTTCCATTATATGGTTGATGCAACTGTTCGACTATCTGATTGGTGGTATATGTCTAATTAACTATGGTAAATGGTGTTTAACTATGTCTAATTAACTATAATTACTTGCCTGTGTATACTAGTTACCCTGATTATAGCCATTATAGGGGTTATCTCTATGCAGATTAGGTGATATCTCTAGGCTTTTTGTTCTGGTGTTATTAAGTAAACAAAACACTTCATTAGATGCCTTGCTGTCAAATCCAATGGATCTCTTCATGGCAGCTATTTTTTCAATCAACAAATGGATCTGATAAAACAGTAGATCCAACTATAGGGCAATAGATAGTTATTGAAGAAATCTGCTGTTGCATATCAAACAATTTATTTATCAATGGCAACTACTAGTACCAGTTCTTGGGGTGTGGTCATCACGTTAGATTATAGGGGTTATCTTCATGTAGATTAGGGTCTTTATGCTGGTGATATTAGGAAAAAAACATTCATTAGACTATACACATAGGTGAAATTAGATTATAAATGGTTTTAAATCATTAATTATTTATAATCTATGGGTAATTATTCGATTTATAATCATAATTAGTGAATAAATGGTTTTAGTTATCATTCCATGACTTATAATTATTCGATTAAAGTCCTTTCCCAGTGATTTCAACGGTTATAACTGGTCTTATCATTCCATTCTTATGGGGTGAATTAGTGATTTATAAGAGTAATATCTTATAACTTGGAAAGGCCATAATTGTACAAAGCCAAAGTTTAACTGGCTATAATCCAAGTTAGCTATCACAAATCACTATCAAACATCAATCACTATCATGATAATTGGGTACCACTTTAAAAACAATGATTGTCCAACGTTTTCTTATCAACTGTCCACTTAACAACTTCTTAAAAATGATTAGAGGGCTTTGGACATCACCATATTCACAAAAATAGGGCATTGGACATACAGAAAACATGGCAGATGACATAAGCAACTAGAATGATTGCCTGAAAACAAAGGTTTGCCGCAGCCAGAAATCAGCCATTCTTGTGGTCCATACTGGAAGAATAAAAGTCGGACAAAACAGAATTGAAGTTTAATCAGCTTAGAAAGGACTGGTTCATGATGAAATCAAAAGTTTAATCATCTTAGCACTCATCTTAGTTTAATCATCTTAGTTCAATCATTAGGGTTGAATAATCAGCTTTTTGTAATCAAAAATACCTGGGGATGGCATCCAACGCTACGTTTCTTGGAATGACACTCGTGCTAAGGCTGCTAGAAAAAACTACCATATTTGCTGATGGGTTGCATATAACATGCACTAATAAGATGCAAAAATGTGATACCAACAAATAAAGTATTCGAAATTTGATACCAATGCGCTCTTCCACTTGCTATTTTTCGGCAATGAGATACAAAAATCAGCCACTTTCACCGGAAAAAAAACATCAGCAGAATTGCCCAACAAAAAAACCTATCATCTGGGTAAATTATAACGACCTCACTGTTCTCCCTCACTGGAAATCATGGTTTAGATGTGGGAAATCATCCCCTTTCATGGCCACACCATTCAGGTTAGTGAAATATGATAATTTACCCAGATATATTGGGAATAGTAATCCCAACTGACGAACTCATATTTTTCAGAGGGGTAGGGCTCAACCACCAACCAGTATCATGGATTGCCCACATATTGCGCCTATCATGGATTGTTGTGATGCAATGACCTCCACATTGTTGGTATATGCCACATCTTTCCTGTCAGGTCCCAGAGGTGATCCCTCTGCGGGGTGAGAAAACCAGGGTTTCTGTTGAACTAATGGATGGATCACGTTGGATTTTGGACCTTCATGCTACTTCGAATATCTTATAACATATATATATATATTATTATATATAGAAATATTATATATTATATATTATATATTATATATTATAGATTATAGATTATATGTAGAATGTATATATATATATATATAAATATATATTATAACATCTTATACCTGATTAGATGGGTGAAACTAAACCAACTAACATTTCACAGGGGGCCCAACAGTACAGGGATTGAACCCTCACGGAACCACCAACTAACTTCTCTACACACCCTATATGGAACTCAAACACTGGTTTTTCTTTCAATGGGAAACCTACCATTTAACAGTTGACACACTAAAAATGTGTGTTTTTTTTTTTAACATGTAAAATATGTTTCAATCTTCCATGTTTTTTTTTTTTTTTTCTAGGGGGTGCAACTACCAAGCGTCAAGTTCACACTCAAGTTGTCATTCACGAAGTCATAAAGCTTCTGGCTACCTGCCGACTGAGTCCAGTCACTGCACTAGAAGCTGAGGCCTGGAAACCATAGGAAAATGATGATTTAACAAACAAAATGGGGATGACCAATGGGATTTAAAGATGATTTATGATAGCAAAATTGACTTGGAACTTGCTTGACTATTGTTTCTGGAGGATATAATAACTATAGTTACAGGGTGTTCGAAACCATCTTGTGACTGGGAGGCCCCACCTTGTACAACCGGTCCGGTATCTAGGTTACTGACCACACAGATCTAGGATGCACGTCCAAGATCAACGCTAAAGTATCTCATGCTACGTCATTTTATCATGTACCTTGTATCTTCATAGTTACCCTCTGGTAATTTAACATAGCTATGGAAATTGGCCCATTTATAGTTGATCTACCTATTATAAATGGTAATTTTCCATAGCTATGTTAGTTTACCAGAGGGTACAATGTGCCCAAGATAGCTAACATGGTTTGTAAGTTCATTAATATGGCTTTTGGGAAATCTATCCAGAGTTAGATGAGGATATAAATATCCAACTTATAACGTTTTGGGGTCCCACTTTCTATATATCTGGAATATATATATATATATATATAATGGTACTATTTTGTGAAATGCCTACAATAACTATAGTTGTGTTATAATATATATATATATGTAGCCCATGCAAAGTATCCTATACACATATTTCTTATTATCTATAGAATACATGGATATGTATTAATAAATCAATATCAATAAAATAAAAAAATAAATAAATAAACAAATAAATCAATATCAATAAATAAGTAAATAAGTAAATAAATAAATAAATAAATAAAATAAATATGTATATATATATACATATATACATGTAAAAAATAAATAAATACCCCGTACCTATATTCCACTGATATACATACTTTCGTGTTCATCTTCATCTGAGGTGCCGCTGATGAAGGCACTGATGGTACGGCCACGATAGGTGGACTTGCAGCTGTTGTTGATCACCTGAGCGCCCACAGTTCGTTCCACAGATTCTAGGCCTGAAAAACCATGGGAAAAGCATGGGAACATGGGAAAATCCTCCGGAAATCACGGAAATCACTGGGATTAGCCTCTGGTAAACTAACGGTTAGCGAACTTGAAAATGGCCATTGAAAGTTCGTGGATTTACCCATGAATAGCATGGTGATTTTCCATAGCTATGATTAAGCTGGGGATCCATCAGGATCAGAGGCGAAGCCGATTGGAAGATTGGAGGATTTGGAGGAGAAAATTAAGGTTTCCTAAAATGGGGATACCGCAAAAATCATCTATAAATCACCAGAAAAATAGGATGTTCCATGTTTTTTCAATCCAGCTATTGGGGTACCCCCCTATGTTCGGAAAGCATCGGAAACTTTCATGACCTGAAGGACACAACCCTCGACCCGGAAATCGATCTCAGGATCTACCAGCAAGTTCTGCGACAATGGTGATCTATGGGATACCCTCTGCTGGTAATGACTAACGGTTTGCGAACTTGAAAATGGCCCATAGAAAAAGGTGCTTTACCTAATAAAGATTGTGATTTTCCATATCCATGTTAGTTTGCCAGAGGGTATATGACCCAAAACATCCGAAGACATTTAAAAAAAACTTGGGCCCGAAAATGGGAGATTGACCCGTAAAATGCCGCATGCCTTTGGGGACAATGATGCACAACCCTTGAATGTTGGGGTACCTTGTTTTCAAACGCACCCATAATATGTATATATATAATATCATTGCTATTGGTGTTGTTATCATATGAATTACAAACCATCCCCCCTTAATTGAACATCGCCCAAGCATAGAGGATGTTTCTGACAAATACGTTTTCAAGTGGTCAAAAACACAACAAAACCAAACATGAAACTATGATTTTGATGAGAAAAATAGGGGTTAATTGATGGTGAATGGTTATTAATGGCTATTGACCCCTATTTTTAACGGTTAGTAACCCCTATGGGTTGGGTAATCGATGGCTATTAATGGCTATTAATGGCTATTACCCTCCAGTAAATTAACATAGACCCTGGTAGATAGGGGTTGGAAGATTAGTTTCCATTAAAAATTGGCTATTTTCAGGGTCCAACTGTTTCTTTACCAGAGGGTAATCCTGTTGGACAAGCCCAGCAGCTCCAGATTCAATGAGGGGAAGCACTCCATCCTGGCGTTGCGAAAAACTTCTGCGATCGATTTTTAGCGTAACAAAATGCTTCAATATCAACGAGGAACACAGGAACATTTAGCAAGAACAACTCAAATTTAGAAATAACACATTTCTGATGTTGTTTTTTTTTCTCTTCCCTTGTGGTTATGTATTGGTTTAGTATTCCCGGAGCAGCCCTGATGTCCGGGAAAAATTGATGGGTTGATGGGTTGACTTGGATAATTGATTTGTAGCACTGATATGTATTTATAAATATATATATATGTATAATGATGATGTGTATATCATGATATATCATGATACATATAGTACTGATAAATGGGCAATATATATATACATATCATTTATCAGTACTATTAATTGTACTCTTTATGTCTATATATACCATTGTCATTTATGATCATTTGTCATCACTTAGCCATTCATCACTACTTAGCCATGTGTCATGATTTGACTATTGGTTGTTACTAGCTGTATCATCACAACAACCGGTGCTTTTTTTTTTTCCAGGATTTTCCCCTCTTTGTAAACATCAACGCACCGATGGGAAAATTACGGCTATAGATTGAACATGATTAACGGCGTCAATCATCCCATTATCAATCATGTTTCACAAACCTAAGCATCACTCAGTTAATGCTTTCTGAACCATAAAAGTCAGAAGTGTTCATGGTCTGAACTATAGGAATAATTCACAATTACATTGATCATCATGCCATTGTGGTTGCAAAAAAAATTGCAGCGTCCCAAGCATCATTTATCGGGCAGCCGTTTCTTGTGCTGCTCGCAATGTTTTCCACCTCAACCTCCACCCGTCGTGGTCAATATCTTGGCTGGAGTTTTGGTGAAATCCACATTTTATCTCATGGATAAATTGTTCAATGCAAATTCTTGCTGGAAAAATCGATAAATCCCTAGTATTTGGGTCAATCCTATAGGATGTTCCAAATCTAGTGGTTTACCGTCATCTTCCATATTTGAATTGCTTCTGAAATGGTGAAATCGATCCCTTTTTCAGACACAGAATTTCACACATCAAAAAAGTAACTTCCATGAAATATCCCCCATGTAAAGCCCTAGCCATAAAAACTCCCAAGTTTCACCTGTTTTCTTGGTTATCCTCTAGTTATTTGTTACATAGCCATGGAAAGATCCACCATGCTATTAAGTTCGGTAAACCATCTATTTCGATTAGGGCCATTGCTTAACCATAGCGAACTGTAACAGTCATAACCAGGCCGGGTAAATCCCATCTAGAAATCACCATTTTTCTTGGTTTTTTTATCCCATTAAACCACCATTTTGTAGTGGGTTATATACCCATAACTTTCCCATTTTTGTTGGTAAAATCCCAAGTTTTTAACCAAGAAGCGCTAAACATCTCGGTGTGAATGCCCAGGTTCTTATGGTTGGTCAGCTGACTAAGTGCAGCATCGGGGACTGAGCCAATCCCCATCTGCCTGGGATTTCTGTATGGATTTCTGCCATGGTGAGTTCACCTCCATAACTTGAGATATCAGAAAATGATGGGTTTTTGGAACCATGAAAAATGGTGGTTTAATGGTGGTTTAATGGGAAAACCATAAGAAAATGGAGGTTTACCCTCTGATAATGGTGGTTTAATGGTGCTTTAATGGGATAACAAAACCAAGAAAAATGGTGATTTCTAGATGGGATATACTGATGTACCCTCTGGTAATGACTGTTACATAGCTATTGAACATGGCCATTTATAGTTGACTTACCTATAAAAAATGGTGATTTTCCAGAGCTATGTTCAATTACCAGAGGGTATGTGTTTCTTTCTCGAAACATGTTGGGATTTGTACGTCAAGCGGTAACCAAACAAACTGGTCATGCATGATGAGTTTTAGTACTGGAATGGGCCTGCAAATGATAAGTAAGTTGGTTTAGAGCTAGGCTAGGTGTTGGATTTACAGTGGAACTGGTGAATACATCTACAGGTGGATGGGTTTATAAAGCAACTCGTACTCAAAAAAGACTTTAAACCCTGCAACATGTTTTTTTTCCTAACATCAATTCTGTGGGTATAGGGGCAAGGTAATAAACTATTAAGGTACTTGATGATGATTTAGTTGTGATAGTTTCTTGTATTTTTGTGATGCTGATTTGTGATGACCTAAGATACCCGGATTGGGCTATCCAGGCCACTGAAAAATACAACCTGGCGAGAAACGAAAAAAGATATGTGTATTGGCAATCCAAGAAAATCGAGAAGCAAGTTCAAATAATTTGTTGGGATTCAACTTTTCATCTTTCAGGGGGTACTCGAATGTAAAAATGGGAATACTGCGATGTTGATAAAATAAAAATAAACAAACAAAACTATTTGGTGTGCATTCATAGCGAATCCATCGCAGGTAAGAAAGCATATTGTGAAATGCAGCAAACTGAATGATTCCATATTTATATATGCATAATATATGTACAAACGCATGCACTTATATACATATTTGTCTCTACATAGACCTAGAAGACAGTTTTGGAAGGATATTACGTTTCCACCATAACTCTCATGTTCTGAAATTCTAAGTATAAGATGGTATAAGATATCAACACACAAATAATAATGAATACCATCTGGTTATTTGTTACATAGCCATGGAAAGATCCACCATGCTATTAAGTTCGGTACACCATCTATTTCGATTAGGGCCATTGCTTAACCAATGCAAACTGTAAGAGTCATAACCAGGCCGGGTATATCCCATCTAGAAATCACCATTTTTCTTTGTTTTTTTAACCCATTAATCATTAAACCACCATTATCAGAGGGTAAACCTCCATTTTCCTATGGTTTTCCCATTAAACCACCATTAAACCACCATTTTTCATGGTGAAACCCACCATGTTGGTGGCTTCACCACAGCTTACTCCAGGCCCCTCATCGTGTCCCATCCCTCCACGGTTTTTTTCGCATGGCTGCAGGGTGGCACCATCAGGAACCAGCTCGGCAATGTGTTGACCGATGCGAATTTCTTCAGGCGTCAACTCCTGCGTTACGTGGGGCCCCCCAGTTATAAGTTGGTTTAATGTTTATAACTTCAATAACTATGGTTTATGGTACTTATATATAACCAACTTATAAACCAACTTAATTAAGTTAATATGGTACTCATAAACCATAAACCATAGTTAATATGGTACTTATATAACCATAGTTAACGGGGTTTATAAACCAACTTAGCTATCCAACGGGGGCCCCACAGCCAGTGGCAGATGGATCAATCGGTGATCCACAAAATCACGACGAAAAAAATACCCGGCCTGGGAATGACGTTTGCGGTTTGCGAAATTGAACATGGTCATAGAAATAGTTGATTTACCTATGAAAAATGGTGTATGAAAAATTGTGATTTTCCATAGAAATAGTTGACTTACCTATGAAAAATGGTGATGTTCCAAAGTTGCCATAGTTATGTAACAGTTTACCAGAGGGTAGGTTTTTCAGAGCCACTGTGAATTGATTGTTTGTTTAAACAATATGTGAACCGCGGATCACCGCACATCCTGGTGATTGAAGACTTGGGGCCTAAGAAAACATCATTTACGACACAAATGGTAACCCCCGGAAACAGCCCAGCAGGTTGTTAATCCCGGGGTTGATATTAGGAAGTAAGGATGCAAAATGTAGGACATGTTACACTGGTTCTTTCACATAGCTATGAAAAATGGGTCATTTATATATCATTCATCATTTACAATTGATTTATATACATTTATTAAAATACACATTTCGCATGCCTATCTTAAATTAAATTACCAGAGAGTAATTGTGTGTTGAACACATTTTTGCGGTGGTACGTGCTGGCTGAAAGTGGAATAAAAAAGCTGGGGTGACATCCCCATCAACGTTGATGACATCCCAGCAGGAATTGTCATTTGATTCACATTCCGTTGGGGAGATATAAATATATATATATATGTATATATAATAGCTGGTTGGTGGTTGAGCCCTACCCCTCTGAAAAATATGAGTTCGTCAGTTGGGAGTATTATTCTCAATATTATAGAACAATAAAACATGTTCCAAACCACCAACCAGATAGTATGTGTATATCTCATATTATGTATATATGTATATAATGTATATTAATATGTTGTTTCTGTCTCCATATGTCAAAATCCTTGAAACAGTCCCAACATATCCTCATGATCATTGATGTATCTCCATCATTACTGCTTATATCCACACCATTCTTTGCCAACCCATTCCATTGGGTATGGATCTTGGTTTTAGACTACAACATTTTGGTATGGAAATTTCGGATATGAACCAGCCACATACTATTCACTATTGGGATCTGGTTGGTGGTTTCAGCCCCTCTGAAAAATATGAAAGTCAATGGGGTTGGGATTATCCCATATATTATGGAAAAATAATCCAAAGGTTTGAAACCACCAACCAGGGTCACTATTGGGATAATTAGTCTTGTTTGGTTTATTACTGTTGGTTTACTAACCCGCGCCGTAAGCAAAAAGAAACGGGTTACCAAGAAAACATGCGGTGGGTTGCTGGGTCGATGTGAAGTACCACCACATCGCGATAACATATCTAGTCAATAAGCATTTTTACCGTCTGGTAATTTATAATTTAACGGTTTGCTATTGAAAATGGCCATTTATAGTTGATTTTCCCATTACAAATGGTGATTTTCCATGGTTATGTTAGTTTACCAGAGGGTACTAGTCCTCTCTCCAAAAACAAAACCGTTTCTAACATTACTTCTCGCTGATCAAAGTGTGGTTTCCCCGCTTCACAAAGACATATGATTGTGTTGTATTTAATTTCCACTTCAGCAGACCTATTTAGACAATATGAAACATGAATATTCATATCACTATCATTTTTGATGGGTTGAACTAACCATTTCTAACATATGTCCTGGCTAAATAAAATATAGTAATTCACCTACCTCAAACAAGGCAATTTGGGTTTGATTCCACCTACTAGTCAAAAATCTATAGCGACGCCGTTGTGACGTGTCTATAAAACAGCCAAAATAACATCAACACGTCATGATCCATCATAATTTTCCGCAATAAACTGACCATTTTTGCGAATATCCCGTTGTCAAACACACCATTCTCCATAATTCTTATCACAATGATATCCCACTTCAATTTCCCATATTAAAACCTTAAAAAAATCGAAATTCAGATCCGACCAACTTCCATAAAACTTCCCCCCATCACTTTTTTCAGATCCACCCGTGGCGCCACGTGGCGTGCCGTGCCGTGGCGCCGTGGCGCCGTGGCGCCGTGGCGCCGTGCCCGGTGCCTTGGTCTTGTGAATCCACAAGGGCCCATCGTGGTGCAGCACCGCATCGAACTGCGAGAAGTGGATGATGCCATCGCCGTGGACCCGGGGCATCTGCTGATTCACTAGGGCCACCAAAGCCTGACGACAAGGGACACATTTGACACATTTGGGGATATACCCTCTGGTAATTTAACATAACTATGGAAAATCACCATGCTATTAATGGGAAATTCCACTATGTCTATGGCCATTTTCAATAGCTATGTTAAATTACCAGAGGGTAGGGACACTGGCTGGGGGATTGATATAAGCCTCTGTTATATAGATGTGATATTTTTATAAGCCCTCTGGTAATTTGTTACATAACGAACTGGAAAATGGCCATAGAAATAGTGGATTTACCCATTAATAGCATGGTGATTTTCCATAGTTATGTAACAGTTTTCCATAGTTTACCAGAGGGTGAGATGATTTTTCATGGGGACATACTGATGGCTATGGCGAAAAATGATTGGCAAATGATTGTTGGTCAATGATTTTTAATATACAATGATTGATATGATGTAATTGATTTTAGTAATCATGTACTATTGATTTCATAGTACTACAAATAATAGTTACCATTAGTACTATCAGTACTATATGAACAGCATTGCTTCATGGTGCGTAAATGCTTGGTCAAATGGCCGGTCGAATCGCTGTTTGTAGTCGTGGTTTCATCCATCTGTTGGTCAATGGGTGTCCCATGTTTACCCTCTGGTAATCAAACAGTTAGCTATGGAAAATGGTCATTTATAGTTGATATACCCATTGATAGCATTGTGATTTTCCAGTTCGTTATGTACCAGTTTAGCAGAGGGTAACACATCCAACCACCCATCTCCATTTATTGGTAATCATTGAAGTAATTATTGGTAACCACTCATGGTAATCCAATGGTAACCATTGGTATCCCATCTCAGCATAAATTGGGTTACCACTCCAACAAAACAACAAACTCATTTAAATTGTAACCAGTTATGCTGAGTTTTGCTAGTTGTAAATCCATTGTTTTGATGTGCTGACCTCCATTTGTGATGGTTGAAAGTATAAAGTTTAAACGCTCATTTCGAGCTGCTTGCGTCCATCGAACCTCTGTTGGTAGAATCTTTAGAAACAAACATGTTTACGCATCATTTTCCTTGGCAGAAACTAGTGTTTTGCTGTGTCTTGTAACTTCAACCCCCATCTTTGGCTGCTAAAAAAGCCACGTCGTTTGCTCATTGCTTTGCTCGGTCAAACATATGTATAAACCACCATGGTTTTCATCATATTTCCTGATATTTTCCCTCATTTTTCCTTGCATTTCACCTAGGTTCACCTCCCCAACCCACAACCAACCATCCCCTACCCTCTGGCAATTTAAAATAGCTATTGAACATGGTCATAGAAATAGTTGATTTACCTCTGAAAAATGGTGATGTTCCATCTAAGTCACCATTTTTCCCATGCTTTTCCCAGGCTTTTCCCAACCCCAAGCGGTTTCCCCGCAGTTTCCCCGGTGTCCTTGGCGTGTTCCGCGGCGCCCCGCGCCCAGTCCACCGAGGTGCCCAGGGTGCAGAAGCCGTGCGCGTCGGGCGGCGAGACGTGCAGCAGCGCCACGTCGGGGCAGACCAGGCGACGGCGGAAGAGCAACGGCAGGTCGCGCAGGTGGATGGGACTTAGGCGGTGGAGATGTGATGGAATTCTATCTATCTATAAATCAATCTATCTATCTATCAAATCAATCAAATCAATCAAATCTATCAAATCTATCAAATCAATCAAATCAATCAAATCAATCAAATCTATCAAATCTATCAAATCAATCAAATCAATCAAATCAATCAAATCAATCAAATCTATCAAATCTATCAAATCTATCAAATAAATCAAATCTATCAAATCTATCAAATCAATCAAATCTATCAAATCTATCAAATCTATCAAATCAATCAAATCTATCAAATCTATCAAATCAATCAAATCAATCAAATCAATCAAATCAATCAAATCAATCAAATCAATCAAATCTATCAAATCTATCAAATCAATCAAATCTATCAAATCTATCAAATCTATCAAATCTATCAAATCTATCAAATCAATCAAATCAATCAAATCTATCAAATCAATCAAATCAATCAAATCAATCAAATCTATCAAATCAATCAAATCAATCAAATCTATCAAATCTATCAAATCAATCAAATCTATCAAATCAATCAAATCTATCAAATCTATCAAATCTATATCAAATCTATATCAAATCTATATCAAATCTATATCAAATCTATCAAATCTATCAAATCTATATCAAATCTATCAAATCTATCAAATCTATCAAATCAATCAAATCAATCAATCAATCAATCAATCTATCAATCTATCTATCTATATATCTATCTATCAAATCGATCTATCAAATCTATCAAATCTATCAAATCTATCAAATCTATCAAATCTATCAATCTATCAATCAATCAATCTATCTATCTATCTATATACCTATCTATCAAATCGATCTATCAAATCTATCTATCAAATCTATCTATCAAATCTATCAAACCAATCAAATCAATCAAATCAATCAAATCTATCAAATCTATCAAATCAATCAAATCAATCAAATCAATCAAATCAATCAAATCTATCAAATCTATCAAATCTATCAAATCTATCAAATCAATCAAATCAATCAAATCTATCA
>Ga0126342_10005073_pt1 | contig 22797 bp, 25 predicted proteins | sample Cyp1metagenome_FD_92528 | JGI IMG/M metagenome (GOLD analysis project Ga0126342, IMG submission 92528) | Coral microbial communities from Lord Howe Island, Old Settlement Bay, Australia - Cyphastrea 1 metagenome | ecosystem: Host-associated > Invertebrates > Cnidaria > Coral ...
CCTATTCAGTTGGGGAAGTGCCTCAAAATGGTCCGTTTTGAAGCGACCGCCCCCCGGACCCCCTATTCTCACTTCGTTCGCAAAGAGCAACTTCAGCCAAGCTTGACAGCTGGCTTTCGTAATTAGAATGATAACACTAAGCCGAAAAGTTCGGCCATCTTGGGCCCAATGCTGACCATCATTCCTGTGACGTTGCGACGTGAGGTCGTTTTTATCCAGATTAAATCTTCAGGAAAACATCTCCGCATGATGAATGGTTGCAGCAATCTTTGATGAAAGCTTATCTCTCAACGATTAATGATGAATGCTCCACTAATAGTGTTTGTGCTGGGTTTCTCAGCACAGACACACTTGGCGCGAAATCGCGGCTGCTGAAAAGTCTTGCTTAAAGCCAAAGTTCAAATCTCAAGTCCCGAGAACAATCCTTCTCAAAAAGAATCTGTGGCAGTAGATTGTTGCTTCTAAGTAGAACTTCTAAGGGCTCCTCTCTCAACAACCCCAGGCAACCGTCCGCCACGGCGCGAAAAATCCCGACCACAACTCACGACCACAAGTGGTTTGGTCGAATCCCAAAATGACCCAAACATGTGAGTCAAGTCCTGGACCTTTGGGCCACAGAATCAGTATCTTATTCAGAACCAGCTAAGTTCTGCCCAGGGCCATGGTCAAATATCTTACATTATCTTACTATATTGATATATAGATAAATAGATTATGTATACAGCAATATACATTCAGAACCTGTGAGCTGAGCATCCTGGCTGTATGATGGATGCTTCATCTGTCGCCACCACATCATCATGGTCTTCGTCATCGGCACCTTCACGGAGCAACACTTGGTTTTTGAGGGGGATGCACATTGCGTTCAACCCATAGCTATATAAATCATATCCTACTTTGTAAGGCTATATAATGAGTATAAGACCCAGAAACATGTAATAATGAGATGGTTGTTGACATGTTCTTGGATTTAGCACATGCAATAAGCGCCCAGGAGGAGTTGCAACTTGTAATCATGAACCTTATGATACAACTTCTTATGCATGGCTGGTAGCCAAGTCGCCGTGCATGGGTCCTTCCGTTGGGCCGCAGCATTCGGGCTGACATTGTCCCATGACACAGCAAAACCGCGTGAAAGCGCTGTGCTGAGAGTTGCAAATGCCTGGAAGTGCCACTAATAGCCCCAACAGCTGTGCCTGAAACGCTGGGATTAGCATTACAAGCTGCTAAGCCCTGTCCTCTCTGTCTTGTGCCAATCAATAGCACAATAGCTGCCAACTGCGAATGGCAGCCGCACCTTTAAAATGTTTTTTTGGGAATCAAAAATATATACAGTATGTCTCACGCTGTGAAAATCCTATGTCCAAACCATTTTTTTCGGTTTCATGCATGTTTTAGTTTTTAGTGATCAGGAATGTTGCCATCCGTCTTCTTTTGACTTTTCTGATGTGAAACCTACTGCCTTCCACGAGGCTTGGGCCAAGAGTGGAGCATTGGACATTTCCGGAAGCAACATCTTGGTGGTCATCCTAGCATCAAGGTGATCCCTGGCCTACATTTTCAATACTGGAGTGGAAATCACCTAGAAACCTCTAGGACCATCTGGCTTTCTATCTTCGACTTACCCATATATCCTTCCTTCCATCTATCCAGGGATCAAACCCATCATGTCCCATCTCTGGTTGGTTCCAGGATTGTTGTTTGGTCATCACCCACCATAGCATTTCAACAATCCTTCAAGCACAGCTGCCTGCTTTTCCGCCATCCACAACTTCTCAGAAGACTAGTCATGACTCATGGAGGGTCAAATGTGAAACTGGCTGCAGACAGATCGTGACTGTTCTTGACCACACTTATTGACAGTGTTCTCCTTTCTTAATTGAGGCGCCTATGGCATTGGTGTCCGTGACCTGTGCGCATTGCCCGGATATCACTACGCGCTTGACACGAACTTTTGGAAATAAGGAACGGTGCCCAACAGCATACCAATTTGGTATGAGTCCGGCCACAGGGTGTCCAAGTTAAGACGCAACTAACACTGCTTGGCTGTGACGTTGCGACGAAACAAAAATAGAGACGTTCTGTACAAAGGCTGTTTGGAGTAGACCAGCAAAGGTTAAGCTGGCAGCGCAACCAGTGATCTTCAGCTGTGAAGGTTTTCAAGTTGGGATCAAAGCATTGTGACCTCCACTGGCGACAATAAGAATGGAGGGATCAAAGTTCGACTCAGAGTATTTCAAAAGCTCAGGGCCCCTCAGGGCCCCCCTTAGCAAGACCATCCTGGCGATGTTTGGCCAAACTGTGCCTTTGTGCAACAGAAACTGCAGCTTAGCCGCCCCAGTTCAGCGAAACGAAGACATGGTGGAAATCTCGTCTTGGGCATCCATGCCGCCTCCCAAACAACAGGTAACCCGGTAACCAAATCTATCATTGGCGATCTTTGTAGAACAGCGCATCCTATATCCACTCAAAAAAATATCCTAGACATGGAGAGAAATTGAGTAAGACCTATCCGTCAGCACAGCCTTTCTTGGGAGAAGGGAAAGAATTCCCGCACCTTTCTTGCATCCTCCATTTCTATTTTCTGTTCAAGTCCCTACACTAAGGGTCTAAAACCATCTGCAGCCACAGAATCCTCCCTACAGATTGATATGCGTCGAAACCATGGACTGGAACCCCTTGGCTGTTCACACGCAAGTAGCTGGTACTTGTGGAAGTTCATCACACCAACTTTGGCTCAGGAGCTTTTGAACCCATCCCAATGAGATCCCGCATGTCTGATTCTGAGATGCCCTTTTTTGCTCATGAAATCCATATCTTTAAGGGTGAGATCTCATATTTTTACTGGTGAAAATCCCTATGCTTACCACTAAAATCCACCTGTTTTTTTTCCTGCTGCAATCCCAATTCTTACAGCGCCTCCAAACTTTTCCTGGACCTAATTTTGATTGGCTCTATCCTGAATGTTAAAATTTTACAGGCGGAATCACAATTTTGAATGATGAATGAAGCAACCCTTCGTTTAGTTGATGAAATCTCCATGGTTCGTCAAGTTTTGGCCATGAAATCCCCATTTTTCATCGCGAAATCCCCATGTTCCAAGCCACGGAAGAGACGCAGATGCTCGGCCACAGAACCGCGGCGCATCAGCGTGGCTTTCTTGTTGCGGGGGCTGCGCGACTGGTACACCTGGTTGGGAAAGGGCTGGAGAGATCCAGTTAGACCCGTGAGTCACCAAGGAGCAACCAATGGTCTAAATAAGTATATTCTTTAATATGTATATGTTTTATCTCTGTGTATGTTAGTTGTTTATATGTACCTGTACTTATTTTATGTATTTACGTACTTATTTTTTTTTGAAAACATTTTTTCAAAGAAACAAACATACTTACCACACCATATCATATCTTGCCGTACCAGACCATACCATACCATGAAAAGCGATACAATACCGTACCATACAATACACATACAACTATAAGCACAACAACAAGCACAAATACAAATACAAATGCAAAACGAAAATTCATGTGCAATGTCAGTATATACGTATATACATATATACATATATACATATATACACATATACATATATACATATATACATATATACATATATACATATATACATATATACATATATACATATATACATATATACATATATACGTATATACGTATATACGTATATACGTATATACGTATATACATATATACATATATACATATATACATATATACATATATACATATATACATATATACTATTATATGTCACAATAGGTTGGCTCACCATCCGCTATAGAGAGCCGATGTCTCGTTGAAATCAGAGTGATTTCTTCACTAACTTATCATGTAGTTTGATGAAACCCCCAAAAAAAAAAGGGAGGAAAATTCAAACCCAGATTTTCATCACTCTACTTGCCACGGCTGATGAACCCGCGACTGTCAGCCTCTTCCAGAACCCGGAGAATCTGCGACAGCTTGTTGTGCAGGTGAACCAAGTCCTTAGGACCAGCTACAACGCGTTTCCCTGCCAGTGCTGCAACACGTGCACATGCATCAATTGTTCTATACATATACAGAAACAAATACATACACAAAAGCACACACACAGATTATATATATATACCTAGATGTATACCTAGATGTATACCTAGATGTAGATGTGTGTGTGTACTGTATATGTCTGTGTGGGTGTGTTCATGTGCATGTGCGTGTGTGTGTGTGTGTGGGTTGTGAAACATCTGAAAGAGTGTCAAACATTTACCTACTGTCTCTCGTCGAAGGGAATTGCAATGTCCTGTGGTGTAGGTTGGGGACGCTTAATCCACATGCCTGCTTTGGAGATGATGGCTAGCGGCTAATATCATCCCCTGGACTTCCACTTCGTTGCGAGTGGGTACAAAACAATTTCAGGGGCCTGCTTTGTAGCTAAGATCTTGTTCTATCAGGGGTGAAGGATTCATTTCCCAGCAGACCACTTGTGGTCTATTTCTTGTCTAGCGTGTGTGTGTGTGTGCATGTGTTTGATTCTCTGTTTGTTTGTTTGAATATGTTAAGATCCACTGCCTCACTGCGCCACACTGTTGGCTCAAGCCACTGTGACTGAATAGGCTAGACTGACGAAACTGACACTGGATAGATCACTGTGAAAACTGTTGAGCGAGTGCTGAGATGCTGCACTGTGTGCTGCACTGAACTGTTCCTTACCATTTTTCAGAATATTTGTTTGCATCTGTGTGTGTTGGCATGTAGACAAAAGAGTAAGTGAACAATTAAGTCATATGTGGGTTTCTCTGAAATAAGGCGCCACAAAATCCACTGGTTGATCGTCACACCCCATGGAACTGATGGTTCGATGACTAGCCCAGTTTCCGCTTGCATGGCAACTTGGTCGATGGCTCGGGCAGGGCCTTTACATCTCAGAATGCCATCGATAAACCTGAGTTGGCCGTCTGTTATTCCACCTGGATGTCCGTTTCAAGAATCTAAAAAAAATTGTCTGAGAACTGGATACTCCAAATTGTGATGGTTAAATCATAATTTGTTCATTAAAATGACAAGCTTGGGGCCCCCCATTTTTCAGTCAGAGCGATTTCAGTCTTACCCAATATTTGGTTTCGGAAGCTCTGTCTGGAACCTGTAGACGCTCGAAACTGCTGCAGCACTTCCCCGGAAACTACAAACTATCCAAATCTACCCAGCCTGTGGCCATCGAAAAATGGGCGGCAATCAAAATTCATCAAGATCCAAAAATGGATGTCCATCAACATCAGCCCATCAATGGAGCATATCCCAATAGAGCCTTCTACACGGCAAGGGGCTCATCCAAGGTAACCTCTCCATCTCCATTGTCCTCACAAGGAGTCATGATCATGATGATGATGATGATGGTGGTGATGATGATGATGATAAGACTCAGTTGAGCTGTCTCTCACTCTGTAGTGACAATCTCCCTGTAGCCCAGCAGCTGTACCATCAGCTTCTCTTTTCACTGTGTACGCTCAAGGGCCCTGTATCGAGCCAAGTCATGACAGCTGATTGCAACGTTTGTGCAGCGAGTATGGCATCACTCTCACGAGCTTCGATCGTTGCTTTACGAGAACGATCGTCCTTTGTGATGCAAATCGGATTGTGTGTTCTTTGCTTGCCATGGCACGGATTCAAATTGCAATCATGCTCAACGGGAACTTCAAAGATTTCAATGTTGTCCCCAAATGAAACAGTGCGGTTGGGTGTAACTGACATTGCAAAATGCTGGTTGTGAAACGGAGTGGAGGCGAAGCCTCCCGGCAGTCGAAGGGTTGATCACTGCGACCATCATCAGAGCGCGCATCAGGCAAACTGCAGCTGAACCTGAGGAATATGGTTTTCCCCCTTTGTCCTTGAGACTCTGAGAGCCCTTCGAGGAGTTGGAACCTCGACCGGTGACCTGGAACGGTCACCCTTCTTCTGCTTCCTCTTGTTCTTACTCTTCCCACGCCTGTCGTCTTTTGTAGACGGAGCTGCAGGCTTCGGCGGATGCTGAAAAGCACAATCACTACCATGGTGACACTTCCCCGCCTTCCAAAATTTGCAAACTTGATTCCTAGATCCAGGAGACAAAGAACGACTAGTGCCTCTTGACTTGGACCTAGATTTACCTTTCTTACCTGCACCTTTGCCTTTGTCAGACTTCTCATGCTTTTCCCAGCAGACGGAGGTCTGTTGGGTGCTGGTGCGGCTTCTCGCTTCCCTGACAACGACTTCTTAGTCGCCTGACGCATCTTCTCCAAGCGCTTCCGCTCGAGGTAGTCCCTTGCAGCTTTCATGAGAAACTCATAAGGGCGGTTGGGTTCCCCCTCCGGTGTGCGATCATACACAGCTAGGTCATGAGAGAGGGGCTTAAAGTTCTTGATAGCATTGTGAAAGTATGCTTGCTTCCACATGGTGTCAGGCTCGGAAGTCATTCCAGCGATCACAACGTCCCATCGAGTGATGAAACCCCGTAGATCGTCGTTGACTAAGGTAACAGCCATTAGATCCTCAATGTCATACACTGCCCCATGTTTCCTACTTGTGCTAAAATGTTTGTGAATCATGAGAAGTGCCTGACGTCCTCTGGCTGGAGTTCCGGACTTGGCTTGTTCTTCCTTAAAGATTGTCAAGTTGCTGTGCAAGGTCCCCTTCGCAGATGTTGGTGAGCGAAGACATGATCTTTGCGTCCAGAGTCACGAACTTACCTGAGTCCTTCAAGGCTTAAATGGATTGATCGGTCCTAAAGACTTCCTCGATCCACTGAAATGCAAGATCAGGCTTAGCAGAAGCAGCTATAACAGCATCCCTTACCCTAATCCTCCAGTTCCTATAATTCTCAGGCTGGGGAAACTTAGGAACTGGCACCCGATCAGACTCTTTGGCCTTTGTTTCCGATGACCTAGAATGTCCTACAGCTTTCCTAACCTTACGCGCAAAGGAACTCTCAGAATCCGAACTTGATGTGGTAGGCGACGAGGAAGGAGGAGATGAGGATGGGTCCCGACGACGTCGGCGTCTGGATCGTCCTCGACTCGGCTTTCTGTTCTTCTTCTTGTCTTTCTTCTCCTCTCCTTTCGACTTCGCCAGCCATCATCATCTTGGTCAACATCATCATCAGGAAGGCCACCGCCAGGCAGTCCGGGTGGCATGAAGGGTCCTTTCATAAAATCTTCATCATCCGCATCCGGTGTATGATCGGGTTTCTTCTGCTTCGCCTCCAGGTCCACGATGATCGGACCTTGGGGTTGAGAAGACTGCGGAGCTTCTCGTCCTGGGCCAAAATGAATCTGAAGTCCAGGAGTTCCCTCCAGAGGTTGAGATTTCAAACTTCGGATAAGATCCTTCTGTTCTTGTCGAAGCTTTTCAATTTCCCTCTGGAAGTCTTTACGTTGGGCCTCTGCCGCTTTCCGCATGTCCAGGGATTGTTGGTTCACCGCATCAAGTTGGTTCCGATACTCGGCAAGTTCCGAACGTGCAACGCCTAGATCCGCATTGGATTTGTCCACTGTAGAGTTCATCAACCCAGCAGCAGTCCTTAGTTGACCGAGTTCGGCAGTCAATTCCTTCATGCGATGATCCTGTGCCTGAAAGCAGATTTCTGCTCGCTCATCGCCTGGGCAGCGTGTTCATTCAACAAAAGGTTCTTCTGAGAAATTTCTTCGGCTGCTGTCTGTTCAATGCGTGTGAGATGATCTCGAGCCTCACTCACAAGCGATTCCCTTTGACGTTCCATGACCACAGTATGAGGTGCATTGGCTTTAGACTGCAAGGCTTGCTGTTGAGCAACCATCATCTGACCGGCCAGTGTTGGATCCATACCCTGTTGCACCACTGCCACTTGGGCGGTACGTTGGTCAACGTTGTTGAAGTTGATCGTGTTCAGTTGGCTGAACTCAACACTGGAATCCACAACACCTGGCGCCGTCCTGCGCGAGTCGTTCCTGTAAGGATCGTTTCTGGTCACTGGGTCAAAGTCCTCTTCCAAGTAACTCATATCACCTTCGGTTGTCGCTGCTCCAGCATGGATCACCATCTCCTCTGGTCGAACCGGACCTGTCAAGGCCAGAGCAGCCGAGGCGTTCCCCCGCCCGGGGCAGGGAGCGCTGGGGGAGTGGCCATGGCAAGTGCGGAGAAGAGAAAGGGCGAGAAGTGAAACAAAGGCTAAGCAACCAATCACCTTTGGCGATACGGCTGATAACCTGTAGAAACGGGTTAACAACCACTATGGGCCACCAATAAACCCTGCACACAGTGCACTATTTCTTAAGCCATGATGACACCAGTAAGAGGAGTGAAAACCTATATACATGTGGTACTACTCTGCAGTAACACTTCTTGTGCACTCCATTGTTGGTAATGTGGGTCATACTGTTGTTGGTTGTACTGCTCCTCATAGTAGTACTGTTGTTGGTCCGTGCTTTGTTCGCCTGTTGCTTCTGTCACGTTGTACACTCGTACGCGGCAATCTTTTGCCATGTGCCCCATCTGCCCACATCTGTAGCATGCTCCTTTGCCTTTTCCTTTGTCTCCTTGCCCTGTAGGAGGTCCTTTGCCTTTTGTCTTTCCTTTGACGGCTGTGTATCCTGATCCTTTGAAAGCATTGCCGTAGCCAACTGGTGTCTGTGCTTTTCCTTTACCATATCCACTGCTGTTGTGTCCTGTGTGTCCTTTTCCTTTGTTGTGCCACTGTGTCTTTCCTTTACTTTGTCCTTTGTAGCTCTTTCCTTTGCCCTTGTGCTTTCCTTTTCCTTTGTACATCAGGCCGATGTCCATTGGTTGTGGGTCTGTTGAGCCTGTGCTTGTGTTGAGTGCTTGTTGTTGGACTTGCATTTTGAAAAATGCTGTGCTTGCTCTGTGGTACTCAAGAATGAGTTCATGTACATCAGGATAGCGCTGGATTGTACCTGCTCGGAGTTGTAGGTATTGTTGTAGTGCTCCCTTTGTTTCGTTGAGTAGTACTGCGATTTTGATGTTATCTGGTATTGGTGCTGGGTTGTCCCTTTCGTACCGGGCGATTTCAAATTCCCATGTTGTAAATGACTCTTCAAACTTCTGTTCGTTGAACTGTGGCTTAAGTAGTTTTATAAGGTATCCTACACTGCGTGTACCTACTGGTATCGAGAACCTGTCGTGTAGTTGCCTCCAGGTCTCCAAGCCTTGTGCTTGTGTACTGTGCTGTCTGCACAGTGCTGCTGCTTGTCCTGAACAAACGCTGACCAGTATGTAGCGCAGGTCTCTGCTGAGTTGTACCCAAAGTTGTGCTTCTTGTGGAGTAGTTGCTTCATCTCTAAGAAGGGCGTCTGCGACCTCCATGTTGGATGTTTCTGCTGTTTGCGGTAGTCGTGGGAACTCCGAGTTTTGTAGCCCAAGGTATGCTACCATCTTGCGCTTCCATTCCTCAAATGTTGCATAGTCTCCTATGAAGTATGGTGGTTGTAGTTTGTACCGGTGCATTGGTTGCAATTCTCCTCCAGCTGCGGCCATGTGTCTTGTTGTACTCTCTCAACTGCTGTTGCTTTGTTGCCTTGTGTGTTGGAGCTCACCCTGTCCTGTATCGTCCAGGGATCACTGCTCCGCTACCATGTAAAACTCAGCTGAGCTGTCTCTCACTCTGCACTGACCATCTCCCTGTAGCCCAGCAGCTGTACCATGAGCTGCACTTTTCACTGTGTACGCCCAAGGGCCCTGTGTCGAGCCAAGTCATGTAGCAGGCAAGGTATGTACCAGCTCCAGGTATGCACAACTGTACACAGGTGGACATGTACATGCACGGTGGCGTCTGTATTTAACTATGTATTTAACGATGATGATGATGATGATGGTGATGATGATGATGATGATGTCCTCACATGGATTCATCATCAAACACACAACTGAAATCAGATGGTAGCTTCTCTGAAGCCAAGGGGCCAAGATGTGGAATAGAGCCGCTCCTGGACATGTGCGGTTCATCAAATGTTCAACGGATCGTTGTTGTGTTCTGACTAACGAACTCATTGCGTTGAGATGATGATAATGACAACGACAATCACAAAAGACTAGAATCATCATGCCAGTGGCAGTGATAAACTAGTGGATATCCGCCTTGATGGACACCTTCCCATTTTCAAAGGCATGTCCTTCATGCACCTCCACCTCAAGGGTCTGAAAGTAGGCCTTCACCTGCACTTGGCGAGAGCATCTCACATATCTCGGAATCTATAAGACTCCTATACAAGGACAAAAATCCGGTCTTCCCCATGATTTCTTGCGGGCACGCCCTCCCAAAAAAAGAAACAAAAACGTCAGGCCTGAGGTACTTCAAGAATTTCAGACATCCTCTCCTTTGTGATCATTCCTCGGCAGCACCGGTTTTACCCATTGATGGCCTTGGGCCGAATTGTTTTAGGGCGTGCCCACAAAAGCTCTCCAGAATGGTGCTACTTACATCGGTTTTTTGTATACTTTGATTAGAATATACACCGAATACACAATTCAGCATAATTGACAGTGAAACTGATACAAACTGATTCAAGATCTCCTATTTGCCATGGATTTCCCAGTTTCACAAAGTTGTTCTGCATGTGTATGTGAATAAAATAAATAAATAAATAAATATATATATATATATATTCATTTATTTATTTATTTATTCATGTATCCGTGTGTGTGTGTGTGCGTCTGTATGTCCCCTATTTTGCCCGTTAAAGAAATCATTCTTTACCCGGAGATACAGGCGACAATGGATTTTCTGCCAGCTCCTCACGACGGACGCAGAGTCTCCCATCACCGGTGCCAAGCCAGGCAGCCGTTGCCCGTTTTGTCGATGGCGCGGAAGATCTGTTCCAATTTCTTGACCTCAGGAGCTCAGGACAGCTATAGCGGCTATGTCTTAAGATCAGAGGAGAAAAAGGTCGGGAAAACCATGGAAAATCCCGGCTTGTTCACAGGAAAATCATCTATAGCTGATTTGTTCTTCACCAGGTTGGACTACCAGAAGATAGCCGAGAGCCAAAGCAAACCCAAACCCAAATTTGTGTGTTAGGGTCAGTTGGCTGAAATTTGGAATCCGAAGTCACCTCACCTTTCTTACCCTGAAGCAGCAGGCCCTTTTTGTCCTAGCACCGGTGGGGTCTGCAGTGCTCATCGATTCACTTTGCGACGTTTTAGCTGCTCCTCCTCGCCCGGTAGGGTATCCTTGGAGGCCAACTGCTCCACCAAGCCCACATAGACATCAATGCCTGCGAGGAACACATCCACCGAAAGATACCTGGGTAGTGGTTCAAACCGCCCTAGGAAAAAGATCTTTCTCAATTGGGCGTCATCTTCAAAAGAAGCTTTGAAGGACAAAAAATCGCGTGCAAATTGGGAATCAACATTCCAATCCAAATAGGGAATGAAAATGAAAAAATCTCTGAAACCAGCAAAGAGAGAAACTCATTGTGCTCATGCAAAAGGATGGGCGAGTTCTTAATGGGCGAAAAGCCCAGGGCTGGGATCTGCAGCTCCCTAAGAAATCGCGAATCTGTACCAGCTGGGAAAACCTCTGGTTCCAGCTCATGGTTCATGGCAGCCATGGCATCACGGAAAGCCACCCACCACGGGTTGGAGTCATCGGCGGCAGTCATAAAATGCGAATGCAACGGTCTGGTCCATGGAGCAAACTGCCAGGTGACCCCTTCTTCTTCGCACCACTTGTCCAGCAATTTTTGGAAATCCTTGGGGGCCAGATCTGGGGTGATGCGCACATCAAAGCCGGCTTCCGCCTCTGTTGGGATCACATTCATACAAAAAGTCTTGCCGTTGTCATTTGAGACTCCAGCACGCAACATCGTCAGATTTAGGGTGGTCACATCTCCCAGCTTCTTGGCTGTACCATGCTTGCAGCCATGCTGATCATGACCCAACAACTCCTCCTGCGCACGCCTGAAAGCTAGAGCACGTTCAGCCACTCGCAGCAATTTCTGCGGCGCAGTTTCTTTGATGAAACGAGATCCATGACCTGTCGGACCGGAGGCACGTACTAGGATCCACCATGGAAGACGCTCACCATAGAAAACCGTGAAGGCATCGCCTGGATTTGCCAAACCTTCATCCAGGGCTAAGCCCAGAGTACCCAAGGCGGCAAATTCGGGAGTTTGCAGCAACTTTCCCATGCCATCAACTCCACCAATCTCCTCATCGGGGACGAAACTCAGATGCACCGTGCGTTGCGGTGTGAAGCCCTTCTTCTTCAAGCGCTCAATGGCTAAAAGGTACTGAACACACACAGACTTCATGTCCTGAGTCCCTCGGCCATAAATCTTCCCATCCTGAATCTCTGCAGCCCAAGGGTCCACTGTCCAGAACTCCTCCATGGCAGGAACCACATCATAATGGGAGTTCAGCAACAGGGCTGGTAGCTGGGGTTTGGTACCATGCCAGGTAGCCAACAGCACGGGTTTTCCCTTCACAGGTTCCACGTGCTCAGTTTTCAGGCCAATCTTGTGACAGAAACGCTCCAGCCACGCCACAGCCTGAGAATAGTTTCCTGCAGGCCCTTCATCACTCACACTTCGGATGCGCAGGAATTGACGAAAAAGTTCCACGTCTGCATTGTGGCCATTGGACCCCATGCAGTACACCGGCCTTTGGCTGGTGTCCAGTGCAGTTGATAACTTACAGGTAGGTTCATGCTGGAGCCAGGTCAATGCCAAGGCACTATGTTTGAAGTTTATCCACTACAAGTTCTGTGAAACACAGAGCTACGGATCGCAAACAAATGTCACTACACAGCGTAAAAAATAGTACATTATGATGACATCCACGATGTACCAAGCAAGAATGATGCGTCATCTGCGCAAGTTCATTGCATTGCCAATTCATTTTCAAACGTTTGCGTTTGCATGTTTATGGGGCATGGTATTCATTCAATGTTAGCCACAAACAATAATTTTTTTTACTGGATTTTGATTTCTAAAAAAATGAAAATGAGATACGAAAAGTTCAAAATGGACTGACGACAAAAAATGGGTTGGGTTCACGACTTAAAAACATGTCCGAATAAACGACGCCTCATGATGATCAAAAAATGTGCGCAAACCATGAGCTGGCAGCATGATGTCATGGTGGAAATCAATCAAGAGGCTGCGATTCATACCACCTTAAGAGCCGCCGCTGAGGTTTTGGCATATTGCGCTTTCTTTTGCATTCGTTCCTCGGTGCTTCCACAAACCGATGCCTTGCCAATAACAAAAGGGTGCCACGGTGCCACGGTGCCACACTGTAACGCAAACCCATCACATTGTGCACAAATTTGACCAAACATGGTTGAATGTAAACATATCACTTGCACGCAAATGTAAAACAATGTTGCATGTATTTTATGAACAATACATCTGTATGACTATATGGGTACAATTGATTTATCTATTGGGTAAAGGCTGAGAAAAAACTAAATATGTAATGATAAAATGGGAACGTGAAATTACATTTTAAATTTTAAATAGATATATATATATATGTGTGTGTGTGCGTCGGGTCATATACGTGTATAACCATGTGTATGTGTATATATATATATATTCATTTGTGTGTGTGCGCGTGCATTTGTTTATCTATTGTCCTATTTTGTCGTTGGGAAATGCTCACAATTCCCCTGCCCCATGTTTCACGGCAGATGGCTGCCAATAATTCTTTTAGTTCCCTCCCAACCACCGGGTGGTTATTTAGGTAACGTGTTCAATGAACAAAGGCATTTCGGATCCCCTATGTTCTGGACAATTCTTGGCCACGTATACACACATGTAAATATGCACATCAGGATGTGTACACGTAAAATAAGAAGGGAAGTATGCGTGCATCAAATATACATAAATATATATATACATGAACGTGTGTGCGTGTGCATGTTGCATGTGTGTATGCGTGTATGTGTGTATGTCTGTGTGTCTGTATGCTCGTATGTCCGCACGTACGCATGCACGCATCTATGAGTCTTTGCATGTATGTATGCATGCATGCATGTATTGATGTATTGCATGTATTGTATGTATTGTATGTATTGTATGTATTGTATGTATGGTATGTATGGTATGTATGGTATGTATGTCTGGTAGGTCTGGTATGTCTGGTATGTCTGGTATGTATGCTGGTGTGTCTGGTATGTATGCTGGTATGTCTGGTATGTCTGCTGGTATGTCTGCTGGTATGTATGCTGGTATGTATGCTGGTATGTATGCTGGTATGTATGCTGTCATGTATGCTGTCATGTATGTTGTCATGCATGCTGTCATGCATGCTGGTATGTATGCCGGTTTCTATGCTGGTATGTATGCTGGCATGTATGCTGGTATGTATGCTGGTATGTATGGTATGTATGGTATGTATGGTATGGTGTGGTATGGTATGGTACGGTATGGTATGGAATGGTTAGTGCTTTACGGACCACACTCTGGCTCATCCCCTTAACTGCAGGGGTTGGGTGGTGGCCCGCCTGTCCGCCTAGTGTTGCACCCGGGTTTTGAACCCGGGTCTGACGCATGAAGGATGCGTCTTATCCACTAGACCATACCCGCCCTCTGGTACGGTATGGTATGCATGGTATGTATGGTGTGTACGGTATGTGTGGTATGTATGGTATGTATCGTATGTATGGTATGTATGGTATGGTACGGTACAGTACGGTACGGATGTATGCATGCATGCATGCATGTATGCATGGTATGTATGGTATGTGTGGTGTGTGTGTGTGTGGTATGTGTGGTATGTATGGTATGTATAGTATATATTGTATGTACGGTTTGCGTGCTACGTATGCTACGTATGGTACGTGTGTTCTCTTTGGTTTGTATGGTATGTCTGGTAAGTATGCATGCATGCATGCATGCATGCATGCACGTATGTATGTATGCATGCGGCATGCGTGTATTCATGTATGTATGTTTCCTTGTTTGCATGTATGCAAACATGCACGCATGCACGCATATATGCATGTATGCATGCATGCTTGCATTATGCATGTATGCATGCATGCAAGTTTGCATGTATGCATGTATGCATGCGTGCATGTATGCATGTATGCATGCAAGTTTGCATGTATGCATGTATGCATGGGAGCATGTTACATGTATGTCTGCATGTCACTATGTCTTTTTGCACAGGTCTGGGCCTCAACCGCGCACGCATTTTTTGGCTCACGTGCGCACGCGCAAACACCCCCTTCTTGAGTCTTGCCTCTATGTCCCTATGTCCCTATGTCTCTGTGGCTCTATGTCTCTATGTCTGTCTGTCTGTTTGACTGTCTTTGCGTTGTCTGTATGTATGTTTGCATGTATGCATGCATGTATCTATGTATGTATGTATGTATGTATGTTTGCTTGTTTGTTTGTACATGCGGACGGACGTAGGCATGTATGGTATGTATGGTATGTAAGGTATGTAAGGTATGTATGGTATGTATCGTATGGTATGGTATGGCATGGCATGGCATGGCAATGTATGTATGTGTGTATGTATGTATGTATGTATGTATGTATGTATGTATGTGTATATGTATGTGTATGTGTATGTGTATGTGTATGTGTATGTGTATGTGTATGTGTATGTGTATGTGTATGTGTGTATGTGTGTATGTATGTATGTATGTATGTATGTATGTATGTATGTGTGCATATGCAAAGGCATATGCATATGAAACTGCGTGTGCGTGTTGAAACATGTAAATACACTTGAAAGACTGCGAAAGTTTGTGGGGACATCTTACGGGTATATTTCAATGTGTAGACGCAAAAAACACATACCTAATTTTTAAAAACAGAAAGAAGTCATGTGAAAAACATGCGTTTATATGGCACATACGTATGCAAATCTAAACTTTCACAAATATGAACAAAACAAATATCTATACATGAAAACGTACATATGTGTGTTTTACAGCATGTGAATATTTACGTATGTATATTTACACGTCGAATACTCGCGTATGCATCTGTGCCTGTGTACAACAGAAATGTGCATACATATATTTATATATATGCTACTACATGTGCAATTTATACGGGTCTAATTGTATGCAAATATGTTTGCATAAATTACATGTCTGTCTGTCAGTCTGTATGTATGTATGCATGCATGTATGTATGTATGTGTTTGTGTGCCTTTTGTATGCCTGCACATGAAAAGCTACATGTGTGTACAAAAATGTGGTGGGAGCGAATTGTTTTGATATACCTATGTGTTCCGATGCGCGTGTCAGGATTTGAAGATATTGGCCAACAGATAGATACACATTTATGCATACTCATTTTTTTGCACTTCTTTCTTAACCGCTGGCCTTTTACATGCGCGAGCATGCATGTGGACATAAAGATATCAAAGGCCATTTGACCGGCACAACCATCAGTCAATCTATCTGAAAAAGGTTTTGGAGCCAATCAGGCGATAGCATGGGACCTTCCAAAACCAAAGCCAAGCTTCGACAACAAGATGTTCAGCATCATTGCTGGCTGCGTCTAACGTATCCTTCAAGAAAATGGCAGTAATCACCTTGGCGCGCAAATTTCTGTCTTGTAAGGCCGCATGCCACCAGAAAGTGAAAAACACAATGGCGTTGTGGTTGCCCGTTTTCTTGCTCTTGTTGTCGTTGTTGTTGCTGTTGTTGTTGCCGTCCTTGTTGTCATTGCCCTCGCTGTTGTTGCCCTTGTCGTTGTTGCCCTTGTTGTGGTTGCCCTTGTCGTTGTTGCCCTTGTTGTTGTTGCCCTTGTTCTTGCTGTTGCCCTTGCTACCCTTGCTGCCCCTGTTGCCCTTGTAACCCTTATAACCTTTGTAACCCTTGTTCTTGTTGTTGCTGTTGTTGTTGCTGATCTTCGTCTTCTTCTTCATCTTGTTCTTGTTGTTCTTCTTGTTCTTCTTGTTCTTCTTGCTCTTCTTGTTCTTCTTGCTCTTCTTGTTCTTGTTATTGTTCTTGTTTCTTCTTGTTCTTCTTGTTATTCTTGTTCTTCTTGCTCTTGCTCTTGTTCTTGTTCTTGTATTCTTCTTGTTCTTCTTGTTCTTTTTGTTCTTCTTGTTCTTCTTGTTCTCATTGTTCTTCTTGTTCTTCTTGTTCTTCTTGCTCTTGTTCTTGTTCTTCTTCTTGTTTTTTCTTGTTCTTCTTGTTCTTCTTGTTCCTCTTGTTATTGTTATTCTTGTTCTTGTTCTTGTTGCCGTTGTTGTTGGTGATGTTGTTGTTGCTGTTGTTCTTGTTCTTTTTCTTGACGTTGTTCTTGTTGTTCTTGTTGTTGTTGTTTTTGTTGTTGTTGCTGTTGTTGTTGTGTTTTTGTTTTTGTTTTTGTTGTTCTTCTTGTTCTTGTTGGTCTTATTTTTCTTCCTGTTCTTCTTGTTCTTCTTGTTCTTCTTGCTCTTGCTGTTGATATATTGTTCTTGTTCTCGTTGTTCTTGTTCTCGTTGTTGTCGTTGTCGTTGTCGTTGTCGTTGTGGTTGTCGTTGTTGTTGTCGTTGTCGTTGTCGTTGTTCTGGTTGTTGTTGTTGTTGTTGTTGTTGTTGCTGTTGTTGTTGTTGTTGCTGTTGTTGCTGTTGTTGCTGTTGTTGTTGTTGCTGTTGTTGTTGCTGCTGCTGCCGCTGCTCGTGCTGGTGCTGGTGCTGGTGCTGTTGCTGTTGCTGGTGCTGGCGCCTGCGCGGTCTCAGAGGCCACAGCCCCTCTGTGTCCCCCAAAAGGTGATAGCGCCACAGATGCAGGTGTCAGCTTGCAATCTTCCAGTCCAAGCATCTCTTATTACGGCAAATACTATCAAAGTTATATACAGCAAGAAGAAGACCGCAAAGTAGCTGCTCCTGAGTTGGTGCACAAAGCTTGACTTTTTCAGAGCCCGCGTGATTCTGTTGCCAAAACCTCTCTGCTCACTGCAGCTCAAGCGCGGCTGAAGGCAAAAAAAAAAACCTGCTACGCCAAGGAACACGCCATCAATTACAGGCCGGGCATAAGTTGGCCAATTCCTGGCGGAACCATCTTTGACAACAAAACATGACAGGATCATTCAAGTGCCAACGCCACCCAAGTCAAAAACAAAGACAAAAAAATACAAAATAATAGTTCATCAAGATGCCCTGCGAAGGTAATTTCATACAAGGTGTACATGGCTCGCAAAGCAGTACCTCGGTCAAAGCAAACCCCTTGCCCGCAGCAACACTTGGGCGCTGACACTGCCCCCACTATTGATCCACAAGGTTTTCTTTTTTGACACGTGCATGCAAAACAGGTGCGAGTGAGCTTGACAGGCAACTACCCCAAAACGCTTGAAAGCTTCCCGCCCTTGAATCGCACGTCCCTTTGTATGTCAATTTGTCAAAACAGACGCAAAGCCTTTTTGGACATCCTTAAGACAAAAATATGAAAATTTGATGGTGCACACCATGTACTCCCAAAAATCGGGCCATGGAAAAGCTAAGAAGAAATGCTGCTTTTCCAAATTTTGAAGATCAAAAAACGTACCGTTGATTTTTCACTTTTTGAGACATTGACTTTCTGCCAGATGCCTTTGCATTTGAAGAGTGGCATCTCTTTATTTGGGGAGCTGGGACGTGCACCCTCCTATGGCATGGGACGACCAACTCGCCAAGATGACCTGTGACAAACTCCATGATGCCACCCCACCTAATGCATGAAATTGTCTTTGATGGCCGGGTATCAGACATTGGCTGACATTGGCTTGTTTGTGAGCGAGCAAATCGCGGACATGCCGTGACAGGTATATATTACAAGCTGAATACATATTGAAAACTCCCTTCTGTTCAGTAGGGGTTGGTTTAAAACTGCAAACTAGGCAAGCTTTTCTAGCTTCGATCAAAACTGGACATGTTGTGAAATATCTCTGTATTGTTTTCATCCAATACACAATCAATGCTTTGGCCAGTGATCCGCAACCTGTTTTCTAAGTAGAGCTCTCCATGACGCGGTGGAAGCTGGATTTTTCCTTTACGATTGTTTGCGGGTTGCTATCGTTTTATGCTGTCGAGACTTCTCGCTATAAAGCACAGCATGCTTGTGGAATGCAACTTATGAAATGGAAGCCTGATGTTTTCTTCTTGTTCCCAAATGGTGGCCACCAAATTTGCACCCTAGAGAGGTTCAAGCACGATGCTACAAACAAGAGATTTCCGGCGAGCAGGGATATCGCCATGGATCAAGACCCAACCCACTCGCAAATAAAATGACAAACATGGCAAGATAGTCACACAGCGGCCTTCCCCGACAACGCTTGCCAGCGGGGCCACCAACCACACCATTAAACATGTCTTTATTTGCCTGCATGGATTCGGCGCGATCTAGGTCCACACTTGTTGACATCCAAACGGGCGGCAGTGAAGTCAAATGCCGGCGCGAAGCCAATGTCAACACAAAACGAACCTGCTGACAAGCCGGCCTCAGTTGAAAACTGTGGCCCTGGAGCATTTGTTGCAACAGTTTTTTTAAAATTTGGACGATTGACATTTGAAAGCAAAAACCAAAAGCCGAAAATTATACTTGTCACCTTTCATTTTTTGTTTTTTTGATCATTCTTGCCGGATGATCCGAATGCCTTCCTCTTTGAACCAGCACATCTCACTTATCTGGGCTTAAATTTTGGGCCGCAGCAACTCAAACGAGAGCTGCTCTCACATGCCGTGCCACACTTAATGTGCCATATTGGCCTCAGGCTGCCTGTGGCCCCTCTTCCTCTTATATGGCACAAGGTCTTGTGCTCGCTCTTGCGGTCTCGCACTTTCACGGTGTACAGACATGATATGGATCAGTCGCGGGCCCAATGCGCTGAGCAAAATTCCTTGGCAGGCTCCATAACTTTGTTTGGTTCCTTCTTTGTTCACAGCCGCCATGTCCATTGCCCTTGGGCATAATGGAGACGGTCTCAGATGCAGAGATGGGGCCGGCCCGCTATGGCCGCTATAGGTCACGAATTCATCACAATCTGTATCATGGGTAAAGCCAGCGCACTGAATAGAAGCATTCGTTGGCGAGCCACTTGTGGATCTTACATGGTCTTCAGCTGTTTTACCATCCCTGATGAGCCATGCTGAGATGAAGCATGTGCATGACACATAAGGTTCTTTGGGCCATAGTACTGGGTGCAAAAGCACGACTGGCATCAGCACCTCTTGGCTGACAACGCGCTGGTGGTAAGAAGGCTGTGCAGCTTAGGCTTACTGCAGCTCGTAGCCGGCCCTTGGCAAGGGCTGAGCTGCCTGGCGCAAGGACGCAGATGATTCGTACGAACAAGGCAAGAGCAACCGGACTCGCCTGACCGTGGCCCCTAAAACACAGCAGCATATTGTCAGCAAACGGGATTGGTGGCAAAGCCTTCTTGCGCCCCCCATCAGGAGCGCGGGAACAAAGTTCCGCGCTCGTGCCACCCACTCCAAGGGTGCCATGCTGCAGCTCGACTTGGTCAGAAGGGAATGGCTTTAGTCACAGCAAACCAACGACCATGGCAGAATGAAGCAGTGATGCTACACTACTTGCCGCCCACGCGACCTGTGCCCACAAGTCGTTGAAAAAATTCAGCCGCCTTCCACGGACGGTCGCCCTTTGATGCTGCCGAGACGAAATCGGGAGGAGTGAAGGCCAGCCTGGAGGCGGTTCCAAAAGAGCCGTGAAATGTGCAATTGCTTCAAAGAGGCGCCTTTGTGGGGAGAAAGAGTTGTGGGTCCGCATGATACATATGATACTGCTCTTGGACAACATGACAATTATGACATTGGCAATGGTGTTCTAGCAGGCGTCTTGTGGAGCCGAGCTTGAATCCGAGCAAATTTGCCTGGAAGGAATGGAGGCTGGGCGTTTGCCAGGCCCCGGTGCTGTTTGCGGATGCAAGCGAGTGCCTCCCGAGATGGGAACTGCAACAGCGCAGGAAGTGGAAGACAAATGGTGGATGACTTTGCCCAATGACCCGGGCCGCTTGCTGCCAAAAGACGGAGGTTTGGGGCAGGGAATGTTGCAAGAACTTCTGGGCTATTGCAAGGCTGACCAACGTCGATATGCCCGCCCCTTTCGTGCATGAGAGCATTGGAAGACAAGTTCACGGGTCTTCGCCATTGGGTTGTGCTGCATGACACATGGCACTACACATGTCTTCATAAACAGCGACGAGTCGCTCATTTGGAACCTCTCCAATGTGCAGCAAGGGCAGCACGCAATAAAGAGGCTGTGGTTGTGGTTGTTGATCTAGCCTATGGTCAGACTTGATAACATGGGCCCAACATGGTCCCATACTGAGCAACTCAAGACCTCGTTTCAACGCGACATTGGCAAAAAGACCCTGGTCACACCGTGGGCCGGGGCCAGAAAGAATAAAAATGCACGTTGAAGTTCACGGTGAAGCGCACTCTACTTGATGGCTGTGCTGCTGCAAAATCTGCAAAGTTCACCCGCCCAAGACTTGTTACATAATCCAAAAGAAAAAAGGCGACGATTTTGCTGAAATTACCTGATTTGCGGCCAAGATGAATACATGGACGGAGAGGGAGAAAGAGATGTACATATTCCATCATATTTCTTATCAAAATTGAGCAAAACGTGAGGGGTGGTATAGCAGTTTCAAAAACGTTGGCAGGCGTGGGGCATTTAGAGGATCTGTGAAGATGCATTTCGGGTGGCTGCAGCACAAGGGACATGTTCACCGGAGACGTTAGGAAGTCAGGGTGCTGATTTCCTGAGAGGGGTTGCATTTTTTGGAGCATCAGATCTTCAGGTTTGCTAAGGCCTTCACTTTGTGTGGCAGGCGTGGCACTTGGCGACATCGACCTAGGCACTTATGGCACTGGGCTGGGTCTGGTGGCGCGCTTGGGTCCCGTTGTCTCCGGATCGGCGTGGCCGTTTGTGTGGCAGGCGTGGCACTTGGCAACATCCAGTTTCATGTGGCGTGGCAGGCGTGGCACTTGGTGACATTGACCTTCACTTTGTCTGGCAGGCGCGGCACTTGCGAACATCGACCTTCACTTTGTGTGGCAGGCGTGGCAGGCGTGGCATTTGGCGACATCGACCTTCACTTTGTGTGTCAGGCCAGGCACTTATGGCACTCGCCTAACTCTGGTGGCGCGCTTGCATCCCGTTTCCAGAACCTTCTCCGGAACCCTGTTGAACCTACCCCTGGCTCTGCGCCAAAGCCTCCCAGACCTTCTCCGGAACCTTCTCCGGAACCCTAACCTGACCTGGCTCTGCACCAAAGCCTCCCATTCTCTGGAACCCTGTTGAACCTGATTTGGCTTTGCACCAAGGCTTCCTGGAACCTTTTCCGGAACCTTCTCCAGAACCCTGTTGAACCTGACCTGGCTCTGCACCAAAGCCTCCCAAACTTTCTCCAGAACCTTCTCCGGAACCTTCTCCAGAACACTGTTGAACCTGACTTGGCCCTGCACCAAAGCCTCCCAGACCTTCTCCGGAACCTTTGGAACCTTCTCCGGAACCTCGTTGGACCTGCCCCGGCGCCTGCACCAGCGCACACCGGGGCTATTCTGGGCTGAAGACCCCATTGGCTTACGCTGTTGGGGAAATATTACACCACCGTAGGCCCCTTGTCTCCCATTGTTTTCCTCCTTGTTTCCCTTTGTTGGATGGTATGTCTTCCCGAGGCCTTGTCTCCCTTGCCTCCCTCACCAGCTTCTCTCCCAGCTTGTTTCCATTCCTGTTTCCGTTTCTTGGATGGTGTGTCCGCCTTCGCGAGGCCTTGTCTCCCTTGTCTCCCAGCTTGTCTTCCAGCTTGTCTCCCAGCTTGTCTCCCTTCTTGTTTCCCTTTGTTGGCTGGTGTGTCCGCCTTCCCCCTTGTCTCC
>Ga0126342_10005074_pt1 | contig 22796 bp, 25 predicted proteins | sample Cyp1metagenome_FD_92528 | JGI IMG/M metagenome (GOLD analysis project Ga0126342, IMG submission 92528) | Coral microbial communities from Lord Howe Island, Old Settlement Bay, Australia - Cyphastrea 1 metagenome | ecosystem: Host-associated > Invertebrates > Cnidaria > Coral ...
ATATAGTACTATATATATATATATCTATACTATTATATTATATATATATATATTAACCTTGCATGCAATTAATATGCTATATGTATACACATACTATATATATACATACTATATATGTACTTTATATAGCTATATATATTATAGTCGCATTTAATACACATTTATCTGTATGAGTGCCGACTTCAGGGTCCCATTCGTCCGGGAGGAGTTGCAGCAAGAGTTGGAGAATCTGCGACAACTTCTCTGATGGCTGCGGGGGTTGTGCAGCTGGGGAAAAAATGGTGCGGGTCACTGGCTGGTTTTGTGAAGATGAAATATTACTGGGATATGGGATATTATTACTGTAATGTATTCATGGGGGATATTATTAATGGGAATATGAAAATTGTTGTGTTAATATGAATGGTGTTAATGGTTAGTGTTAATATGAATGGGATATTATTAATGTAATATGGGATATTATGAATGGTAAGATGTGATTTCGCAGAATATGGAGATACAAGATACCATTACGGTGATATCATGGGATATGAAACACGATATAAATGGGAAAAAACAATGTTAAGGTGGTGATAAAAAGTGTTAAGATGGGTTTTCTAGACCAAAATATAGGGATACAAGATATGAAAGGTGGATATAAAACTGTGTCTGAAAAGGGGGGTATATCCTGCAAGATGGCAATTTAAATAGCAACATGTTCAGAGAGTGAGTTTCTGCCTGATTGATGAAGGATGGGTTGGAAGATGTTGAAATCTTCGGCATCATTTGGCACCATGGCTTTTGGGGAGAGACCCTCTGGTAAACATACAGAAAACTATGGAAAATCACCATTTTCAATGGGTAAATCCATTATAAATGGTCATTTTCAATAGCTATGTTAAATTACCAGAGGGTAAATCATTTCCCAGACGGAAAAATCGAGGAGAAAATCCATCCAAGTGGACCCTCCGAGCTTGTCGTAGCATCTATTTTGCAATGGGGACCCAGTGCACCGTAGTTGCACCGACTGCACCGTTTTCCACCCCAAAAATCCATAGAAAATTACACAATCCATTTCTGAATCTCAATGGATTGGTTTAAGGGAAAATCTTAACCGGAAACCAGAGTTATTTTCGCATTAAATATGGGGCTTTCCTGTAGATTTTCCCTTAAACCAATCCATTTCTGAATCGCCCGGCAGTTTTCTGGTTGAACTCACCGAAAAAATCGACGCCCTTGGCTCAGCGGGGCAGAGATGGCGATGGACTTTAAGGAGGCGAGGGGATGGTACAGGTCCAAGGGTTTTTGATTCACTAAGGAGTAGGAGAATACTAACTTCAATCATGGTTACTAACGATTACTATGAATACTAACTAACTATATCACCAATATCCAACTATTATATATATAATTATATATATATATATATATATATATAGTGTGAGCCTCTATCATGGGCTGGTTATGATATGTTATGATTATCTGGGTATGGGTCAAAATCATAACGATTGGGGATTCGACTATGGCAAGAAAATTGGAGGTTCTACCAACTGAATAAGAATTTGAAAAAGACATGTTCAGTACCAGGGATATTGACCAAGGAAAATGAGATTAACCAACCCAAACTAGGCATTGTAGTGATGTTAGCAACAATCTTAGGGGAAAACCACCAGCCCAGAATGGATATTTCATCAGTAAAGCACCAGGCATTTTGCTGACTTAATCAATAAACATGGGGATACTGACCAACCAAATATCTAGACGTTGGACCAAAAAGAGGGGGGGGGGGCACGAGGCAATAAAGATATATGCAAACCTTGATCGGGTTTTTATGGATTTAATAAACCAACAAAGGGCATATTTGCCAACAAAAAATTGGGGTTCCACTGATTTAGCAAAACAAACATGGGGGTTGTCCGACAGGAAGCAGGAATATGACTTAAAAAAAACTGGCATTTGAATCAACAGAAATTGACATTTGAAGAACAAAAATGGGGAGTTCAACAGATTTAATCATCACAAGGATTTTTTTCATCTCACAGCCAGTGAGAAGTATTGATCTCATCTAAATATATCAAGCTATCAAATGGGCCAAGAAACTCCAATCTTTATGCTTCATTCCCGGTTGCCAATTCAAATAATTCAATTCCTGCCTCGAAACAGGCGGGTTTTTCCTCCGTTTTTTCTCTTCTGCAGGGGGATTGGCACTGCGCCAGTTGCGGTGACCATCAGTTTGCGCGCAACACCAGCTGCCGGAAATGTGGTGCTGCCAGAGACGCCGGGGCAGCTCAGCTTCAACTATGGTTCCAGCGGGGACCTGGGTATACCCCCGTTGTTCAACTTCATTTAGAAAAAAGGCAGTGACTTGGGCCCAACACATGGAGGTTTCCGTTGAGTCATAGGGGTATCCCCAAATCATCCAAGTCATTAAACCATTTGAGTATTGAAACAACCATGGTGACGACTGGGGATCCCTCATTTTAAGACACCATGACATAGAAAAGTTATGAAAAGTTCATCCCTACTGTATTGATGGCGACCTGGCTCATGCCATCTTTGATGGTGAGCAACTCACTCTCCAGCCTGAAACCACTCGTGTGAAACACGATCCATGTCCTCAGATTTTCCCCCATGGATTCCAGTCGGGGGTCTTCCAATTAATGATTCAGAATGATGAACTCATCTTTTCCCACAAATTAGTCTTGTGAACATGTTCTGAACTTTAGATGATCAATTTAGATGGAAATTTTCTGAAATGATGATCAATTTAGATCCAAAAAAAATACCATGACTTTCCCATGGAATCGCAGGCGGAGGCTCCCCGGGCCACCATTTCGGGGCGACCCATCATGAAGGTGGCGCCCTCCTCTCAGCAGAAGGAGGACCCGATTTCGGCCCTTTGTGGGTTTCAACGGGTGATTTTTGGACAACAAATATCGGTTAACCCAGTGTGACTTTCTGATAAATGTTTCTTTCCCCGTTGATCTTATGTTTTTTTTGGTGTTTCAGTGATTTAAAGGGTAAGTTCACAGCTTCGTTCAGTTTGTTTAAAATGCGTAGATTCTTTCGCTGGGAAAAAGTGGCGCTTTCAGTCTAGAACTGTGGATACCAAGGCAGTTGGAATCCACAGGCAGATGAAGTGATCGGAACACTGTCTGAAAATAGGCTATCGGATCTAAACTATAGACTATAGATATGTAACCAGAGGGTTGATATATCCCATGATCATCCCACTGCACCATGAACATTGGGATGATATTTCATGGGATATATACATGGGATGATCATGGTAATATACTGGTTGGTGGTGACTGGAACCATGGAATTTATGACTTTCCATTCAGTTAGGAATAATCATCCCAACTGACTTTCATATTTTTCAGAGGGATTGAAACCACCAACCAGTAAATTATAGACTATAGATACTATAGATATGTAACATGTGAAGCATTCACCTTCACTTTTTTTTAAAATGATTTATAGATCTATGACTATAAATATGTAGACTTCTGGAGGTGTAGCATTTGTTCTGGTTGCATAAAAATCCGTGCCGTGCAGGATACCAGCGGTGATTGGAATTGTCTGGAGCCCAGAGGGACCCCCGAAAAATGGCCGTGTTTTCATGGGGTATGATTCGGTATGATATATACCATCTGGTTATTTAACATAGCCATAGAAAATCACCATTTTTAATAGGTAAACCATCTATAAATTGGTCATTTTCCATGGCTATGTCAAATAACCAGATGGTAAAAGACATATCATAAATATGACATACATATTATAAAGCAAACTGAAGCAATAGGGCTACTATGGGTATTATATATATATATAAAATACATATGATAAATATGCACATACAGCAAGATAGGCATGTGAAACAAAGACAAACCCAATATACATACGTATTTGATGTCTATAGCAACCCCCACAAAGATAGAACTTGGTAAATTCATATACTGGCATAGTGAGAAATTACGAACATCTATCGTTTTTGGGGTTGCTCTCTCTCTCTCTCTATCTATATGGAGTTTGCCTAAAATAGGGGTACCCCCCCCAAATCATCTATTTTAGTATGATTTTCCATTATAAACCATCCATTTTGGGGTACCCCCATTCCAGGAAACCATATTATATATATATATATATATATTACATACGTGTGTGAACCTTCTCGGAGACATACGCATCTCTTTGGCGAGGCCCTCAATGTGGTGATTACCAGTGCCTCGGTGAAGTTGATGTGTCCTCCGTTGCCGTACTTTCAATGGGAATTCCAGGATCCCAAAATGGAGGTACTGTACCATATAAGGGCATATTTTGTGGGGATATTCCCTTACATAGGCCATTGATTTTTCAATAAGACACATATAATATATATATATACTCTCACTAGGATATAGTACAGTAATTAATTTTTTCTGAAAAAAAGGAATACACTGGATGTTTGCACATACATAGTCTATGGAGTCTATGGGAATAGATTTTGATAGACATAAAAAAATCATGCCACACATTTTTGGGATGTAAACCATGTCTTTTTTCCCCGTGGAAAAACGTCACATCAATGCATTTTTCAAGATGCAATAGTTGGGGACGGACTCTCCATCTATGGCAGCCACATTACCAAACCAAGGCTCAGACACTCCACCTAGATAGGTAAATAGGTTTATAGGTGGAAAAACTAGGGTTATAATAGAATATATCTACATATAATCAGATGGGTTAACAAACACCAACTTACAACTTTAGGGCACCACCCTGTAGGTTTACGTTTGTTTTTGGATGTTCCTTTCAAAACTCACCGGCCTTACAATTGATATCCCAAATTGGTATCTTATTGGTTCATGAAATGGTAGCGCCATAATCATCTGGATAGCATGTTCATCCACATTTATTTATGTGAGGATTATTAACTATAATCTATATCCCAAAATGTGGATGGCGCAATGTGTGTATAGTTCATTATTGATTCACTATAAAAACGCACAAACGCACCTTGCAGGTGTAGTACTTTGCTATCTATCTTCTGATCACAAGTTACCTTTACTGGCTTGATTTTCTAGGGAACTTTCGGAGGAAACCAATAGTATTCAAGGGATATTTTGATACGATTCAAAGGATATTTTAGTAGATTGAACCAATAGCATCCGATGTTCATTTTCCTGCAAATTTTCCTTGACACTAATCCTGGGATATTTCTCATTCAGAACTGCAAGGGCACACAGTGGCCGCCACAGCCCAATGACACCCCAGCCATGTTTTCGAAAGCTTCAGAGCTTTCGGGTGCTGCATCCACAGCATCCAGGTGGGCTTCCTCTATTTCCTGTGGAACATCATCTTTCGGTGGTCAAATATGATCAATTTTCCTTTTCTGTGCAATTTGCTGTATAGGAAACTGTGAGGTTGAAACATCACCTGATTCAGGGCGGTTCATTAATGATAACAGATGGATATACGTATATATATATACACAATACTGAGATAATCTAAGAGATACTAACTAGCTAAAGATCATTACTACTACAATGTCTTTTGGCTTTTCCCCCACAGTGTAAGCTAAAGGGGTCTTGAGCCCAGAATAGCTCCGGTGTGCAATGGTGCATGCGCCAGGTCAGAGAAGGTTTCGGAGAAGGTCTGGGAGGCTTTGGTGCAGAGCCAGGTCAGTTTCAACAGGCATCCGGAGAAGGTTCCGGAGAAGGTTCTGGAGAAGGTCTGGGAGGCTTTGGTGCAGGGCCAGGTCAGGTTCAACAGGGTTCCGGAGAAGGTTCCGGTGAAGGTCTGGGAGGCTTTGGTGCAGAGCCAGGTCAGGTTCAACAGGGTTCCGGAGAAGGTTCCGGAGAAGGTTCCGGAGAAGATTCCGGAGAAGGTTCCGGAGAAGGTTCCGGAGAAGGTTCCGGAGAAGGTCTGGGAGGTTTTGGTGCAGAGCCAGGTCAGGTTCAACGGGGTTCTGAAGAAGGTTCCGGAGAAGGTTCCGGGAGGTGAGGTTGAACAGGGGTCCGAAAAATTTTCCAATGGCCGCTGTCTGTCGGGACCTTATTTTTTGGTTGTTAACTAGGGCCAGGTTTCTCTGATTGCAAAAACATGCTAAGCATTGTGCGGTATTTGCCGGGGAGAGTTTTTTTTTTGATTGCTAGGTACAGCGCCAGAATTGTAGAGGCCTTATTTGCAAAGCAGCAGATGCTGTGCTAGACCTTGCCTTCCTGCAGTGCTTTGTAAAAAACAGCTGCTTTGAGCCGCAGGTTTTGGCAGTGTTTAAAAGGTGTCGCAATATTGCGATGACAAATTTGGGACGGTCCGAATTGATCATTGAGCATAGCTTGGACAGCCAGCATAGTCACATGCAGGACCGCCGGGTGAAGCCGATGTGTTTCACCAATGCAGAGCAACCAACTTACAAAAAGCAATATAAAGTTAGCTTTGGCGCTTCACCAAGTGAATGAAAGACCTTGTAAGACAAACCACTTTGCTGTGAAACCTCCTTGGTTCAGATTATAAGGTCGAAATTATTGGAACATTTGACCAAATGTTTCCTTTTTTTGTTAGCATGTCTGAATGCAATCCCATGCTGTAGCAATGCCAACATCATATGAGGGCAGCTGCTGGAGATGGTCTCAAAGGTTCACAGTAAGTCATCGTGCGTGCTTTGGTGCAGAGAGGGTTTCGAAGAAGGTTCCGGAGAAGGTTCCGGGAGGCTTTGGTGCAGAGCCATGCAGGTCAGGTTCAACAGGGTTCCGGAGAAGGTTCCGGAGAAGGTTCCGGAGAAGGTTTCGGAGAAGGTCTGGGAGGCTTTGGTGCAGAGCCAGGTCAGGTTCAACAGGGTTCCGGAGAAGGTTCCGGAGAAGGTCTGGGAGGCTTTGGTGCAGAGCCAGGTCAGGTTCAACACGGTTCTGGAGAAGGTCTGGGAGGCTTTGGTGCAGAGCCGGGTCAAGTTCAACAGGGTTCTGGAGGAAGGTCTGGAAGGTTTTGGTGCACAGCCAGGTTAGGTTCCGGAGAAGGTTCCGGGGAAGGTTCCGGAGAAGGTTCCGGGAGGCTTTGGTGCAGGGCCAGGTCAGGTTCCAACAGGTTCAACAGGGATTCGAAGAAGGTTCCGAGAAGGTTCCGGAGAAGGTTCCGGAGAAGGTTCCGGGAGGCTTCGGTGCAGAGGCATGGAGGTCAGGTTCAACAGGGTTCCGGAGAAGATTCCGGAGAAGGTTCCGGAGAAGGTCTGGGAGGCTTTGGTGCAGAGCCAAGGTCAGGTTCCAACAGGTTCAACAGGGTTTCGAAGAAGGTTCCGAGAAGGTTCCGGAGAAGGTTCCGGAGAAGGTTCCGGGAGGCTTCGGTGCAGAGCCATGCAGGTCAGGTTCAACAGGGTTCCGAGAAGGTCTGGGAGGCTTTGGTGCAGAGCCAAGGTCAGGTTCAACAGGATTTGCGGGCATTTAACTCACGGAATCGCAGCTGAGGTGTTTCCGGCGCTTGGCTTCGCAGCACGCTTCAGAAAGATTTGTAAAAATAAAACGTTGCGGCTGTTGGGGATACTGCTGAAGCTTATTTTAAATGAGGGTATCCATTCTCATGTGAGCGCTTCGCCATGAAAAAAAATGGTGCCAGTGAGCAGCTCCCACGCCGACTGCCAAGGTTCGGGCGGAACGCTTCCTGCCGCAAGTGTGGGGCACCAAAACCTGCGAAGGCGAGAGATATCGAGAGATATTCATCACGATCGCCAGATTTTTGAATGATGATCAGTGATTTTATTTAAGTCGCTATGGGTTTGTTTGAAAATTGCAACCTGGGGCCGTAAGCTGAGATGGATGGGGTTGTCTGCTTAATCCTCGTTTTCACTATGAAAGTAGACGTATAGAGGCTTAGACATGCCTATCAAATCTATAGAACCCTTCCAATTCACTATCAAATCTATCAAACCCTCTTAGAATTGCCACAATTGGGGCCAATATCTCTCCATTTTTAAACGCGCCCGGAGCCGCAGATCACTGCGCCTGCAGTCAGAAACACGGCCCGGGCCGCCCGGGGGGAAGGAGTTGTAGATGGTCGGACTATTGCTCGGTAGGTGAAGTATTGTGATATATCATGATATATATATATATATGTATCAATATATCCAGGTGTATCAAGGTATATATATCAAGAACCATTATATATATATATGTAATATACATATATTGTGATATATTAGTATATAACCATAGATCATGATATATCATGATATGTCAAGAATCAAATTGAATGGGTTGAATGGTGGCCTTGCTTTGTTCCAAATCCAGATTTTGATCCAAATGTTTGGAACTGTTGCCTGTCGGTGCCCTTTTTTTTGTTGGTCCTGTCAATGGAGGACATGTTGAGTCTGGATGAAGAAACTCTTGCGTTTGGGGAACAAAAATACGTGGGTTCACCGAAACAGTGAACATTCTTCTGAACATCTGGAAACGGGCTAAATGCTGCACATGGCTTGGCCAAGGATTTGTAAATCATGGGTTGAGATTGCCTGAGAAAACCTTGCTGTGGCATGGATCGATGGATAAAAATTGTTGCCATCCTCGGTTTTGCTGGTGAATCTCCCGTTGTTTTTTAAATGAACTATCGGAATATCAGCCAGCTGTTAGTGATATAGAGGATATAGATGCTTAAAACATTATTAGATAGAATTAGACTAATAATTAGATATATTTTGATATATTTAGATAGTTGTATGGAAGGTAGAATCATTTCAACACGTTACCATTCTGTGTAACTTCGCTCGGGGACATCTTTTCTTCGGCCAAGTCCCCAGGATTTCAAGGATGGCGACTGGAATTGCCACTTGGCGAGGGATTGGCGAGGATTGGCGTGTCTTTGATGCTACCCTCTGGTAAACATACAGAAAACTCTGGAAAGATCCACCATGCGATTAATGGGTAAATCCACGATAAATCCACCATTTTCCAGTTCGCTTTTTGTATGTTGACCAGGCCGGGTACCTTTTTGTTGGGATTCTGTGCTCATGGCTTTGGGCCCTGTGGATGGGCCCGCGAAATCCGGGTATCACCAGCAACCATCCGCAGTATCACAGTATGCAGCCAAAGAAATGCGAGAAAACTCGCCGGTGTATACATATATATATTATATATATATTTACCTAGCTCAGGATATTTCACAGCATAACAATGATGAGATGAAATGGGTGTGTAACATTGTGTAACCAACCATAGCTCGGCATGGATATGTGATAGCCAGAGGAAAAGGGGACTTGCTATCCACTATTTGGGCGCTACCCTGTTTGGGTCACCCAATGTGGCCCACCCTTCATGAGAGACCGCATAGATCGTCTAGTTATTTTCCTATTCAAAGAGTTGCCGGGATGGTTTTTTGCATGATATTTTCGGTAAGTTTTCCCGATTCTTTTTTGCAGCCCCAAAAGATTCTTGATCATGTTCGCATCCGAACCACCAAACCAGTTGCAAGGATGTTTGGTCAGTCCCAACCGCCCAAAATGCTTCGTCTGAAATAGCTTACCCGATTCCATCCCATGGTTCAACATCCCATCTTCCCCAGTAATTTCCCCATTCAGACACAGCCAGATATCTTATTGATTCTATATCCCATTTTATCCTATTACATCGAATTTTTCACCCATATTTTGTTATAACCCCACCATTTTTTTGGGCAGTTTTGGACAGCCCCGAAATTATCTTGTTTGTGATTTCTCCTAGGACATTCATGATCTCCTGGTAAAAAAACAATGGTGTTACACCACATTTTTGCTGCTTTATATCCGAATGCTTCGTGGTGAAAAATCACATTTTTCGCTGGCCAGATCCAAAATTTGGTTGTTTAAGCAACCATTTCACCTAGGTTAACTAGTCATTTCCACCGTTCAATATTTACACGGCCTGTTGCTGGTCTAATACCCATTCTTGTTGATTGTAGACCATTTGATCCCATTGAGCCCCAACATTGTTGATGGTGTTTCACCCCTTTTTGCTGGGTGGATGATAATCTGTTTTCACCAAGTTTTATCATCAACTTGTATTCACCAAGTTTAAGCAATCATTTCCACAAAAAACACGGTGAAATGAAGTAAACGTAGGTACTAATTGCTTAGTTACACCTGGAGAATCACCAAGGTTTTCAGACATTTGGAGGTTTCCAATCGTGGGGGTTAGCCCATGTACCCTCTGGTAAACATACAAAAAGCTATTGAAGCCATGGCCCAGTCGAAATAGTGGATTTACCCAGCTAGAAAATGGTGGATCTTTCCAGTTCGTTTTCTGTATGTTTACCAGGCCGGGTAACATCCAGCTGGGTTTTCGGATTTTCCCATCCGAGCTTGATCCGAGCTGGGATCTCAGGCCCAGACTGTGGCGATCACCAGCTGGGGGACCTATGGAATCCGAGACAGACCGGCCATGACTTGGTGGTGGATGAATGGGGAAATCCCGCACTAAATGGAGCTATAAAAATGGAAACACCATCTATAAATTGGGTGGGTTTCCAGCCTGCGCCGCGTTTGATTTCCTGGGAATATCATGGTGATTTCATGTGATTTACTTTCCAAATATGGGAAAATCGATGGTGAGATAATGGAATGTATCTGCATGAAGTATAACGACCTCGCTGTGACCTCACTGGAATGATGGGAGTTGTAAGGAGAATTATCCCCAAATGGCCGCAAGTTTTGTGTATTTTCGGGTTTGTGAATTATTCCAATTCAGACAGGCTTGGTGTTAAAAACCCAAGAGTCTATTGGTTAAGAACCCAAGGAAAGTGTAAATCACGAAAATTGGGAAAATAACCATTTAAGTAAGAAGAAATGGTGGTATCTACTAATCGATTCATAGTTAAATCATTGATAATAACCAGAATAAGGAGGTGTCCAGATCAACCTCTACCACCCCCCCAAAAGATGCAAACAAGGTTCTATTTCCTTTTCCATTCTAGGATCAGATTTTACCTTTCTGCATCTTCTGAGGTTGCTGTAATGGGACCTGATATTATAACCAACCTCTCTTAATTTCAAATGGCAAATCAACATATTCTCTAGATACAAGATGATCTAAGTGATATAAGATGATATATATATATAGATTTATATATATATAGGGGTCCCTAATAAGATGCGGAAAAGTGCTTCCAGCATGGGAATAAACATCATTTCCATGTTTCCAACTTTTCTATGGCTACGGGTTGCTACCATCTCCCAGCGTTCTTGGGGAATTCCATGCGGGAAAAAAGTGGCCGAAGTTGCTGCGACTACCGGCTCTCGGTCGCCGTTGTCTTTAAGCGTGCTGATGATCGGTAGTAGAGGAAAACGGAGTCTCGGTCGCCAGCTTAGTCACCCATTGGTGCTGGATATTGCGCGGCAAAAAGACCATATGCATGTAGACATATGTAGACAATGCAAAAGCATCTTTGGAAAGCAGAGGAACACCAGGAGTGACATGTGTAGGCACACCGCACGGCTCACCTTAGCTGTGCCCGAGTTCGCGAGAACGCATGCGAGAATTACTAGGCGCACCTTTCAACCCCCAGACTAAGACGCAAAACTGCAGAAAGAGAAAGAGGAACAACAAAAACGTATATTTACAATTCAAGATTCAATCTAAAGTGGGATGTTGACAATGGTGTGCCAATGGGAGAGGTGATTTAGAGTTGTTGGCGTGCTGATGGTGCCCACCACTTAGACGTGGGGATTTGTGTTTGTTCTGAAAGAAATCGAAAGACCTGAGATGCCTTGTGCCATGGTGATTCCTCAATATGTCTTCAGAAACATGAAGAAACATCTGTTGGTAAATCATTGTGGGCCATGTTTTTTTTCCATGTCTGGACATATAGGACCCTTTCCTGAAGGTGTGCGACGGGGATTTTGATATTTTGATGTGATTTTCGCATCGATTTGATGCGACATTATTCCAAGTCGCCGTGCCATGGGGTTGATGTGACTTCTGCACAGCTGATGTCACAAAAAAACTCTTTGCTCGTAGGTAGAGTTTTGTTTGAAACCTTTAGAACTTGGGAGCGGATCAACCCGCTGGTGTTTTGCGAAGGTGGAATCACGGGGTTTTACCAAAAAACTGATCCATTGAAGTGGAAAAACTATGAGCATATCTGGGGTAGATCTAGAGTGAAAGGAAACTGAAGCTGGTTGGTGGTTTGGAACATGGCTTTTATTTTCCATTTCATATATGGGATGTCATCCTAACCCCATTGACGAACTGCATCATTTTTCAGAGGGGTTGGGTTGAAACCACCAACCAGGAAGCTTTAGATGCATGAAAAGATTTTAGGTCGTTGAACATGGACCCACAACATTGATTAAAAAATCTGGAGCCCGCCGAAAGTAGAGATATCTGTTGTCTATCCGCAGTCACATGTGAAGTGTCACGGGGGGAGTGCTATTAGGCATGATCGATGGTTACAATCCAGAGGTGAATGGGATAAATATTCTCCAGCTATTGACTAGGATATTCGTACATTTCAACGCTATGATCCAACTTGTGTATGTTCGAACGTAGTGTTTTTACCGTTTGGGTTTACCCTCCAAAAACATGTAGTTTTTTTGGAAATCATCATTATCAATAGATAAATCATCATAAAACAACCCTTCACGGAATTCTTTCTTCGCACTTCAATACACCTTTTGTCACTTGAAATCCACGAGGTTTGCGCGAAACGCCAGCTGCCGGCGTTGTGGGGCGGCACGCCCCACGGTCACCTGGATGCTACCATGTGGGGGATATTTACGCAACACAACGTGCGATTGAACTCGAACAAATCAGGGGTTAAGTAGAAAAACATGGTTTTTTTGTTTTGATTTCACTGACAAAAATGAGGCTTGAGTCAAGTTTGCGCAAGGAGGTTGACTACCAATCAAAAAATCAAGGTTTGTGCTCCAGTCGGATGGGTATATCCCCAACTACTCTTTCTGACCTGAATTGTTCAGACATGGCTATCTCCATGATTTTCAGAGAGTTCCTTAAATATCATGATGTCTTGATTATATATCATAACATCCCATTCTATACCCATTCTATTGATTGGCAAGGTTGGTCAAATATACCCCCCATTAGGATATCTTTCTCTGTTCTGTTTTTTAGGTCTTATTAGATCCCACTACAAAATACCCCATTTTTCTTACTTATAGCCATGATAAAAACATCATATCCCAAGTATCGTTGGTAAGGATGATTCTTTTTCTTTAATTTTTTCTTGGTTAGATTTCATCCCATGGAAAAATTCCAGAAAAAACCACCTGGATATATTGGTTAAGCCTTTATGGTCGCTGGTGACATTCCCGTTTTTGTCAAACAACTATTATCAACGAGTATGAACTGGTTCTAGTTATTAACTATTATCAAGTCTAATTATTTTTTTAGTTACTCTCCATTCATGATAATATTAACGACGATCAGCTATGATATGTAATTCAATAGTGTAGTACAGACTATCACTAGTGATGAACAATGATAAACCATGTTTAACTATTAAGACTATTACTATTACGGCGGTATTTGTTATTCATGATAACATTATTGTTACTATCATTATGATTGTCATTACTATTGTTTGCACTAGTATTATTATTATTATCACCATTATTATCCATGATAATCTCATGGTAGTAATTCAATAATCATATTAATTATTAATATCCATGATTATCACCAACCACTTATAACCATTATTACCCTCAGGTAATTTAACATAGCTATGGAAAATCACCATTTTTAATGGGAAAATCCACTATTAATGGCCATTTTCAATAGCTATTTTGACATAACCAGAGGGTATCCATTATAATCCATTTTTGATTGGTTTCCCAGGTCACTGCCGCGGCGCTTGCAACGCCCCGCAGCTTCACCGAACGGCGTCAGCCCATCCCGGCGATGGTGGCGACTCCGGTGGCGGGGGACACCCAAGGGCTCCAGGGGGCCTTGTGGCAGGGGTTCCGGAGAAGGTTCCGGGAGGCTTTGGTGCAGAGCCAGGTCAGGTTCAACAGGGTTCCGGCGAAGGTTCCGGAGAAGTTCTTAAGAGAAGGTCCCAGAGAAGGTTGTGGGAATCTTAATAAACATTATGTCATAAAAATTGCGGAGAAGTTCTTAACAGGGTTCCTTGGCTTTGCGGGTTCCGGAGAAGGTTGCAGAGAAGGTCCCAGAGAAGGTTTTGGGAATCTTTGGTGCAGGGCCAGGTCAGTTTCCAACAGGTTCAACAGGGTTTCCAGCGCTTGGCTTTGCAGCACGCTTCAGAAAGATTTGTAAAAATAAAACGTTGCGGCTTTTGGGGATGCCACCGAAGCTTATTTTGTTGCATTTTGGATGGTTTTGGATTATTTGAAACATGAACTGAAACGGTTGGGTCATTGAATTTATTTTTCGTGTGGTTGAAACATCACCTTGTGGTTCAAAACTGATGTTGATTTTCCAGAAAAGATAACGTTGGCCAACATTGTTGACTCGGATGTATCTGAAAATGCCCGCAAAAATGGCATCTTGGCAATCAACCATCGGATTTTTTGGGCGGTTCCCCTATTTTTAGACAAAACCGCTTGGAACACCAACCCGAGCCGCGCGATTGAACCGCGCCGCTGAGGAAAAAGGCTTTATGTCGGGCGATTGGCATTGCACTTTGCCGCAAGGGGGAGTTGGAACTGGACCGAGTCCGTGGGGAAATTCATGTGCGGGTTCATCAAATGGTGGTTTCGTGGGCAATGATTCACATATCATACGATATCCCCAATAACTGAGAACTTTGGAACCAACATGTGTGGAAAAACGGGTGAGTCTCAACATTGTGAAGTGCCACGCATCTGTAAAATATGTTTGTCTGATGTTTTTCGCCCCAAAATGTCCGTTCTCTGGTGAAAATGATGCTTTAAACTACTGGATCTTGGGTAATTAACTTTTTTTAGGCCAACCCAAATGATTGTGTTGATTATATCTACCATTAATAACCAATATCCATCAACTATAGCCCCACTATATCCCATCATGGTTAGTTGTCTCAAATGTTGATCGCCCACGTGCTAGGTCTGGATCGAATTTCCGGAAGTATCCCCAGTATCCTAGGACTTGTTCCTTGGGTATACAGCAACCGTCAAAAAAAAATCTATTTTTCTGTCAAACGACTGGTAAAATATGCAAACTTTTTCTGAATCTCTTTAGGGGTTACTACAGCCCTTGGTGTGCAAAATTGAATGCCCATCATAACGCATCATATTATTTGAGTCAAAATCAACCATATTTTTCGGTGAAGTCATAGATTTTCTCATCCCCCTACTAACGCGGACCCTGCTATGGGGGTTGACTACTTTCCAACCTTAGAATGGACAAGTCTCATGGTTCCCCGACATTTTTCGTTAAAGTAAACCCTATGAACCATCACAAGGAGTAGTTATAAATAGATGGTCTAAACATGTTTAATCCCAACATTCGAATTTGGATCTTAATAAAGCCATCAACAATCTTTAACCATGTTGAAACCCATGTGTCAACCCCTCAGAAAGAAACGACGTCCCCATCCCTGGTGCTTCCTTCACAAAGGTCCGGCATGTGGAGACCACCAGTCTGCGGCCCAATGGAAAACCTGGTTGACCAAACCATGGATAAACATTGTAATGTTGTGTAAATACCATATTAATAGTAGGTTATTTTCAACCATAGTAGGTTATTCAATAAGATAATATTAACCATACTATTGTAAATGGTTGACTATATTAATCAATCATAGTAAGATATTATTGTTAATGACCATATTAATACTGTATATATAATAGTATAGTAATCTGCAAAAGAAGCGCACAAGTGACTTATCACTATTTTAGTAGGACTTTACCTTTCTATCCCTTTTTGGGGTTAACATAGTTAATTTCAATCATAGTACATTATTGTTAATCGTTAACGGTAATTGACCTTGACGGTTATTGGGAGCAATGTGATGATTGTTTTAGAACCAACACGGTTTACCAACCATGTACGAACAGTTTACCAAACCTTATATATAGAATTCATTACATACCAATGTTAATCCAGAAGATATGTCTTTTGAGTAGGCATGAAACATAGTAATTGTATGTACTGATGATTTGTTTGAGTGATTTTAATGGATATTCATGGATGTGGACGTGCTGATCATGGGAGGTCTATGGCATTGCGGGGCCAGCCAGCTGATCCCATCATGTGCTAAACCCAATAGTTTTTTCCTCTGGTTATGACATACAAAAAGCCATGGAAAGATCCACCATTTTGAATGGGAAAACTCACTATTTCGACTGGGCCATTTTCAATAGCTATGTAACAGATTACCAGAGGGTAAGCATCCCCAATGAAACAGTGGGTAAGAATAATCCCCTAAGTAGTCACATAAAAAATACCTGCGTTGTGCGCTCAGTTTATGGCGGTTTACCACTCAAACCATTTTGGTACATCACCAGTTTGATCCCGTGAACTTGCATTCTGAACGGTTTTTCACGTGAGTTTTGAACCCATATTGGTTGGTCAATTCCCAGAAACAGAAACAGAAACGGCGCAGTGATGGACCCTGCTCCCAGTTGTAACTTGGGTTCAATTTCACTGGGAACAGATCCCATCCCGCTTAGTGGGGAAAAAACCATGGAGATCTTTGGGAAGGACTCAAAAGGTACCCACCAAAGATTACTGCAAGATTCATGGATTTCCGATCCCAACATATCATAGATATATATAATATATCACATATATCACATATCATATGTAGAAAAAAAAGCCGATGATTTTTCGTAAGACGTCGATATTTTACGAATGGTTTTCATCCCAACACCATTTCAGACCTCGAGGTTTGCGCGCAATGCCAGCTGCCGTCGCTGCGGAGCCGAACGGCCCGTTCGGGGAACCCAGTGAGGAACGAATGCCAAGCTTTATAAAGCCGTATAAAGGCCATGAATACTATAGTTATATGGCAGTGTGTCAAAACCTCCCTGGTGAACATCAAAATAGCTGGTAAATGGATGTGAATAACCCACTAAAAATGATAGTAATAGGTATTGATCCATAGCCATATCGAGCATAAACCATAGTTAAACCACGAAAGAAAGGCAACGTATTAAAATTTGGGGGCCCCATCCTGTAGTTTACTCCTTTGGTTTTTTGCTATGAACGGTAAACAACCATAAACAGCAAAAAGAACATGTGGACTACCAAAGATTGACTATGAGAGTTTTTTTTGGGTGGTATCATTTAGTAAGTACGATTTGGCAAATTTGGGGGTTTCATACCCCATGACGGATCCATGGTGCTGTATATTAATGCTAACATGACTGGGGTATATGAATGGGATCCATGTTACCCTCTGGTAATTTAACATAGCTATTGAAAATGACCATATATAGTGGATTTTCCCATTAAAAATGGTGATTTTCTATAGCTATGTTAAATTACCAGAGGGTACCATATATGGCAGCACCATGGATCCGTCATGGGTACTATAAACAACACCTACGTTTTAGCATCCGACTCGTCGGATTCTTGCGACGTTTCGTTTCCAACGAGGCGGTTGGAGCGGCGCCGGTCTTACCGCGGGGAGTGCAGCCGGTCATTGAAATCGGTGCGTTTTGGGAAGATCTGGGTGCTGTGAGGATCTTGGGATCGCAATGATAGTAGTAATTATAAAGACAATATATGGGTATGGATAAAACCCATGGGAAAATGGGAAAACATAGGGAAACCCATAGGAAAATGGAGGTTTACCCTCTGGTAAACATACAAAAAGCTATGGAAAATGACCATTTTGAATGGGAAAACTCACTATTTCTATGGTGATTTTCAATAGCTATTTTGACATAACCAGAGGGTAATCATAAAGACAATTAATATAGTACCATCTGGTTATGACTAACAGTTCGCCATGGAAAGATCCACCATTTTTAAGAACGGTAAACCATCTATTTCGATTAGGGCCATCTATACCATGGCTATGTTAGTCATAACCAGAGGGTAATTGCAATTGGTAGTAATGATAATGATAATCCGGGCTCTTGGATTTGATACCAAGATGAAAAGGCAATGACAATAGTGACAATAGTTGTGATAATGATAACCTATTGGTATCATTTATTGATGACAATAGTAGTAATAGAACAAGGTCATTACTATCACAACATAATGGACATGTAATTATAATCCTATTGATATATCTATTGTTGTTGTATTCGTTGCTATAAGATTGACAAGATCATTATAGTACCTTTGTCATCATAAGACAATGATAATGATGATGCCGGTGATCTAACATAGCTATGGAAAAAGGCCCATTTATACATGATAAACATGATGATTTATGATGCCCAAACGGGCAAGTTACATATCACTGCCATAGCAACCCTGAAAAGATGCCGAAGAGTTACGGAAACCTGGAAGATGAACCAGAGGAAAACAGAAAATCAAACAACCATCCCGGTGGCACACATTTTTATTTTTTTTGGGTTACTATAGTGACAATGACACCGCACTACTGAGAGACACTTCTCTCAGTGCGTTTGAAGTCTGGTCATACGTTTCAGACGCCGTTTCAGCCGTTTCATGGCACTACTCAGAATGATAGTGATGATAACAACAACAGCCATGGCTTTAATTAATGATAATGATCATGTAACAATCATTATTGTTCATTATCCTACATTTTCATAACAAGAATGGTAATAATGAACAATTCCCACGGTTTTATGATTCTTTTGGGATAATTCACGGACCAAGTCATCACCAAAATCATGATGGGTGGTGGCAAAGACCATCCATTGGGTTGCCCACATAAAACTGATAATGATAATGACATCCATGATAGCCATGATAGCAATGATTTGTATATATATATATATATTATATGATATATATATTTATGATATATCATATAGATATATGGCACATATATATATATATATAAATGGTTATGATATATATATATATATACAAGAATGATAACAATGATAGCAATGATAACGCCGTTCGAGTATTACTGTGTTTGTTGGATTCTTCGCAATGCGGAACCCCATTATCCAAAATTGGATACAGTCAATGGGTAAACTGCTGATTATCCCAATAAGATTGATCAGATGGGGATATTGCGTAGAGAGTAATAATGTAATAGGCATACATTATATATATATTATATATATATATACACATATACATACATATATATATACATACATATATATATGTACATATATATATACATATATATAATGTATATATATATATATACACATATATCTAACCCTGTGGTAAATGAACAAATCTATGGACAACAACACAATTTGATAGGTAAAACAACTATAGCTGGGCAATTTTCAATAGCTATCTTAAATTTCTGGAGGGCATATGTCGTATATTCCCCTAGATTAAAGTGGAACCCAAGAAGGGCGATACCCATGTTTACGAAAAACTTGGGGTGCTGTAGCCAGCAAAAAAGAGGATCAGGTCTCAAAACCAGTAAAAACAAATACCCACCCAACTGAGAACACTCCTGTGAATGGGAAGCATATGTCGCTTACAACCACCCCATGCTTAGCCGCACAGCGAGAAGATTGTGAGAAGTTTCATCAATTTCTTGAGTTGTTACCCTCTGGTAAACAAACAGTTCGCTATGGAAAATTGCCATTGAAATTGTGGATTGACCCTATTGACCCATTGGTGATTTTCCATAGTTTTCCATAAATTTCCATAGTTTTCCATTGTTTTGACCCATTTTTTAGGATCCGCAAAACATTTGTTTCACCACTTGGGAAAGTCCCGAAATCACCAGCGATGATTCTTTCGCCAGATGGGACTCGCTACATTGCAGCTCCGATTCAGCCAACGCAGAGCCAAGCCTACACTCCCGTGGCTGGAAACCCCAGGGGGCCCAGGGTGGAGATGGGTGGAGCGTTTAGCATCCAGGAATCCAACATGGTAAGTCGACCAAATATCAGAATTTTCCCATGAATTTCTGTGGATTAACAGCTCATCTTCAATGGGTTGTGGTGTTGATTTTCCCATCATTTTCCAGGAATCGTTAACACCTCCATTGATTCAAACCTGGATTTCCCAGCCACCTTTGATGGAGGATATTTTTCGGATACCCTCTGGTTATGTCAAAATAGCAATTGAAAATGGCCCAGTCGAAATGGTGGATTTTCCCATTAAAAATGGTGATTTTCCATAGCTATGTTAGTTTACCAGAGGGTACTGGAGGATATTTTTCGGATATCTGTTTTCCATTGTATTTCTGTCATGGCAATCACTGCAGATCGATCTATCGACCTCCCACATTGCACCGTTTCACCATACTTCACCTCAAACGTCTTAACGACATTTTCCATTCACATCTGGCCGGATTTACTAGCCATCTTGCTTTATTGGAGCCGAGGTGCGACCAAGCAACGGCCAAGAATTTAAGGTGCGCCTACTTGACAGCTGGGCACAAAGAAGTGGAGCTGCCAGTGGAGCTGCCAGATCTTCGGCCATGAAATCCTTGGAATTCAACATGAGTTTCCCATCTCAACAGTTTCACCAGTTTCACTTCACAGATCTGTCGCACCACAGATCTGGCACGCCAGGCAGGCGATTGGTCGTGCCCTGCGTGTGGTGACCATCAGCCGGGACCCCCAGATGGTGAAGCCGAAGAGCCGAAGATGGAGCTTCCCTTCCAATTTTAGTGAAGTGGTAAACATGACGAAAAAACGATGGAAAGATCCACCATGCTATTTCTATGGGTATTCATCAACTATTTCAATGGCATTCTGTTCAATAGCAAACTGTAACAGTCATGAAACCAGGCCGGGTAGATCCTGGGTAATCCTGGATAATCCCATCCCCAGAATGAAAGATCTTCACCAAGATGAAACCATGTTTTTTTTAGTAACGTAATGAGTAACGGGGAAGTTCCACATCGGGACCATTTATATTATATAGATCCACTGAAAAATAGTGGGTGTTAGGTATTCCGCCCCAGCCGAAGTTGGTCAAGTCGATGATTGGAGCTTCACCAAATCTGGATGAAGTATTTCACCCAAAAACTTGTGAATTCTTGGGGTAAATGATGGTAAATGCAAAAAAAAACACATCAAAAAAAATCTTGGCCAACATCTCTTAAAAACATCAATTAGTGATGAATCACAAGAGTCTTCTGCATCTTTGGGGGGGTTACTTGGTTATTTTCTGTGGGTACATTGTGGGACTGCGAAACTGGATGAAACTGGGATATTGAACCATGAGATGGAGAGATATCATGGTGTAAAATGAACTGTTGTACTTAAAAATTGATATACCATCTGGTTATGACTAACATAGCCATGGAAAATCACCATGCTATTAATAGGTAAACCATCTATTTCTATGGGCCATGGCTTCCATGGCTATGTTAAATAACCAGAGGGTAACAGCAAGATGTATGAGTTTCATTGAGTTTCTCTGGGAGGGCATACATCGCAAGCTTACCACGGCAGTTTTTGTGTGCCCATGGGTACCCCAGCAGAGGAACTGATTTCGATGCATCCCTTGCGGCAATTTGCCAATATGTTTGGACTCTCATTTGGGGGGTTCTTATCTTAAAATGGGGGATCTCCAAGTCACCATGTAATTTTGGATGATTTTGGGGTACCACCATTTTAGGAAACCTCCATTTGATATATCAAAAATTGTTGATGGCTGTTGCATTCATCATCTTTTATAACTTTTTTTTCCTGAATTGTAAAGGTCACCAAAGCAGATACTCAGTAAGTTTACATCCACAATTTTGACGGTACAATCGTGATTTCTACCGGTGAGATGCATAACTTTGTAGCTGGTTGTTGTTGAAAATCCAGTGAGTTGGTTTCTGGACGGTCAGGTTTGAAAATCTCCTGGCGCGCAGGTTCGAGCGCAACGCCACGTGCCGCAAGTCTCCTGGTTTTTCGATCTTTTTTTTTTTCCCCACCTGGGTCAACCTGCAAGGGTACCCCACGCAGGGTCAAACTTGGCTGGGAAATCCCTGCTCCTGGATGGAGATTTTGATGGAATCGAGTCGAAGTTTTGGAGAGGATTTTCCAGGATGACACCGGTACTGGGAATATTCTCTGAATTTGTCATGGGAAGATTCACTAGCCAAAGTTTACATCATCCAGGCTACCTAAGTTTTGTATAACCAAACTTAGGAATATCATCCCATCCCTCTATCAAAGACCTCCTAAATGCTTCCTCAAATGGTTCCTTAAATATGTGTATATCCCCACATATCCTGTTACTAAACCATGATAATTACCTGGGTGTTTTTTTCCTAACGGGGGAAATCATGGTTAAAATCACAAAAACCTTCCCTGGGACGGGGAATTCCCTCCGACTTCCCATTTTTTTTATCCGATTGGATTCACATGATGAACCCAGCAGAGGTGCGGAACGCCAAAGCCGGCAGTGCCAACGGTGTCAAGCGCAGGCGGCTCCAGCAGACAAAAATGTCGGACCGCGCTTGGAGTTTTCTGAGTTTCCTATCTGGTCCTTACAGAATGGAACATTTCAGGCCTTCCAAGGGGGAGTTTGTATAGGGCGTTGTATGGGCGTTTTACATCGCAGTGAGTTTTTCCTCAATAGCCAACGAAACCAGAGTCAGCCATGATTTCGTAATATGTACATATATATATGTATATATATTGTGATTTCCGCACCATCTCTGGTCAGTGCATGTGATGTTACTGGAAGATTCATGAGACAATGAGTTGTCCCTTAACGGTAGAATGCCCAGCAGGGTTCACAACATCCATTTTACTGCAGGGTGTGCGGCTCAGGGAGGCCGAGGGCTTAGGGTGTGCCCACTTTCGATAGACCTTTTGGCGCGGCCGCCATACGGAGGAAAACAGATTC
>Ga0126342_10005075_pt1:0-20000 | contig 22796 bp, 18 predicted proteins | sample Cyp1metagenome_FD_92528 | JGI IMG/M metagenome (GOLD analysis project Ga0126342, IMG submission 92528) | Coral microbial communities from Lord Howe Island, Old Settlement Bay, Australia - Cyphastrea 1 metagenome | ecosystem: Host-associated > Invertebrates > Cnidaria > Coral ...
AAGAATGTCAGAAGATATGCCAGATAGAATGCCAGAAAGAATGTCAGAAAGAATGTCAGAAGATATGCCAGATAGAATGTCAGAAGATATGCCAGATAGAATGTCAGAAGATATGCTAGATATTTCTTTCCAGAGCTGTGGAGTATGTAGCTATATATGTCATGGTGGGGATCATTCGAAGTGACGTATTTTTTTTACTTGAGTATCCTGCAGATACCCTCCGATTCTGGATTTGGGACAAATTAGAGTGTACAACCCCAAGGAAAAATGGATGCCTCTACCATGCCTCCCCAGTGATTGAACCAAAATCTGTCTGGTGCAAAACCAGGCCCTTCTGCTGATGAGACCTGACCCTGAACATCCACATCTTTTGGTCATATTGGGACGTTCGTTTACCCAGACAAAAGGTGAACACAAATGAGAAATGTACCCTCCGGTAAACTAACGTAGCTATTGAAGATTGCCCATTTATAGTTGATTTACCTATTTGGCTGTTGGCATGTCAAATATTTAGGATATCTCAGGAATTTCAGCTGCTGATAGTATCCAATATGCTCCATGTATGAAATGAATATATACACGTATCATTCGTTATTATCCATTATTATGGATTATGGTCCATGACTATCCATTATTACCCATTATTTTCAATAATCATCCATTATATATCATAATGTACGACTATTTATCATTATTCACCACTATTTATCATTATTTACAATTGTTTACCTACATTTGGGTCATTCAAAAGATTTCAAAAGTGTCTTAATCTCCCACAGGTTAGAGCCTTTTCGCTACGACGAAGTACCAGGACAAGCAATTTACCCTCTGGTAATTTAACATAGCTATGGAAAATGGTGATTTATAGTGGATTTTCCCATTTAAAATTCGTGATTTTCTATAGTTATGCTAGTTTACCAGAGGGTATCAAGCACTAGTAACATTATTAACCTTCAAGGGAACTGAAAAATGGACTGCCTTATTTACAGCATTGCCAAGCGGATAACTTCTCTGGATCATTTCACAAGAATCCTCAAGATGTTCCCTTCAAAAACATTGGTTACCATCCGACAATCAGTCATGGCTGGCTGATGCCATCGGCTGATGCTGGCTAAAATACTTGTTGATGCAGCACCACCTTGCAATTGATAAATCATGGCAATCATGGCAAACCCAGAAACTTATGTATTACTTGTTCAATGTATTTTCTCACTGGATTGGTTTAAGGGAAAATTTACAGGAAAGCCCCATATTTAATGGGAAAATCTATGGTTTCCTGTAGATTTTCCCTTAAACCAATCCATTGATTTTCTCATAATTTCCAAGCTGTTCCCATTATGAACCCTATTTTCCCTATGTTTCGCAACTTAAAAAGGTGATCCAAGCGAGCAACGCCACCACATCCACACCGATGTCCCGGAGGAGTCGATCCACCCTGCGTTTTTTGTTCGTTGTTTTGCAGGATTCAACCAGCATAACTATGGAAAATCACCATGGAAAACCTTCTGGTAAAAATCGGTTATAGGTAACAATCAATATGGGATAACTGTTTACAATCAAATTAACATAAATTAACTATATTAAAACTTACTAACCCTCTGTTTAACAGAAGAAACAGCAAATGGATAGACTCCAGTGGACTGTGGCACCACAGTTCAGCAGATGCAAGAAGTGCTTGGTTCATCTTGGTTCCATGCTGATGTCACCCGGTAATTTAACATAAATATGGAAACTATTTTATAGCTGGGTAAATCAACTATAAAAATCTATAAATGTCAATTTTCAATATCCTAAGTAACAAACAAATAGAAACAATATCCCGTGACATACCCTAAAACAAATTGGTAGAAACAATATCCCATGACATATCCTACTTATTCAACAATTCATTTTCCCAAATGTTGAATGTCATGGGATATGTCATGTTAAATGTGATAAGAATGATTTGATTTCACCAACACAATGGGGTCTCTCTCGTGGTGATTTTACAAACCCATGGGATCACAACGTTTTGGGGGAAATCACCATGACTGTATTGATGAGAAATAATGGGGTGGTTACAGGCCTGGGGGTGGTATTTGAACATTTGAAGCGTGTCTTGGCAAAAGAGAACATGCAAGGGGGAGCACACTGGAAAGCACCATAGTTATATAAATAGTTGGAGGGTAAGAATATCGGAAAAAACAAGTGACGACTTGAATCAAACAAAGACATGGTTTCATAGATATTTTTTGTTGAAATCAACCCATTGAGCACTGAGTCCTACAAGTTCTTGGTTTCCTGGTTGTTGCAATGGGATTCTTTCTACATATGGTGTTTTTTTTGCAGAGATGATACTAGTGTTGACGATTCTTCGAGAGTCTAGGTAAATTAACAAAGCGACAAGGACCCCCTAATCAAGCGCTAACCCAGCATAGAACAGTCACCACCACCGTTCTTGCCACCACCCTATGGGATTATAGGATTCCACCGGGTGGGGGTCAGCTCTACTATGATTACCAAGGCCTACCCAGTGAAATATCATTATGTTGTTTGCTTCTTGAAACATTCCAAAAGATACCTGCCCATAGCACATAAGAATCAGCTAAATAAAGTAATTCTAGTACATGGTGTCAACCCATCTCAAAAATGTTTGTCATGGGGGATATCGTTCCAAAGAGGCTTTCAATACAGCATATACCATTTATTTTGGCATGAAACCCTGAAAACTTGGGGCTGGAAGATTATGTTTCTCTCAAATATGTCGAGTCCCATGTTAAATTGACCCTCTATAGAGAAAAAAATGTCACCCCAATCCACCCCGTTGAAATCGATGATTTTCCCGACTATCAAACCTCCACGAATGCCATGTTTGACTACGGGTCAGGATGTTTTTTTAAGCATAACCAACAAATGTCCAGCCCCAAATGTCCAGCGCCCCAGCCCTGCGTCACAGTTTTTGATTCCAAGCGACTCTTCCTCTCGAAGGAGTTGCCGGAACTCACGCTGCGACAATGGCACTTCCTGATGCAGGGTGAAGCTGTGGGAGCAGGGTGGAATCTTTCCAGATCTTGAGATGGGTTGAAACTAACCATTTCAAAAGATTGGTTAATACCCTTCAAATGCGTTTGTTTCTCCAAAATAAGGCTAATCCCCTTTTACGCGCCGTGTCTGTGAGCGGTCTTGGTTTTTTTTTTTGATCTTTCAAGATTGAATCATGGATGTGTCATGTCTTGTCTATGGAGGGGGGCATTCCTTATAGGGACACTCCTACAGCATTCCTTGTCGTTCATCTTAAGTACAAATAATTCCATTTCATTTCAAATAATTCTACTTTATTCCAAATAAGGATGTTTATTTATTTTCCATTCCAGATTCCAAAAAACATCACATAACTATTTTTCATACATGTTTGATTTCTTAAAACATGATTTAAAGAATTTATGAGATTGTTTGAGTTGTTTTTGTTGATTTTGTTTGTTGTATTTTGATTATGTGATTTTTTTTGTTTTTGTTGTTGATGCGTTCTTTTTCTTTCTTGGAACGTTTTGGATTGTCTTAGACTGTGTGATGTTGTGTATTGTTCTTAAGTGTTTGGCTTGTTTTTTAGTTGTTATGTTTTGTGTATTTTGTTTGAACTGTTGGATTGTTTCTTTTTTAATTGTTTGGCATCTTTGAGTGTTTTTCATGTGTTATTATGTCTGAGTTTTTGTTGATGTTTTGTTTTTTGTTTTTTTTGACAGGATAGCAACTTTTAGGAGTAGCCCTGTTGGGAGTAGCCCAAGGCTCTTTATATAATGATCATGTTTGCCTGCAGCCGTTTGGTAGGTTTGTGTGAGTGTATCATTTTAACATTGACGTAAATGGAGCGTCAGAAGCATCGATGTGTTCAGGGTGTGTTATCATCATTTGTTATTTCAAGATTCAGTGACCTTCTGTTTCATTAAGTTGATACCTGTTTCTGTAACATGTTCCAATGTACATTTCCCATGAATTTCATGTTCGCCAGGTTCAACCCATGCCATCCAGAAGTCGGGACATGTCAACCCATGGGTCCAAGTTTTAACATACCTGGTTGTGCGAAAGATCCTGCAGGATTGGGGATGTACCCGGCCTGGTAAACCTACAAAAAGCTATTGAAAATGGCCGTTTGTAGTGGATTTACCCATTAAACATGGTGATTTTCCATAGTTATGTGACAGTTTACCAGGAGGGTACTATACGCAGCCAAAGAATCCTAACGAGAAAAAATGGAAGTTGCGTCCTTGATGATTTCTTCCCAGATCAAGGCCCAAGGAATTTTCTTAGCCCCCCACCCCACCCCCCATGCGGACCACAGCACCTCTAACAGGGCGAACCTGTTGCAACATTTCTTCTACATAAACGAATGCATCATATTGTAGATTCATGGAAAACCCAACATGTTCATAATCATGTCCAAAGGGAAACTGCGGGTCTTCATGGGATTCAGCATCTGCGTTTATTTGCTAGGATTGGGATACATCCTTGCGACACGCTACATTGGCATGCTTCAAGCACCACAGAAACTCCACACATCAATTAATGATAACTACACCCGTTTTTTTTTGTTGGTGGTAACTTGGAATCCCAGCAAACACACATGTATAAGAATGAGGCACCAAAAAAAATCAAACCAACGACCCAAGTCATTTCTTACCCATCTGCTGAACACATGTACCCTACACAAGAAACACCCATATCAATCCCAGTGTGTTGTGATCGTATGACCATCTGGTTAAGAAAGATATTGAGACAACTGCTAACCAAGACCGCAGTCTGATGCAACTGTCGTGCTGGTGAGGGCCAAAATCAAATGCGCACCACAAACTGCTGTCTTTGCATGGTTTTGTCGAATCCCCATGTGATTATTTGCTGGTCAGCTGGTCATTGTCGAACATCCCGGAGAAAACATGCATCAACAACAGCAGTGTTCAATTTGCTTGATAGGAATTCCCCGAATGCATGGTGATAGTCCCGGTTTATTGGTCAGTATATATAATCCCTTATAATCATCAACCCACTGGACTTTGAACACTGATCAAGTAACAAACCCAATGCACAACTGGCTGGACGTTCCAAGGTCCAAGGGTCTGTGCTGTAATTCAACTGGTGCATAATGGCTCTCAGACTTGTAGCCACATAAGACCTGGGATGTGGCGAAAATGGGCGTAACCTGCTGAGGTGCACTTGTTGCAGGCACACAAGCACGCACACAGCTGTGTATCTATATGGTAGGCACTGCAACAACAACAACAACAAGAAGAACAACAACAAGAACAACAACAACAACCGCATGTACGTTCCCTGGCCCTAGTACCTACCCCAAAAAAAAAATATGTCTCTGAGACTTTCGCACAACTGCGTCAGCCGCCAAGCTACACCGTCATCCCCTCCTTCTCAGTGGAGGAAATCACCGTCATCACCTCCACCAGTACGCCCACCTCACGGTGGAAATCGGTGGAAGTTTCTGAAATCAACAAATCCATTTGGAATTAACATATCTACCCCCTGGTAAACTAACATAACTATGGAACATATCATTTTTTCATGGGAAAATTCACTATAAACGGTGATTTTCCATAGTTATGTTAAATTACCAGAGGGTATATGGATATTGAATGAACTTGGATGCTTGGAAGTGCAAGTTTCTAGGTTTTCAAGTGGATAGATTTCACCATAGTTGTGGGGGTTATATGGATATATGTATATCTCAACAAACTTGGGGCTTATACCATGGTTATAGCCCTAATAAAAAGTAACCTCAACTGAACCCACAAGTACCATCTGGGCTCAACTTATGGGTTTCCCGTTGAAACGATCGATCTGTTACAGTAGTTGCCTGGAAGGAAACTAAGCGATGGAACAGAATCATACTGAAAAACGTTAATTCTATGTAGAGGTTTCCATAAATATGGGTACCCCAAAATGGATGGTTTATAATGGAAAATCCGATTCTATGTTTTTCCCAATCAACATCAACCTCCACAAACATCGCAGCCAAGACACCAACATGTACATGATAGTGACCTCGGCAATCATATCTTCCAAGAATCGGGCGAGAGAGGCATGGACCCGCGAGGGGGTTAAAGGAACCGGCTAGCCACTAGCTTTGGTCGTCTCGACGCGCTCATCGTTAAACGCCTTTACTTTGGGGAAGGCCCAATCCGGAAGAACTTTTTGATGGTGGAAATTCTGCCTGATCTCAGATATCGCAAGGGATGGCCACCCCATCTTTCTTCTCATGCCTACATGTGAGTCCCGATCAGTGTCCACGCATGTGTGCATATATATATATGTATGCATATTCTATTAGCACAATGTGTGAAGAAATGGAAGCATCACTCCCCGCAACTAGAAATTGCCATTGTGGCGACTCATTTCTGTCAATGCAACCCATTTTGTGTTGGACCCGCTCGTCTCCCAGTCAGTTCCAGTTTCTTGAGAGTAGAACATACAGCGTTGAAACCACCAGCAAGCACCCTTCGTTAATTTCACATAGCTATAGAAAATGGAACATCTAAAGATTATTTACAGACCTAGCGAAAATATGTGAAAATTGTGATGGCCCATTCAAAGATGATTTACCTACTAAACCTGGTGATTTTCATGAATTTTCCACAGCTATATGATGCTATATGTTCCACTACCAACGGGTAATGGATGTAGATAACTTCCCCATTTCCGCCGAGCTTCTGATGCCAGGAGCACGAAGAACCTGCCGGGGCAGGTCCTAAAAACCACCCATGTTTCGATGGTTGAAATCCCACACATAAACATACTAATATTGGGGATGGTGGTTCCTATAGAATGACAAATTGGTATATAGATAGAACGGCATGGATGCAACATCCGTGAATGATTGTTCATAGACAAATTCCGTGAATGATTGTTCATAGACAAATTGATGATAATGGCAGAGCCATGCGGAGCTTATAATTGGTTTAATCAATTGGTAATGTTGGAATGTTTTTCACCATTTGGTATGGTTTGGTTCAATTACCAAATCTGACATTACCAATTATAATTGGAACAATTACCAGATTGGTAAGTCGAATTTGGTGTGGTTCACCCCAAGTCAGCATCAATGCAGCCAAGTTGCACCAGGATCAGCCAAAAGGCCCAGTGAGCATAGCCTGGCACCCATGGATTTTTTCCAAGACGTGTCTGTACAACGTCATCATCCACCAAAGTGGCAGGTCAAAATGGTTAAAACGATTGGATGTATATATATATATTGTATATAGATATATACCATCATGTAGCTGCGGAATATCTGGAAGCCAACGTGTGACGGCATCCGTTCATGTTTAAACAGTCTATCCAGGCTGTCAGCATTGCCCTCTGGTAAACTATCAGCTTGCTATTGAAAGTTGCCATTTATCGTTGATTTCCCCATTAAACATGGTGATTTTCCAGTAACGTAAACGTTTACCAGAGGGTATCCCCCGAGCAAACGAACGAAAAAAGGAAGCGTAGCCAAGATAGCAAGCATTCCAGCCGTGGACTCGGGCGACGAACATCCCAACAGCTTGGTAGCCCTTACAAGAAACAGGGCTACCATATAGGGCTATCCCATGTCCGTGGATAACCCCACTTACTAACATCTAATCAGTTGAGTGGGTCAAACCGCCAACCCGGCCCAGGACGGACACGGTCAAAACTGATTCGAAACCTCGGATGGTTTGATGATTTTCTGAGGGCTTTCACACGGCAGTTTCTTAAATGACAAGGAGTTTCTGTTTGTATTTGTTGCGACTCCACCTTAGCATTCTATTGTTTACAACTTGTGGTAAAGTATAACACAATTGTGGGAGGCCTCATTGTGGGCAGGTATCCCCATACAACATTGAACTGAAATAACATTAATTTATACATCTTTGCATCCATTTACATCCCATGAACACGCACTTCCGAAACGGAAAACACACACATATATATATATATATAAAATACATATATAGGCCTAACAAATATATACCTTGTTTAAAAGATGAAATCCCACATGTACTTTGAGGATCAACAAAAATCCGTTGGCTTTTGAACCTGGCTCCTGTCCGATGTTCGCTGCCTGCTTCGTCCACGAGATCGGCTTGGCCCGGAACGATCCCGCTCAAACTTAGTCGGCATCGGCATCTTAATTCGGCGAAGAGAAATGCATATCCCCACGGTCAATGGATTGGTTTAACGGAAAATCTTAACCGGAGACCATGGTTTTTACCATCAAATATAGGGTTTTCCTGTATTTTTTTCCATCATCCAATTCTATGATATAGGGTTTTTAAGGCAAAAGTGAAGGTTCAGTCAGCAGCAATTGGCGTTTCAACAGTTTCAGCCAACCAAAATTTGAACAAGCTATATCCGAAGGACACTCTGAATATTCATACCCTGTTCCCTAGAAGAATATGCATACAAATACGTGTGGGTATATGTATATATATATATATTATATATATATATATATTATATATATATATATATATTATATATATATATATATTATATATATATATATTATATATATATATATTTATATATATTTATACGTGTATATAAATACATCTCTGTATGATTCTGTATGTCTTTGTTGTTTGTGCGCGCATCTTGATCATATACACACTTACACATGTCCTCGTAACGTACGTATTAAAAATACACGTGAAATCATGTGAAATCCCAATCTCATCGGTACATCATGGAAAATCGTCATTTTCAGGGTGCAGTTGAAAAATTGCTGGGGCATCCAAATTTGCGTTCCTGCCCCTTCACCCTTGCATCACGGAGCCCGCCAAAGCAGTATGCTGCATGCTATATAATGCTATATAATGCTATATAATGCTATATAATGCTATATATATATATACGATACCAGAATTCACATCTGTATCATGGATATATGTGTTAATCTTAAAAAGTCGCTTAAACGTTCCAAACAATTCTATATCATATCATTTCCCCAGGTCTGGAAGTTTTTCTGGCCAAGGCCGCAGGCCCCGCAGGCAAGGCCCTGGCAAGAGCGTGACCATGGCATGCGATACGGTCGAGAAGCGCTTGGTGCCAAAGTCATAGCCTGCCAGTATCTGCCAGCGCTAAGTCTGAGGGGGCAACCGAAAGCGTGAAAGCAGTGCAAGGCGAGTGCACCGAGGCAGCAAAGACTTTGGAACACATTTCATAGTCTCTATAATATTTATGTATATATATATGATATATATGTTTTCATATAAATATATATAAATATATATATATATTTATTTATATCACAACCCCATGGTGGGTTGCAACTGCAGATTCAACTGCCCCTGAGACTTTTCAACAATTGCTTGGTTTGAGCACTTCCGGGGTCGTATTTGCGATTCTGAAAAAAACATCAACAATCACCAATCACCAAAACAACACATAAACAACATGACCTAACAAAAAACAACAACAAATATCAGCAAATACGATACACACATTCACACCACAGCACCCACACATTGCCACAAAAGCCCTCCCGGGTCCTGCGGTGGTTTGTCGAAGGACGATGGCGAAAACGTAGATGATCCTCGTGCTGTTTACACAAGTGGCCATGGTCCCAATGGTAGCGCAATGGTAACCGAAAATAGCTGGCTAATGGATGTTTATTCCCCAAATATGGTGATAATATGTGATAAATAAGTTTTGACTCATGATGTCATCCCCGTGTTTCATGTGGGGTATTTACACATTTACATCCATTTATGGCCCGAAAGGCTTTGACATGATCTGCTACTTTCTTTGGACGGAAAAGGCCGAGAAGTACGGACGCCCAACAGCACCACTTGATGGATTGGAAGATGGCATCCGACCGCGGGACTAGAAGATGTAGGAAAATTGGGTCCAGGGGAGTCCAGGTGATCTTGCTACCCAGTTACACGCTGTTTCCCATCTGTTTCTGTTATTTCTCCGATTATTCAAACCATCCAGCCGTTTGAAGTTGTCCTTTGCCGTTTATAAACATGTGCGCCCTGGTTGCCTTGCTTTTATCATGTCATATCTTGGTAGTCAAACTGTGCCGTTAACAGTTTGGGTCATGGCCAAATTCCAGACCCATTGGAGGGTTAGTTGATCTAAGATGATCTAACAGTTTTGGAACCAAGCCTGTCTGGTAGCCAAACAAAACGTCCTAAACAATACAAAGTATCCTCACAAACTTTGCAACCTTGATCCGTTTTCTCTTGTACCAAAAAAAACTTTATCCTAGTTGTAGCCCCTTCACAAGAGACTTTCTTGGCATTTCAAGTTTCCCATGCCAAGCTCACCCCACAAATCTCAGTTTGGGCCCGAAAATGCCAAGGCTCATCGTCCAAAGTAGGAAGAAAACTAAAACCGAACGGGCCGCGAAACCAATGCCCTTGATGATGATGACCTGGCTTGGTTGTTGATCCCATGCTGACAGGAGACGCTTTTCATGGTATGAGTTTGATGATATAAATCCGATCATTTCGTGTCCAACTGAACAGGAAAAAATGATGGCCGGGTCACTTCAATATTCTTGGTTTGAGGGAGCCTTGAGCCTTGAATTTTTGGAAAAAGCAGTCGGGTATCCCATGTTGGCACCTGTTCTCAAAACTCATGGTCTTCGCCAAGCTCCCCTCCCCCAAAAGGGTACCGCTCTTTGGGAGCGCCGCCTTCGCTACACATGCTTTTGTAATCTATTTTTACAAATCTTCGTAAAGAAAAAGAGAGGAAAGGAAGAGGGAAGGAAAAGGAACGGAAGAGGAAAGGACAAGGAATTGTAGAGGAAAGGAAAAGGAAAGAAAGGGGAAAGCAAAAGGCAAGGAAAGGAGGCAAGGAAAAGAGGCAAGGAAAGGAGGCAAGGAAAGGAGGCGAGGAAAGGAGGCAAGGAAAGGAGGCAAGGAAAGGAGGCAAGGAAAAGGAAAGGAAAGCAGGAAAGGATCTATTTGTGGTCTGGGGCTCCTTTTTTGAACAATTGGATATCGCTAGGGGTATCGCTAATTTCGCCTCTTGCATGTATGCAACTTTGTATAAAACAACTTCAGATGTGGACATTACGCGCAATTATAGGTATCGCTTTTGGGAGTGGGGGCCTATCGCTACACAGCATGTGGTAAACTTTCCAAACACTTCTTGATCCCTCCCTACACAAGTGGTCTGCCAGAGTTTACCGTACCTCATATCTATACATAATATATATGACTATATCCGATTGGCAGTATACCTACCCCTCTGAAAAATGATGGAGTTCGTCAGTTGGGATGATGACATTCCCAATAGATGGAAAGTCATAAAATTCATGTTCCAAATCACCAACCAAATAACATCTATGCTGAGTCGGGACCACTGGCACTTGGATGGACCTGCTGAAGCTGATCAAGTTTTCATTCCCGACAGGATCATTGACTTTAGACACAGACATGCACTGGAAAAACAAACAACCTCCATGAGTAAGTCTGAGAGAGTTCTATGACACGACCATTTATGCTAACAGTGCGGTGAAGTCGCAACAATTTCACCCACAGTGAAAGGCTATTTCCATATCTTTTCCATCCCCACATATCTTATTGGAAGAACTTGGGGCTGGTCAGCCACAGTCCCAGGAGTTCCGGACCAATTCAGGAACAGCGCGCAAGAGCTTTGCCATGCGCGACAAGCGTAGAATCCGAACCTCACGCAGCCAGCATTCTACGCCTTCAAACTGCCATAGGTTTGGCACCCCATCAGAACATTTCAACATATTTCAACATTTGTCAATGCTTGGAATGCATTTTGTTTCGATAGCATGGCAAAGCAACATGGCAAATTAACACTGCCCAAAAAAAAGTTAGCGAATCTATTTTTCTCCAGCATATACATTTTCCAACAAATAATGAGAACGCAGCGAACGCGAATGTCCTTGGCCAATTTCTTCTCCCCCTTTTTTGGGCCCCGGCTAAACGCAGGATCCGAAGAAAGTCGATATTCACCGCATTTGCCAGGTCCTGGAAGGGCGGGGACCCATGGACCAATGGACCCGACACAACCTTTTTGGGCCCCTCTGGTAATTTTAACATCTTTTAACATGCGACATTTGACGACCTAAACTGTCTTGTAAATGATGGTAAATGCTCTATAAATGGGCAATGGCTTCCATAGCAAACTGTGAAATGACCAAATGGTGAGCCACTCTCAGTCACTACCATGTGAATTAGTTGGTTCATTCCAGCTGGCGGCCCGCTGCCCCATCCCCTGCTACAGGTTATAACCTGTATGTCTCAGGTCTCAAAATTTGAATCCCATCCCAGTTCCCATCATTTTCCCTTTGTTAGATCCACATTAAAATCATTATATAAGACATGTCAAGTCATTGCGTATCCTGGAAACCCATCCCTTCCATGACTGGAGTTCATCACATCATGTGAGCAGTGTTCAAACCCCCTCTGTCATTCCATGAAATACTGGTCGCTTCATAGAGAAATCCCGTTCTTGGATTCTTATAATCCCCAATATATGAAGGATAGTATCATCCCCCAACTAATCATCAACCAGCAGGGCTGTCTTGCAGCCACTGCGACTGACTGTCAGCTCACTGTCTTCCTGCTCATTGAGACGCAGAAGGTTGAAAATCAACGGCACGATCCAAGTCTCAGCCACCATCAGGGTGACCTCGGTGGCGGGACCATGACAGTGACAAGCCATGAGGCTCAAAAACAAGATGGGACCATGAACTACCCTCTGGTAAACAAACATAGCTATTGAACATGGCCATAGAAATAGTGGATTTGCCCATGAAAAATGTGATTTTCCATAGTTACGTTAGTTTACCAGAGGGTATCATGAAATCCTGTGGTTTTTTTGTATACCAAATTGCTTCATCAACATGTCTGTCCTTTTTGGGGCGGCATGTCCATCTAAAATCACCAGGAATAGGGGGAATACAAGCCAGTCACTACAGTAATCCAAGTGGTGACTTGAGCCAATCTCAGGTTTTTTCAGCTACCTGAACACAAGCAACTGGAAGCCAAAGGAGACCATCTTCCTCTCAAAAGACAGGTTTGTTCCTACTCTCACTGGGTTGGGATAGGGGAATCATATCCATAGGATCCATGGTGCTGGTATATATGCTGACAAAAATGGGGTATATTGATGGTAAATGTTGCCATATATGCCATACATGGATCCTATGGAATATAGAAATTATGCCAGAAGACATTGGTTTGTAACACTACAATGAACTAATGTTGTGGATCTAATGTTGGGGCATATTGCCTCACCGACATAAGGCAATTTGACCAAAGGAAAAGGAGTGCCAGAACCCAACACTCTGATATATGGGGAACATCTAAAGGACCCACCAGGTTTCCTAATGCTTTTGCATTCGGCCACCCCATTCTGACTCTGAAGTTCACCCTAGTTTCAAACTACATGAATTCTATTCTCCAGATCCGGACAACTGTCCCGCCAAAGGCAGACCTTGCGTTGAAGCAATGTTGATATGCCATTCTCAGGTGTTCACCAGGACTTGGAATTCAAAGTCTGATGCATCCCCAAAAACTATATACCTCAGAATATTTAGCCGTATCTTGTGGGGGCACCCCCAACCCCCAGAAGTCTTTAGAAGTCAAGCAACTAAGAGCAAGTCGAAGTTGAACCAGTAGTCCTGCAAACAATGCCTCCAGGAAATAGTGGCCCCACAAATTCACAAACCCCCAGGGAGGGACCCCAGCGACCCCAACAATCTGGACAGATCCGAACATAACACATAGCCTTGAAATGCATCGCACATTTGCTTGAGGAAACTGCTGAGGAACTGCTTGATAGATGTGATATGTAGATATACCTTGAATACATGGAGCATCTGCGAAAGTGATCTCCCATTTTCCCAGGAGTCAAACCCAGTTGAGACAAGCTGGACCCCTCCAGGAGAGCAGGGGAACTTGGAAACTTTCAGGGCCGTTGTTGGACCTGTATCTGGTCGGTGACGAGTCCCGACTTCCAGGGCATCTCGATACTCACAATAATTTGTTTGATTCACCTTGCGGTTCAGCCAAACTCGAAGGCTCTTATCAATAAAACCCAGAAATTGTGTATTTTACGCTGGTAGCAGAAAGAAAACATCCCATTTCTATCCATCTCTGGCAAGGAATGCCAGAACGGGGTGAACACTGCCACGCGCCTTTTATTGGCGAAGGCCAGGAAACGGATCAGCAATTCAACTCGGGAACAGAAAACCGTCCAGTCCAGGTCTGGGGCTGCGATTAGCGAATGTGGCCCCTCTCCGCTTGCAGCAACCGCACTGCAACATGTGGCAACATGTCCCATAGGATCCATGGTGCTGGTATATATGCTAACATTTGGGGTATATTGATGGTAAATGTCATCATATATAGCAGCACCATGGATCCTATGGGTGTGGCAACCAACTCTTGAAGATGCTCTCAAACATGTGTTGCTTTTGCTTCTGTTTACAGGGCTACCCAAATGGCCATGATTCGATCAAAATGGGGCCTTGATATTGTGCAACTTGCTGCCGCCCAAAATCTGTGCCGAGGATACGCCAGAGATTCTGGTTTAGTATCGAATCTGCAGATTGTTGGATCTCAAATAGTTATATAATATGAGATGTGGGTGCAAAACCAGATGGTCTCTATTGACTCTCAGGGTCTAGTCTAACATTCAAAAGCCACCCCTGGCTACCGAATCTCCAATCAACCATCCCACCGCAAAGCCCAGAAACGAAATCTGGTTGGTGGTTGACCTACCCCTCTGAAAAATATGAGTTCGTCAATGGGAAGGATGACAACCCATATATTATGGAAAATAAAACTTATGTTTGAAACCACCAAGCAGAAATCATAACTAAATCCATTGGACCTTTTCAGGGCAAGTTTAAAATAGTTTCAGACATGAAGGCCTCATCCATAACAGCAACAAGATCCATGGCTCCCGGCCGAAAAAGTAAGCGCAAAAAAAGTTTTCCGCAATCTGCCAGGGCAAAACTGGTCAGTTCGGGGGTTCAGTTAGGGGGATGCTGGTGACGCTTAAGATTGTTGTGCTGTGGAACCCTTCCAACGAAAAGAACGAAACAGTGTCTTGACATTTGGATTTTACATGATTCCTCAAAGTCCTCAATATAAATTGTTGTTTTTACTTACAATTCGCTGTCTTCCTCGCAGTGCCGCGTCTTGTGCAGAATATCTGCAAAAAACAGCAGCTTCCACTGACAGTCGGCGCCTGGAATTGAATATCGGCCGCCGTAATGATCGCGGCATTGTTCAAGTCGGTATCGATGGCAATCCAAATGGTGTTCAGGCAAACCACAAACTGAGGTCACGTGGCATTATGGCACTTGACTTGGGTTGGATCTGGTTGGATACCCTCTGGTAAACTAACATAACTATGGAAAATCACCATTTCTTATGGGTAAATTCCCTATAAATGGACATTTTCAATAGCTCTGTTTGTTTACCAGAGGGTAATGTGAAAAGCTGTAGGAAACCAGTTTGTTTTCCCATGAAATGCAGGGTTTCCCGCAGGTCATCCATGGTATTCCGCGCCCTTTAACAACCATACTGCTGGAGTTGAGACCACCTATGACTGCAACCCCTTGGCACCCTTGTTGGTCTAGGTTTAGGAATCCAGAAAACCGGGGTGGTTCACCTCTTCATAATTTGAGGTCCCAGAAAGGATCGGGGATTGGATGAATATGATTGAATATGGATGAATCTCACAATATTCAACTGCAATTATCGAATATACGCTCCGATGTGTCATCTTAAACATGGCTTGAAGGAAAATCCACCATTGACTTCGATGATTTTCCAGCTTCACAGCACTTGTTTGATGATCAAATTACCCATAAATTGGTACTCAAACCATCGTTTACACAAAAAATGGTATCAAATAACCCATGATTAACCAGTGAACGGAATGGGCTTTAATAAGAGGACAAGGTTTGAGAATGAAACCCGTGATTTGTGAATGCTCAATGTTTTTCGCCAATCTTGGCCGCTCCAGTTGTCCAAGGGGCCAAGGTGATGTACTCCAACCTTGGGTGGTCGACCATCCACTGGTGGGTGCTTTCTATCAAACGATGTGTAGCAGCCAGAGCAAGAATCAAATGACCCTTAACAATCCTTAGCATTGAAATAATTCCAAACGAGTTAAGCACATACCATATTTTTTTAAAAAAAAAACCTCCACAAACAACAACAGCGTTAACATTAGATTTGACAACCATAAGTCAACCAGCCCGTAAGTCAGCCATGAACATCCCGCAAACGGCTGCCAAGGAACAACCAGTGTTTGGCCAAGAACTGAGCACAGCCCTGGCGCGACCACGCGGCTACTGGAAAACCTTGGGGAACATGGTGGTTCATTGAGCAAAATATGATGTTTAACACGGTTTAAACATCCAACAATAGAGCTATGAACCAAGAATCAATGATTCACTCTTAGATGTCCTGCCAAAAATGGACCATAGGTGTGACCCTTGGCAAGGTCAAACAAAAACTGCACAAAATGCACTCGACTTCCAAGTCATGGTCCCGGTCCCCGGGATACCTTCTTGTGATAGTAGTCGAAAACGTTGTATTGCCTAAGTTTTTTCGCAATTTTTTGGACAGAGAGGATGGAATCTGTGAAACTTCAAAGGTATGTAGTCTGAAACTGAAACTGTGATGACAACACTGCCGTCAACAAATCCAAGTGAGCTCTCCAAACATAGTCATCAAACCACACTAGCCTACTAGATGCCTTTTCCTGTGCTGTACCTGCCTACTTTGGGTCCAACGTGTGTATTTGAATGCGGTTGTCCAGATCATTCATGAGAATTCAGACAGCAAACCTTGAGTTTGTCGGATGAAAAAGGGCCCCATGTAATTTTTGAATCCACACCATATCTTGGCGGAAGCAACAAATTATCATCCATCTGGGTAAATATCATAACATTTCACTAACCTGAATGGTTTGACCATTTGGGGATGATTTCCCTCAAATAAACCATGATTCCCAGGGTTCGGGAAGACAGTCTTCGGTCGTGATGAAATTTACCCAGATCCATAGAAATCACACCATTTTCCGCTGATCCAAGGTCACGAAAATATCCCCATGTTATGGAAACCCTGATCTGTGGGGGCCAAGAATTGCTTGGTGAATGTAGCCCTTAACATACCTAGATTGTAACCTGTTGAATGAAACGCGACTATATGATAAGATAAATCTTGGATACCATGCACATAGTAGCTGAAATTTAAATGCGCTCCTCATCAAGTTCCCTTCGCCAGTCGCTTCTGTCGAGTTTTGTTTGATAATGATATCGGCCCATCTCATGCATAGTCAAATCTCCACGTTTGGTGGCAAACTCCATGGGAAATCCCCCAAAATCATTGTTGCTCAGACAACCGAAGAATCTTGACAATGAGATCATTCTGAAAAGGTTGAATTTATACTCCATAAAATTCAGAATTGAAATGTCTGGGCAAACTAATCACAATTATTCACTGACCTGAAATCGGAGAGTTACCCCCAGTAATCATCATTCCAGGGCTTCGGTCGGAGGGTTCGGTCGTTGTACCCAAAAATGTCAAAATCTACCCGTGTGGCTTCTGGCAATTTGATCTGCGACGAGATGCGGTTTCACTAGATCTTGCCGAGCCTTTTGTTTCATTGCCTGTCGATTTGCAGTGAAGCAGTGCATGATGTACAAGGCTTGAATGTACAGGCCGCGCAGGCCCAAGCTGGTCCAAACATTCACTATTATTTTTTACCGTTCATATATCATTCCGATAATCATTATCATTCATACATCATTATATACTAAGACCATTAGATACATATACCATCATGCCATCATTGCTGAATCTCTCTCATTGAAAATTTGACATGAAAAATGTTTCACCCGAAGAAACAAAACAGAGCGGTAAAATCCTTGGTACAGTTTTGGCCATGGCTATTTATTAGTTATGACTGGTTATTTCTATGGGATTATACAGTTATGGCCCTTTACCAGTTAGAAGTGCCTAACAACACCCCATTTATAGAATGTATAATCCCCAAAAAAATAGTTACAACTGATAGCCACGGCCATAACTGTATAAACCATTATATTAACCATATATTAGCCATGTATTAGCCCCATATTAACCATTATAAGCCATTATAAAACAATGTTAACCGTTTATAAACTATTATGTTAACCGTTTATTACCCACATACTAACCATCTATTAACCATGGTTGTTTGTATACGTATAGCATCTTATAACTGCCAGTGACATCGGGCCGTAACGGTCAGTAGATGACTTGCCAAAATTTTTCGGTGACCGACAGCCGGACCGACCTCGGCATCTTGGAAGGCACGATTATGTCCACCGTCCTCCGCAGGAGGTCCCCGTTATATGTGGTTTCACAGGATGTTTAGGCCTCAAAAAAAATATAATGTAATGTATGTATGTTAATGTTATGTTATGCAATGTAATGGTATGTAATGTTATGTTATGTTATAGTATGGCGTGGTATGTTAGGGTATGTTATGTTTTGCTATGTTATGTTATGCTATGCTATGTTATGTAATATATGTCTGTATGTATGTATGTATGTGTGTATGTATGGTAATGTTATGTTATGTTACGTAATGGTATATTATATAATGTTATGTTATGTCATTGCATGGCATGGCACGTTAGAGTATGTTATGTTTTGTTATGTTATGCTATGTTATGTTATATTATGGTATGTATGTATGTATGTATGGTAATCTTGTGTTATGTTATGTAATGGTATTTAATGTTATGTTGTGTTATTGTATGGCATGGTATGTTAGGGTATGTTTTGTTATTGTATGACATGGTACAATAGGGTATGTTATGTTATGCTATGTTATGTTCGGTTATGAAATGTATGTATGTATGTACGTATGTATATATGTATGTATGTATGTATGGTAATTGTATGTAATGTAATGTTATGTAATGTAGTGGTATATAATGTTATGTTACGTTATTGTATGGCATGGTATATTCGAGATTATTAGGGTATGTTATGTTTTGCTATGTTATGCTATGTTGTGTTAAGTGATGGTGTGTATGTATGTATGTATGTGTGGTAATGTTTTGTATTGCTATGTTATGCCATGTTATGTACTGCAATGGCATGTAATGGTATGTTACGTTACTGTATGGCATGGTATGTTAGGGTATGTTATCTTTTGTTATGTTTTGCTATGTTTTTCTAAGTTATGCTCTGTTCTGTTGGGTTTTGGTATGTATGTATGTATGTATGTATGGTAATGTAATGTTATGTTATGTTATTGTATGGCATGGTATATTAGAGATTATTAGGGTATGTCATGTTTTGCTATGTTATGCTATGTCATGTAATGTTATGGTATGTATGTATGTATGTATGGTAACGTTATGTTATTTAATGTACTGGTATGTAATGGTATGTAATGGTATGTAATGGTATGTAAAGGTATGTAATGGTATGTAATGTTATGAAATGTTATGTTATGTCATTGCATAGCATGGCATGATAGGGTATGTTATGTTTTGCTATGTTATGATATGTTATGTTTTGTTAAGTTATGGTATGTATGTATGTATGTATGGTAATGTTATGTTAAGTTATGTTATGTAATGGTATTTAATGGTAAGTTACGTTATTGTATGGCATGGTATGTTACGGTATGTTCTGTTTTGCTATGTTATGTTATGTTCTGTTAAGTAATGATATGTATGTATGTATGTATGTATGTATGTATGTATGTAATGTATGTACGTATGTATGTTTGTATGTATGTATGTATGTATGTATGGTAATGTTATGTTATGCAATGTGCTGGTATGTAATGTTATGTTGTTTTATTGTATGGAGGGGTCTGTTTGGGTATGCTATGTTATGCTATGTTATGCGATGTTATGTTATGTTTTGTTATGGTATGTATGTATGTATGGTAATGTTATGTTGCGTTATGGTATGTAATAGTATGCAATGTTTTGTTAGGTTATTGTATTGCATGGTAAGTGAGGGTATGTTAGGTATGTT
>Ga0126342_10005076_pt1 | contig 22794 bp, 23 predicted proteins | sample Cyp1metagenome_FD_92528 | JGI IMG/M metagenome (GOLD analysis project Ga0126342, IMG submission 92528) | Coral microbial communities from Lord Howe Island, Old Settlement Bay, Australia - Cyphastrea 1 metagenome | ecosystem: Host-associated > Invertebrates > Cnidaria > Coral ...
AAAGAATACAACACATATGATGATAATATTTATATAAATTAGAATTTGATTACTATAATTCTGTGATATGTACTAATAACTAATAACACTTAACTAATAAACCAAAAATGAATTGACATAACTTTGACTTTAATAGATAAATAAATAATAATAATGATTTAATCATAAAATATCATACATCAAATATCATAACAGGACTACTACAATTTTAATTCGATGATGTATCTGTATCTATCATTATACAATTATTATTATTATATTACTTATTTATTATATTTAATATTATATTAAATTATATATATTAAAAAAAAAACATACAATATAATTTACAGTAAACAAAACATAATACACTACCATGTTCAATAGCCAATACCGTACCCAATAGTCTTAGTCAAATATTGGTCAATAGTCGTCTGTAGTCAATAGTTTTTAAGATCGACTAAGATAGTCAAAGATTATTGTATTAATTATATAATGATATTTATATTATATATATAATTTAATAATATTATAAATTATATAATATATAATAATTTATATATCATTATCATAATATATATATATATGCTAAAGCATGTCATTATACAAGACAATATTTACCATATAGCATGCAGCATACTATATTATTATTGTTATTATTGATTATGGGGTGTCCTGCAGTAGTGATCGGCCGAGGTTGCTACACTACAGGAGGGTGACGAGGATGAGGACACGGGGGAGATATGGCAAAAGTGTCAGGAACGCATGAGCCTGAAGAACATCAATTCAGATGAGCATGGCAACGTCAGCCTTGCTTGGCAGTCAGTTGGTCCAACCTGTGATGAAGGAATGAACCTGTTGGATGATATCTGGGAAACCAGAATGCCTGCAGCTACTTGCAAAGGAAATGCTGCTGCTAGGAAGAGAGCTTTGGCTGATGATGAGGAACCCGTGGCAAAGAGATCGAAGCCGTCAAGTGGATTGAGCAGCAGTGGGGATGCGCAACCAGCCAAAAAAGGCAGAGCTGCTACCTCTGGCTCAGGCAAAACTACTGCTGCGTCTTTGATTCGAAGTTTGAACGGGTGTGACTCATTGTTGCTTGAGGCTCAACAGAACCTTGCCATGTTTGGAGAGGATGACACAATGAATGCCATCGCCATTGTTACCATCACCAAACTCATTGACAAAGTTGAGTCCAAGTTGACCGCCCAGTCAGTTGATGTTTTGACTCAAGGATGGGAAGCAGGACAACCTGAAAACCGGGGTACTGCTCTTGTGGAAAAAATGAAATCTATGGCAAGCTCCCTTCAATTGGCGAAGACTCTGGCGATTTGCTTGCAAGCAAAATCCGGAACTGAGGACTGGTGGGGTTACGGGAACAAAAGACAGGTAGGATAGGTAGAGACAATCAAAGTTTCTCCGTGAATGTGTATTTATATAAATTAAATCAAATCATATCATCACTTATATCTATCATATCATAACGATATGACGATATATTCTACAGTATATAGTGCATATTACTGACATCATATAAACTATTGAGCAAAAAATGTTTGTGTCAATGTATGTCTATATCATCTAGGTCTACAGTCTATAGTTTATAATTTATAGTCTATATACCGTAGTCTATATTGATTACATCAATTCTATCAACTGTATTTATTGTATAGTACAGTATAGTCTAGTATAGCATAGCATAGCATAGTATAGTATAGTATAGTCCAGTCTATTCATTACAATTGTAGTCCACCTGTAGTCATGGTAGTCCACAGTATCGAATCTTCTAGTTAAGGGGGAAGAGAAAACGCATGACTCGTCACATTGACTTTTATGAAGCCAACAAACACAATCTAATTTCTATCAAAAAACAAATGATAAGGTTCCATTCATCCAGTCGACAGAGGGGTCAAGTCTTCCTATTTATTGCCCTAGACACGTACCTACAGAATCAGTGCAGATTATTTCAGGCAGATTATACTCCAACTATGTTCAAGTTGGGTATGTGAATCTGAATGTGCGTGTGTGTGTGTGTGTCTAAAACCTGCTTGCATCAGGACTACTCTCACTCCAAGCTGGATGATGCCATTTCCAAGATGATTGGGGCTGGCTTGAAGGTCTCCGCAATTGCCTGGAACGTCTCTTTCATGCGGCAAACTGCCGTGCCCATGGAGTCAGGAGAATGGGATGCTTGGTTTGAAGCCATGGATTCTGGGCATCCCAGGCTAGATGATGGAGTGTTGGGCAAGCTTCGTTGCACTTGCACAGTCAGGGCAGTTCAGTTCATTCTTGAGTCTGCACCCGATCGGAAGGAACAGTGCCAAGACGCATGGCGTGCCATAGTTGATTTGCTTCCAAAGTTTTCAGCCTGTGGATGGTTTGAGAAATGTGATGCTCCATTTCAGGAAGAGGTCCAAGGTCTTCGTGCAATGTCAGTCGTTGGAACTGAGATGCATCACTCTAGTGCCGAGAATCGGGGGCTTGCCGAGACTTTCAGAAAAAAGACTCAATCACCTGCCAAACTCACCATGCACTTTGGTAAGGTGTTGGCCCAGTCGCCTGCCGGCTTGCAACTGAGTGCTGCTCTATGTGAGGTGTTGGCTGCTCAAGAAAAGCTTTCAGGTTGGGAGGATGATTTGAAGGGAGCTATGGAAGTTCACCGTCTACTACCAGACTTTGTCCAAGATGGTTTCTTGACCAAGGACTTTGACATCGTCGTTCCGATGGCGGCAAAGGTTGGGGAGATTCAATCAAAGCTAGCATCCTTGTTGTCAGCCAGCACTGACAAGTTCCAGTCAGACAACAAGAAAGACATTGATTTGCTGAAGGAATTGCAAATCAAGATCGCTGGCATGATCAGGGAAGCATTAAGTAGGCGAGTGTTTCACAAAGTTCCGTCCTTGGCAGCTGCCATTCAGTGGTGTGTCAATGGCTGTGTCATGCAGCCAAATGCGTCCAATGCGGACTGGGATTGTCATGTGAACGCAATTATCGCTGCCAAGTCCATGGTGGTTCCCAGGACCCAATTTGCAAAGCATGTGGGTCCTGATTTGGCAAAATCGTTAGGTGAATTCGCTTCCGACTTTTCCAAGTTTCTGACTGCAGCAGAGCAGTTTTGTTGTTGGCTGAAAGATTCCCAGGATGGCAAGAACTCAGAGAGCCTGAGTGTTTTCCAAGCAGAAGCATTCGTGGAGTTTACCAAATACTTCCACCCAGTGTCCGCCGATGGTGGCTTGTTCACTTTTGCTTTCACCGAGATCCATCCTGATGGCCCTTCTTGGGCACGGGAAATGAAATCATGGCTATCGACATGGAGTCAACAGCGTGTGAGTGCCAAGCTATCTTCTTGCAAGAACTTTGTGGGTTTAGTTTTGCAAGATGGGATTAGCGCTAGTGAAATCTGCCTTGAGTCTGTGACCGGTTCTGTAGACGGGGATGAAGAGCCAGCTAGTATCCGCTCAAGCAACCGAGAGCTTTCCAGTGTTGCTTGCACTGTTTGCTTTCATGCGGATTTGAAGCACGAATTTGACTTTGGTGACACCAAAGTTGACTTGCAGAGTTTGTGTGCGGCCAGCATTTACTTGCCCTGTGCCCGCTACACAGCATCCGTGCGAGTTGTCAGTGAGAAAATGTTGACTTCTTCGACCCTCATGCAGTCCCAGAATGTTGAGGATATGAAACAGCCTGGAGTGAGCAGAACAGAAAGTGCTGCCAATTTGATGACGGTGCTGAAACGGTGGACTCAGGCAGGGAATTGGGGGGCCCCTTGTTCAAAACACACTTGATGTTCACCAGCTTTTTGAAACGACGTTTGCAAAAGAAATGATTTAAAATGAACTATGGGCTAGTCCATGGTCCATCGTAGTCTATCAGAATCAGAACTAGTCTAGTTTTGCACAGTTTAGGCAAATTACTCAGAATTACTGTACTCAACAAGAAGGATGTGACAATAGTTCTGGTCATATGAGTCCTACCAAGTCATATCTCATAACTTCATGTGTACACACATGACAGGAAAATCAATGTCACAAAAACACATAACATAACATATCATATGTTACATGTTGAAACCATGTATGACACAAGATATGATGCAATAATAATACTATAACTATTTAATAAATTATATAATATAATAATAATATAATTAAATAATAATATATAATTATATAATAATATAATAATATACATATATAATATAATATAATATAATAATATAATATATAATATATGTTAATAATATAATACATATTATATAATTATATAATGATAGTGATAATAAGCATATGATATGTTAAATGATATATGATATAGTAGTTTCATGATATATATAATTATAATAATATATATATATATAAATTATACATATTATTTTATATATTTATATTATATTATATGTTCGATATTGTGATATGATTCAAAAAGTTGATATCATAAAATGTGTAAATATAATATAATAATTTAATAGAATTCAATATAGATGGAACCACTTGATATTATGTGTAGAATATATCTTCTATCACATCATGTGTATTGAACCTACAGCCAGGCCATACATGTAACATGTAACATGCAACATGAAACATGTAACATGTAACATTTATCATATTATCACATCATACTATATTAGAATATAAATTATATTATATTATATTATAATATAAAATATATTATATATATATTATATTATTATATAATATATATATATTATATATTAAATTATATAATTATATAATATAATACGATAATTAATATGTTGATAATAAATCAATACTATGATTTAATATAAATCAAATATAATATTTATATATTATAAAAGATATTGACATATTTTATATATTATAAATTATAATAATATTAAAATTACTTTTACATATCGTATCATATAATTATAATGAATAATATAATTATTATATAAACTTATGATTATTAATTATTATACATTATATGATGAATATGATGATGTTAATATTTTAATAAAATTTAATATAATATATAAATATATAATATATATTATTGTTCGTTACAGTACTAAGTGAATGACTGTTCGACGCGCGTGTCGCACCACACCACATCACATCACATATCTATATTAAATTATATTATATTTATATTCTATTAAATATAAATTATATTCAAATGCATACCATACACACCATACACACCATACACACCATACACACCATACACACCATACATACACATTCAAGTAATACAGTACATAGAGTACGACCAAACCATACCATTATCATAACCAGACCATACAATACCGTACCATAAATGCCGTATGTCTTTCAGTCACATCACATTTTTTCACAACGTTTCATTAAATCATAGATTCGTTCATTCAGATTCATATCATAACTCATGACTCAGAACTCAAAACAGAATCATACCGTACCATATCAAATGAGATCACTATACTAACCATTACCACCTCAGATCACAAATAACAATTGACAATAATTTACAAAGGGTATGTAATACACACGGAAGAGGTATATAAAAACTGCTGTCGTTTTTTGGTGCTTCAGGTGTGTGAAGATTGCCGCATCGTGCTGTGGGCATTAGATGCCTCCAAGATCAAGATCGTTCAGGCCAAGTTCACAGAGAGTGTGAGCTTAGCAGAGTCACAAACAATTGCTTGCATTGAAGCAATGCATGAAGAGCTCGTTTTCTTGAATCGCAACATGTCTGACATGCTTGCATCGGATATCCTCAAACATGTGGTGTCAAGTGATCTCGAAGAAGATCATGGATCAAGACCATGCCAAGAAGCTTTACAAAGAAAATACAACTTCTCCAGATGCTACAAAGTTCTATGTCACTTTCAACAAGACCCGTGCGTTGAAGAATTTAGCTGAGAAGTTTGTAAAAGATGCTGAGGATCTTTTTGATCAAGCTAGTTCGAAAGCCATGTGTCCAGCTGCATTCAAAGCAGTGACCGTGTGCAAAGAGGGACTAGGAAAACTCGAGGATGATATGGAATCGCCTCGAAAGGCAATTGCCAACCTTACTTGTTTAACATCTTTGTTTCGCCCCTTGCAAACAGGTGAGACTAGAAACTTGCTCGCCAACAAAGCTTTGAAGGGGTTTATTGCAATGAAGTTTAAGCCCTCCAAGGGTTTTTTGCGGGTACTGTCTCAACATGCGACACCCGACATGATGACAACATTCTTAAAGGTTTACAATGCTGGAAAGTGAGAGATCCCTGACGATAGATTTGAGATCTGTAGGGTATGTAGCCTACTACTGTTCGTAGACCCTACATTCTGCACTTCAAAATTATTCCAGAAAATAATAGACTTATAAACTTATAGACGACTTATAATAGACTTATAGAATCTCATAGATCCATCAACTATCATTACTATCGACTGTCGACTACCACAACTTACCTATTTATTGTTTTCATTGGGTGACTTTCACAACAGCATCATTGATGTTGAAGAAGCGTCAAGCGTTTGCTTCGGCATGTGGGATTCGCGGCGCAGTGGGAAAGACCACACAATCCAAGAAGCTGGAAAAACAAAAAGAACCTGCTGACTGGGTGTATTTTCTCAGAAACTCTCAACGAATTCTCCACGAATTCTTAACGAATCGTTCAACGAAATTTTTAGTGGCAAAATGTGTGGCCAAATGTGTGGCAAAATGTGTGGCAAAATGTGTGGCAAAATGGATTGCCACAAGTTTTTTGCCATCATTGCCACAACCCCGTACTCGTTTATACAGGCCGCATTGCAAATCATGTAGAGCGGCATTGCAATATATAGGCATATTGAAAAGCACATCAGCCCCAAAGTTGGTCAATCAGAGAGAATGTGATTCAAAAGTAAGTTATTAATAGTGATCACTATTAATCACTATTAATCACTATTAATCAAAGTTGGTCAATCAGCCCCAAAGTTGTCAGAAGAAACTCAAGTTGAGACGACGTCTGATTAGATCCAATGCACATCCAACCTGCTGCTTGGTTGCCTCCAGACGTGCTGAGGATTTTCTATGTGCCCCGCACAGCTGTAGAACGTGACACGGCCAGAAGTTGATTGGACAAGTGTGGGATATGAATGGATAAAATATGTTCATATTGTCAGATCAAAGATGACTACTGTTGTTGGTTGAAAACTTGCACTCTGCGGAATGATGTTGGGATGGGTTGATCCAGAGTGTGTCCAAACATGTTTCATTGTTAAATCGTTTAAACATGTTTAGAGCAATGACCCCCCAAAACGTTTAAACGTTTAAACGTTTAAACATAATATGTGTTGTGTTTTTGTTTGAACATGTCCCAAGTGAGTGATGGAGGAAATAAGAACAGAAGAGCGAAACAGAAAGCACCAGGGTGATGTCACTATCATTCTGCAAGTGCGCATGATCCCAGGCGGTTGGATTCAGAATCGCTTGGAATTCACGTTTGGGTACCCTACTGCTCCGCATTGGATTAGTTACTTTTTTGGTTTAAACATCGTTTAAACTTTAACGAAACACATGTTTAAAGCGTTGAGTCACCAAGCCATGGCCGATCTCGCCTGGTTTGACACCATTGATCACATATGATCACAGGGGATCATGCAGTGACCATAGCTGCCATAGCTGCCATAGCTGGAAAGAAAGCTCACCAACAAGGTCCTACCATAGGCATCTCACGATGGGGTTATCAACATTTATCAACTAGTTTGGTAATACTCCAGCGCTGAAAAAAATCAGTGAATCGTCATGTTCGCAGTAATATTTTTCCAGAATCATTCCAAGAATCATTCCAAGAATCATCATCTTCGCAGATGTTCCATGATTTTCCATTGATTTTTCCAGATTTTCCATTGGTGAATCAATTTGCGAATCCATTTTCGGCGATCCTATGGCGACTTTTTCCATCCCAGGGGCGCTCATTTCCTGCCGGGGCAACTTGGCGGGGGAAGGGGGATAGCCAACCATGATTCACCACGGCATTTTGGAGCTGATTTCCACACCCAATTGTAACATAAACAAAAACGCACACAGAATCACAGATCAAAAAAAAATGTAACGCCAGACACCGCTCAGTCGCAAAAGCTGTCATGCCACTGCCAGACTTTTTGCCAATTTCGGATCACGTGTCACCATGAATGCGACCTGTCGAGAAATCCCGGGCAGCAGCTCCTATTTTTCAGCTCTCGAGACCTGAAATACATTTACTCCCCTGACTCCGCTTCCATGGCGCGGGTCTGTGCACTTTTGGTTGCCATGGCCACCATGGCCGCAGGCGAAGACTGTGAGACTTGCGACGGTGCCGCGATGCTTCAGACTCAGGGCAAAATCACCACCGATGAATCAACATCGACATTGCGCAATTGTGCTGCATTATTGGAGGACATTAGGGAAAACTATGGAAACTTAAAACCCTGTGCCCGAGACAATTTCATCATAAAGTAGAAAAACATAGAAAAACATCATCATATATTCCCATATATTCCCATGTTTTATTGATCATATCCCCATTTCTTGGTGGTCAAATTTCAGTTTTCTGTTCACATGTCCATTTTTTGCTGCTTAAATTCCAATTTTTGGTTGGAGATCATTTACCAACTTTGGGATCTCGTTGGTTATCCCCCTTCCATTCCCCTCCCCTTTTCAATTTTGGGTCAACGAGTCAACATCCTCCGTTTTGTTTCAACGGTCAGAACGAAGACTGTGACTTCGAGACGGAGCCGAAAGCCCAGTTCCACTGCGAGGTGGAGCATGCCTCGCGCATGGTCTATGCCACCTGGGTGAGGCCCGGCGCCAAGGTCTTGGAGGTTGGAGCGCGCTATGGCCATGCCACCTGCATGTTGTCCAAAGTCCTGGGTTTGGACGAAGAGGACAGGGCTGGTTGAAGATGTGAGGGGTTAAGAAATGTAAAGTTCAATAGAAGCCATGTTGTTTTGGGATTTTAGGATATTCCATCCAGGCGATTGGCACTAGTAAAATTGATGAGTTACCCTCTTCGTTTACCCTCTTCCCCCCGCAGTTTTTGGGGTGTCGGGCGCAACGTAGGAAGCTGGAACGGTAAAGTTCAATAGCCTCGACACAGACTCGAAGCAGACTTCCGGCGCCAAGTTGGTTTCGTCCGACGCGGATCCACACATCTGGGACGTCTTGGAAGGCAATTTGGCGAAGAAGGGCTGCAATGCTCAAGTGGTGCGGGGAACCGTCGGCTCCAAGAGCTTCAAATTGGTCACTCCAACTTGGATGAAGAGGGATCGAAATGCAACAGGCTATAGTGCTTTCACCTCCAACGCCAATGACCCACGCCCCGGAGTCGTGGTCCCAGCACACTCCGTGAAGTCTCTCAATGTGACCTTTGACACTTTGGCCATCGATTGCGAGGGATGTTTCAAGACCTTTTTGAAGGAGAAGCGGTGAGATGACACAGCATGTCTGTCAAGCATTGTTAATGATTCAGATGTGAAATTCCAGTCGGACTGGGTTGGTTGTTATGCTTTTGACATTCTTTCCCAAATTTGGGTTTGTCTGAAAATACGGGAGGCTATACCCACGCTGCTTGATCATCATCCTAATCAAGATGGTCATACTTTGGAGATAAATCCTCCATTTTCTAGACACTCCCCGTTTCTTGTCCATGTTTCAAAGACTCGATTTGCCTCAACAGGAGAATCCCGATTTGTTGAAGACTCTCACGATGATTATTGTGGAAGTCCATCCCGGTGCCTTTGTGAAAAAGAAGAACCATAAACATACGAAAGAAGAGAAAGTGGTGGACCAGCTGATGAAGCAGGGATGGACATTGAAGCACTCCATCATGGATCAACGAGTTCTCTGCAGAGGACCTTGTGAACCCCGCTGCGACTTGAACTGGCTGGAGAACCATGCTCGCGAATACTATGGAAACCAGTACTTCTAATATTGCGGGTCTTGCCTGAGGACTTCACAAAAGTGCCGAAAAAAGTGCGAAAGCGCACCAAACACGTGGGTCCAAAAATCCCAGGAGGGACACACAAACTCGGTTGGACAGACTTTACCCATCAAGCTAAAACCATACGTTTTGTGGATAGATTCTCAATTGTTCTGTCCCCAAACTCTCTCTTTTGTGACTTCACCTTCCATTTTGATCCATTTTGATCCATTTTGATTGGTCTAATTCCATGAAAGTTGAGCTTGATCCCCACTAGATCCCTACAAAAACCACCATGTTACCATGTGTCTGTTGGAAACCCACCATTTTTGTTGGGACCTATTGGGACCTCCAAGGAGTTTCGAGGGTCGCGACGATGAGCCTCCTGACCCGGACCAGGGCGGTGGTGGCACAGACGTGGCGACGCCTTTCAGCGCCTCGGTTGCCGGGAGATCTGGTCCAATCGATAGCTTCAAAATCTGGTTGGTGGTTTGAAACATTGTTTTTTTATTTTTCCATAATATATGGGATAATCCTTCCCAACTGACTTTCATATTTTTCAGAGGGGTAGGTATACCACCAACCAGAAATGCTAAAAGGATCATCTTTGGGGATGTTTGGGAATTTAATTGAGTGATTTATAAGATGACTTAACTATTTAACCATCCAAAAGTGGGAATATCATTGATCTAAGATATTTGGGGATGTCGCAAAACCAAAATTGGGAAGATCATTGATCTAAGATTGGGTACAGTAAAGAACACATGATTAGTTATAAGTAATTAAGTGGCTGGTGGGGTCAAACATTTTTGTATGCTCAACCTTACCTAGGATGATGATCCCTCATTGAGTATTTTTTGTCGACGGGTTGTTTTCACAACTAGTTGGATTTGGGGATGAGCCCAGGCCATTTATGGGACCTTTGATCTATTTTAATAGGTTGAGCAGCAGTGCCCAAGCATGCCCAAGCCCAAATATGATATATATATGATATATTATATATGTTTGTTTAAAAAGTGGGGGGTAAACTATACCTTTACTTTTACAGGGATAATCATTAATGACCCACTAATGCATCTATGGGAACCGATACGAAACAGCCAGCACAATAGATGATGCCCATTGGCACCGGGCCTTTCGCTTTTTTTGGGTCAAGGCGACAAGCCGATGGCAATGGCATTGCAGTTGTGCCTTAGTTCTAAGGACCACAACATCTCTTGTTTTTTGTCATCGCTTTGCTGGGAAATAGGGTATCTCTTTTCCAGGTCATTCAAGCCTTGGGGGTTGCGTTTCTTGAGTCTGTGAAAAAACCCATCAAAACTGGTAACATGGGAAAAGTGCCTCAGGTCTCATCAATCAGAGAAGATCTGTATTTGAAACCCTAATTGATAATAATATATTGATTGATCATGATTGGTCATATATTCGTCATGGATTCATCATCATTAATCATTATATATTCATGATATATTGATCATATAATATGATCATGTAATCTTGAGTTACTGCAATTTACTTTTTTTTCCACGGTTGTTGACCTCGTAAGTGGCTCGTTAAAAAGCGGGCTTTGACGTAAGTGGCTCGTCAAGGTGTGAAGTGGAGTGCCGAATGGAAGACCATGCACGACATCCATCAGCTTCAGAAGGTGCCTATAACGGGGACCTTCGCGATATGGGCGAAGACACAGCTGGTTGGTGGTTTTAATGGGTTATATAAATATCTATGGTTAAAAACATGGTACTGTAAATTATGGTTCGTGATCAATATGGGTTACTGCTTGGTGGTTTGGAACATGATTTTTATGACTTTCCATAGATTGGGAAGAATAATCCCAACTGACTTTCATACTTTTCAGAGGGGCTGAAACCACCAACCAGATTGGATACACACAGTATAGTAACTAAAATTCTTTTGGGATGATGTGGATGAATTGTTTTGATGGATTATGATTAATGTACGGAACTCTAATTTTGGGATGATATATATCTATATATTATCAATATCTATAAATGGATTAATAATGATTAACATATGGAACTATTTTTTGGGGATGATGTGGATTATATATATATAATATCTGGAACTCTTCTTTTTTTGGATGGGAAATCAATTTGCCAGAGCAGTTTCAGAAACCCCTGGCTGATAATTGGGGGTTCACTCTACCAAACATATTGATCATATTGTGGAGTGTCATGATCCATCATTGGGTTCCTCAATATACCCTCTGGTATATTAACATAGTCCCTGGCAGATAGGGATTGGAAGACTAGTTTCCATTAACTGCTGATTTTCAGGGTCTATGTGAACTTACCAGGGGGTATGTTTGGTAGTATAACTCCCCAATATAATATCCAATAGGGAAAATTATATCCTCCATGAAATGTGCTGGGGATTCATGGGAATATAATTCATACCATCATTGGGTTCCTCAATAAAAGCGACAACTACTTTCGCGATGTTCCAAGAGGCTTTCGCTCACCCGACCAAACTTTCTCAGGAGACGCTTTCATGTGGGAGGGAACGCATGCTTTATCGATGGGCTGTTGGTGCTGTTTCCCACGCTTCAATCATGTGGAGAGGGTTTTTTAGTTGACCGCAGTGAGATGATGGAGACCATGGTTGAGAGACTGGCTATGCTGGGGCAAAGAATTTTATCAGACAATTTTGGGTTTAGGGTGCTACAAAAAGTTGAATACTGTAATCTACTGTATATAACCAGGCCAGGCCAGGGTTTCGATTCGGCAGGTAGCAGGACCCATGACAAAGCTGGGCTGGCTCTTTGCCGGAGTTCCGAAGCATCAATGGGCCGGGGACGTCGGGAGTTGGCAGAGGTGAGTCAACGTTGACAGCCAACCTTGGTAGATTCAACATGATTCAACATCCCAAAACCTTCCAAAAATTATGTGTATTCAGTGTATTCTCTTCCTTTTTGGGGTGGGAACAGAAGGGTCCTAAAGGGTTTTGACAAAAATTTTGACGCATAGTTGGGAAGTTGATTGCGGACGCGGAAGTTCTGGAAAGCGGAAAAAATCTGTGGTTCCAAATGCTAACTTGCACAGGTCTTGCGTTTAATCTTCGGGGCTTGTAGCTGATACCCCAAAACTCCTGTGCAGGATCAATCAGGAAGCCCTGCCGCACTGCAGGATTCAAGTCTCGTAGTGCAAATTCCAGGGTGGCATGATGTTCTCATGCGGGGAAACAAAATTCAAACGCAGAACATGTTGCTTTTCAAGCATTTCCAGTGAAACTAAACCAACTTTAGTCTTCTTGCGCTAGAGGATTGTCAGTCTAGCAGTTTCTTACACCAGAGTTTCTTGCACCTGGTTGAGGGCCTGTTTGAAGGTTGTCAATGATAGTCAAAGAAAGCCATGGCCGCGAGTCAGTAGTTCCAAATGCTGTTGATGACTGGAAGATTATAATGTTGCCCCAAGGAACTGGCATGTTTATAGGTTGCGCTCCAGTGATCGCACGCCAACGTCTGACAAATTTCATATATCATCACGACAGCCACCAAAGCTGGACGCTGTGCACCGGTTCATATCAGCTGCTTGAAACTATCTGATGGGTTCATCTGGCCTAGCTGCTGGGCTTGAGAATGGGAGTTACTTCAAGGGGATTCACCATGACCATTTGTCACTCTGCCTGTGCCCCAGCCCCTTAGGTTGCAGTGGGCGTTGGCATCTCTTATTCTCCTGCCATGCTGATGCAGTACGTCCGGTGATCCCTGCATTGATTGGAGCAGCTGGGGCACATGGCCATAAACCTACTATTTGGGCACGGGTTTCTACGGCCCATTTATGGTGATTTTGGGGATGGTTCATTATTGGGTCTGACATACTATGCAACGTCAATGTAAAAGATTTGGCCAAATTTGATGTTACCCCCTTGTATCCCAGTTAATTACAGTGACATACAGTTTATAAATCCGGCAGGGAAAAGATTGAAATATCATGAACATTCATGAGCTATGCCAACGCCCAAACGGTGTATGGCTCAAGTCCTAGATTGGTATACAACTCTTCACATTAGATTGACAGTTGACTGGAACCCCGCTGTTCCACTGGCAAGGATGGAACTAAATGATCCAGTCAGGGCACCTCCTGACTGCCAGGGGGAAGAAGAAAAAGGGCGAGGAAGAGGAGGTTCGGTTCCCGATTACTTCAGGGAGATCGGACAGTATGGCTAGAAAAACCCAAAGGTGGCATTTTGGAAAGATAATAATATATGAAGTAGTGCTACTTCAATAATCTCAATATCTTCCGATATCTTCCCTTTTGGGGGGGCCTTAGCCTTTTCGCAACAGGCACTGTGGGACTTTTTTGAAATAATCATCAACCCTGCAGTGATGGCAACCACCATTGAACATGAATTCTCCAAGCTACTTTCTTATAGGAGACTATGTGCAACTATCATAAACCCTCATCAATAATTCATCCATCCTAACCAATTTGATTTACCTGTGGATCGACAGTCAACATGCTGTTTCGCTTCGCTCCCGTCTGCTGACCATTTTTGGGGCGAATCCCCGCTGATGTGGTAAACTCCAATAATAAACCCACAAGTTTAGCAGACATTGAAAGCTATCCCCAGAGGCCAGGGGCTCTGGGGCTCCCCCAACCCACCTGGCAGGTTCCCCCCGATGCCGCGGCTGGGGCCGGGGCCGCCGCGCCTGCCGCGTCTGCCGCGCCTGCCGCCAAAGCTGCGGCGGCGCCGGCGGCAGCCGAAGAGGCCGCGGCATGAGGCCGGAGGCTGGCTGCAGGACGGTCTCATCTCGGGAAAACCACTTCCAATCTGGGCCCCCAAACAGAGCGGATCCGGCAGTGCAGGGTTTTCGAAAGGGGCATTGAATAAAATTTATAAAAGGGAGAAGGGACTGTGAGAATCAGTCAAGCCAACATCATTGTTGTTGATGACCATGGACGATGGAACTCCGCCGTCCTACGGTTTCTCCAAAGTGCAGCCGCTTTCTTTGCTCTAAAGGAACCTGAACTCAACCATCATGAAACAATCGCCTATGTTTACAAACCAGCCATTTACATCCATTTACGTTGTTGCCAGGACCCATGCTTTCATTGGCTCCGCTAAAAAAAAAAGTATGTGAGACCTCCACATATGATGGGTCAGAACTAACGTGACTTCCTGTAGATTTCCCCTTAAAGAATCCGGATTATTATATGATCTTAGGGAAAAACAACCAACCGTTCAACCGTCGCCTGGATTCCTCTGACTTCTTGGCATTTCTAGCTGGATCCCTGCGCCATGCGAGCCTCAGCATCACAGCGTTCGCATGCGTTCGCTAGATGCCGCGAACAGCACAGCACAGCCAGAACTTCTATCAGAGTCTTGGAGTCATTCCTTGAGACATTGAGGACATGGGATTTGGCCATTGAGAAAGGAGGTAGAACCCACGGGAAATCCGAAAAAAAAAACACGCGGAATCTGTCTAGGCATGGACTGGGCAACCCCCAAAAATGGGTAAACATGTTACATTCGACATATCTAGTTGGATGCAAGAATCCTCCGACCAAAGCACCCTAGACTTGAATAAGCAGAAAAGCACACAGTGCTGGATAGACATCCTGGCAAGGACATCCTGCTTAGATCATTTTAGATATGAATTGTACTCTCTGGATCTGCGTAGAGATCCACCAGCCACCAGCTGTCAGGATTTTGGGCGTGGACGTGAACGCCAGCCCTGCAGAGATCCGCGCCGCTTACAGGCGGAAAGCCTTGGAGGTGCACCCTGACGCCCGGATGTTTTGGGGTGAGTCGCTGATGTTTTTTTTCTCGATGCCCTCCCAACAATAGACGACAATAGATGGTTAATGATGTTCATAGATTGGCTAATATATGTTAATACATGTTGATACATGTTAATACAGTACACATCAGTACACCCTTATTGTTGGGGGTCAGCTTTTTTTTATATGTGTGTGTGTTTCCGCATTGATGAACGTACCATGCCGTTGAGTTTCGACATGTTTCGAAGATCTCATGGTGATACTTGATTTTCTCACTGATGGATGATGAGTTGTGAACCAATTTACGAAATCTACTGGGAATGTGGTCTGTTCTGGTTTCCAAGAACTGGTCTTGAGGGTCTTCCAACTTGGATTGAAGATCCCAACAGACGAAGGCAACCACCAGCATTTGGGTTTGATCAAAAATAAACTAGATGGTAACTTTGGTAGTTTGATCCACACTCACCACTGGTAACTTTGATAGTTTTACATCAAACCACTGGTAACCTAAAGATCCCCACTCACCAGTCCTATGTTACCAGAGGGCATCACTCCTGGACCCTGGGACGACAGTAAGGACAAGGGAGGAACGGCGGCAGCCTTCCAGCGAGTGACGCTGGGCGGAGCGGTGTTGGGTTTTCCACCACCAGCTGGAACTGAACACGGTTTGAAGAGGTCCAAATTCCAAAAAACGTGGAGACCACTACCTTAAAAATCCTGAAAAAGACTACGTTACCATCCCATCCTCACAACTGGGGCATGGCCCAAGGATTGCAGCCTTCGAGCAGCTGGCCGATCCCTCCCTTCGCCACGCCCACGACCAGCGCCTGGCCCCGAAGCCCACGGCGGCGACAGCGCCAGCGCCCGGCGCGGGTCCGCCGCGCGCGGCGGCCAGGCGCCCCAGGGAGGAGCCGCGCAGGGCGAAGACAGGGCGGAAGAAGACAAACAAAGATGTGGAGAAAACCACTGGTGTCTTGGCAAACAAAGTTCAAGAATGTTACATGATGTTACAATATGGCTTATGTTACAATGTTGCGGGGTGAAACTCCAACATCTTAGATAATTTGGGATGTGTCGATTGAGTTTCTTGGGTGCGGTTTCGGGTGGGAGTCTTGTATATCTAGTATGATCTAGTGGTGCAAGCTAAAAATAGCACTTGCCGATCAAACGGTCTGGGGTAGGGCATCTTCTTGCTACTCCCAGCTTGGTGCCAGACACTGATACGTATGTCTTTGTGCACCATACTGTAGCTGCCATAGCAAAATGTATTCACATTATATTCACCACCATAGACAATTTGGATTCACTGGGGCCCTTCAGCAGGTCCAAATTTTGCGCAACATTTGATGTCGAGCCACCCAAGGCAAGCGCAAAGCCGCAAGCACATCATGTCCGCCGCAGAAGCCTTTGCGACTGGAAACACCAGAGAGGGCACCGAGACAGCGCAGAAGAGCCCTGGTGGAACTGTTGAAAGGCGGTTATAAAACCCACGTTGGTTGATGGTTGTATGGGTGTTGTGGGCTCACAAAAAGGATCATCTCAACTGTTTACAACTTATATATTTTTTCCGATCGGGGTATGATGCTCATTCAACAGCAGTGCGTCCCTCCGCAAGGGTCCATTGCAAGGGCTGCGGCAGATTTTTTCTCATGCCCGAAAGGACAGTGAAGGAGTGTTGCCACCGTTGGAATATCACCATAGGCTCGACTCATAGGTTTTACAGTATTGTCCTTGGTGCTCAGGAGCAACCAAACAGGAGATTGAGAAGAAGCGACTGACCGCAATCGTTGAATTGCTCAAGTGCATCTCCTCCTCAGATGCTGGGATTCGCCGGATTCGGTGTTCATGTTTCGCCATTTTTTGTGGCCCACGAGTTTTGAGGGCAATTTCATGCAATTTCAATGTTTTGTCTTGGGGCCTTACCAGATTTACCAGTGCCTAGGGCCAAGAACTCCCAAGTATAGTTGAGCCGGGGTACTGTTGCAGGAACGACGCCACATCTTCACACATCGCCTGTCACAAGAACAGCGGCTGGAACTGGAGTCGTTTATGCAATTGCAGCGCGACCGCGACAGCGACGGACATGATGCCCATGCTGGCCCTGAGCAATCTCAGCTGATTCCCCAGCACCTGGGTACGTTTCAGACTCTTTATCATCCATGGCTTTCTTGAATGATCTCTAAATAATTGATCGTCATAATTAATTGTATAACATGTCATGATTCCCAGAACCAGAAACGTCCAACTTTACCAATGCAGAGCACTGAAAGGGGCAACTTGAACTTTTCTGGCCAAAGCATAGAAACTTAACACACAAAGTTGGGAAAATCCTGCGAAAATCACTGTTTTTTTCCTTGGGAAAAATTGGGAACTGGTTGCTACAAAATCGGAACCTTTCACCAGGCGAAGGAAAATGGGGAACTTCCAATGTTGATAATTTGACAAGGATTTATAGTCTTTTTTTTTTAAATGTTTATTTGACATACCATCATATCCCCATCACTGTTGGTTTTTCACTCTCTTTTGAATTCGCCATTTTTGGAGTCCAACGCCACACACCCAACTTAGAGGACCCTGTCAGAAGAGCCACCGAGCCCTTCGGTTTTCGAGTCTGCCCAGCGACTGAGGGATCAGGCAGAACTGGGCCGGACATCTCAATCTTGGGAATACTAAAATCCCAGGGTTAAGGCCAGATTTCCACCTATTTTTGAGACTTTCTATTTTGAGACAGACAGTATGGAGCATGTTTGGCCTTTGTAGAGTTAATCAAAGACTAAGTTGGCGCATGCCAAGACCAAAGGTCCTTGTTGATGGAACTGTTTTGAATGAAGTTTTGTTTGGTTTTGAATGTACACGGGTTCAAACTTGGGTCTTAGATCCTTTGTGTGCTTGGATTGGTATCGAAGTTGACAGCCAACGCTGGTATCTGGCATCACACATCCTCCCATAGATGATTCCCCAGATCAATTGTTACAGCATGGCATAATCATCCTTAGATTCCCCAAATTTCAAGGGGGATGTATAGTATAGTCTCAGTTGATTTTTCATTGCGTAAACTGGGACTTGGCAGCTCTTCCTCATCCCCCGGGTCATCCTGATAGGTCCCTGATGCTTCCAGTGCTGTTTGGGCACCAATGGTGGCCCCACGGCGCCGGCGAAGGGACACTGGGCCTATCTGGGCCTGGGCGCGGATTTGGGGTGCAGAAATGGTGGATTTACTTTGGATTTAGCTGCAATTAATGGCTTCATGGGAATTTCATGGCAAATCATGGCAAGTTCATGAATTGGGATAATAATGACATATAATGACAATAAAATCATCATAACTATTGGGATTTTATTCAAGACCATCCCCCAATGATGTTGAGAAGTTGAGATGGCAAAATCAGCAACGGATGGACTGAGGAGCCTGAGGAGCCTGCAGCGCCCTGTCCTTCAGTGCAAAGCCCTGCCTTGCGGACGCGTCGCATTACAGGAGGAATCCACAAGGTGAGGTTTGATACCTTCCGGAAGAGACGCCTGTCAGCTGGGGGCGCGGATGGTCCTCGTGTTACACCGATTCTGGACATCGGAAGACATTGGAGACATTCTTCTTCGGTCATCAAAGAATCATAGACATATACAGGAATAAAACATAATAAACATAATAAAACAATATTTTATGTTGAATATGTCTAGAGTCTAGAGGCTGCTCTCGGGGGAAGTCAAGATAGTCCAAGTCGAGCTGAGGAAACAAGCCAAGATGCATGAATTTCCAGCACGAAATCATCAACACAGTTGGGTCGTAGTATTCCCTCATTCCCAATATAGGAAAGGAATGGAAAGGATGTACAAGGGACTAGTTTCAAATGTACATCTAGGGGTAGGAATAGACGTTGACTCTTAGCATTTGGCTCGTGTCGTTTACGACTGTTCCAAGGAGCTGAACAGAGCTTGTTCTACTGCGCCACCGTGTCGGTAGAAGGTTTGCGGATCAAGGCAGTTTGTGTTCGCACCCTGGAGGAAGCCATTGACATTCATCTTTTGATCGCAGCTCGGTGCGACCATGTGCCATGTTGATCATATTGGAGCAGAACATGGTAGAAACCCGATGGTTTCAGCCGTGGAATCCAAGTGTGGGTCTCAACTTGATGGAGAATTTGCTTTGTTTAGAGATGACAAATACATCAAACAGTTTTTTTTATATCTAACATGCATTTACTGTAGGTAGGTTTGGCTGCCAAGACTGGAGTTTCCAGACCCATTCTGCAACCCTTCTCTGTGCCACAGCATCTCTTTTTTCTTTGTGACGCATGGAAGTTGGTTCTCCCTTCACGGGGAAGACCAAGGTCGCCATTGCGGAATGCGTGCGGCGGAATTGCAGCAGTCGCATCAAGGACATGGCGTTCTGTGGATTGGATGGACATCCGTTGGTCAAACTTGGGAGGTACTGGTATCTTGACACAACAAAAGACATCCAATCAGGGCCCCTGCCCAATAAGCACACGAACCAAGAGGTCATATTTCCTATTAATTATTGCCCGTGCATTGGAGCGTCATTTTCTGGTGTTTTGTGCTTTGAGGGTTGTTTGTTTCCGTCCATTAACCTTGAAATCGACACCCAACCGTTTCTCAACAAGAAAGTTTGGGACCAGGTGACCAGCCTAGCACTGAGAATTTCAATGGAAACACAATAGAGTCCATAGAGATTCATAGAGTTTTTCGATTTCTCCTAGGGGTTTTCCTGAATGATACCCCCCTCAAAACTTCCATTTACAGGGGATTTCACATTGCCATGTTTGATGATATACCAGAATACCGGAGGGTACCGATTGGGATCTTCCCTAAACTCCCAGCTGCCCAGTCCCTCGGGGCTAAAGGACAAAATCCTGCAGAGCATCCACGAAGTGTCAGTGGAACATGCTGTGTGCGAGCAAGACTTGTCACTTGTTTGCATGCCAGTTGCTTTCATTATCCATTTATCGTCATGTTCCAAGATTACTATAGTGCTTCAGCAAGTATATTTACATTTTTTCTGGCTACATTCATTACATTACATTGCTTTACATCACATTACACTACAGTACATTGCCATGCATACATGCACTCCACATCATTGCACAAATTACATACGTACGATTCCGTACGTACAGATACATACGTAATTGATCAGAATTGATCATGATTGATCATAAGTGGTCATAAATTGATCAGAATCGTTTATATAGTACATATAAATATGACAATCCCAGTGACCCAGACGTCATAACTCATGATCCGATCACAACTCGTAGCCCCATTTCAACATTTTTCAGGACACATCCCATTGCACTTCTTTTTTTTCTGCAGGTCGCAGAAGCTGCGTTTTTACTTTGTCCTGGAGACAAGGCTTTGGATTGGTGTGCCACTGATGACTCCATGTGGCTTGGACGTGGTGCCAAGCCGTCAGTTGATGGCTTGATGCTGTCTGATAACCGCTCGCCTAACTGGGATCTGGTTCAAATTCTGACGGAACTCTTCGCTAAAAAATTGTTGGGATGGTAAAAGATGGTAAAAGTCTCACGAAAAATGGATAATATGAAAGATGGATGACACCTGTTAAACTGGTGCAAGCTGAACTATGAACCGTCTCAAGTTTACTGTCTAATCAGCATCACTGATTCTGCGGGTAGAGAGTGAACTGACGCACCAAATTCCATCACCAAGGTTACCGTGTTCGGAACCTTGATGAGTTTGATGAGGTGGCTCGGCAGTTGGTGGTGCCATGCTGATGTGCATACTCATAGAGCCAGGTGTACTATATGCATACAATTAAAATCGCTTCCGACTTCCACCGTATATTTGCCGCAGAAGTTGCACCCAAGAGAGACATTATTTGGCTTGTTTGATCAGAAAATGTGTGGAAAGACATACATAAATAATCATAAATGATAATCGTAGCATATATCATATCATATCATATATATATATACACATTATATTATCTACATTATCACATTTCATATGTCATATTTCATCTTGTCACATAGATGATTTCATATCATCATGTGTTCCAAGCCGCAATTTTGTACCAGGTGGTGCTCCGTTTCCAAGCGGCCCGCGGCAACGACAAGATCTTCACCGGCGCCGGACGTCATGGCATCCTGACGGCCCTGCCACACCGCGACGTGGAGCAGCGCTGGCACCAGATCCGCGACGTCTTTGTGGACGTCAAGGAACGGCGCGGCCAAAATCGGAAGGACGCGGCTTGTGGAAGAGGTGGAAAATGAGGGAATGATGGTGGGGATATGTCAGTGGGATATATGAAAGAGGACTTCGGAGAAACTTTTCTTTTACTTACTAATTAATCTAATTATGTATTATGTGTCCCATTATATATTTCTTCCCGCTAATATTAAACATGTTATTAAAAACCTACAACCATGGTGGATATAGGGGCTTTACGCAATATTTGGGGATCATACTTTCTGGGGTGTTTAATGTGAACGGGGGAATGAAAACATCCCAATACGAAGAAGATGAGTCTTATAGTCTTACTATCCACATTAAAATCTGCTAATATCAATTCAAGGGAGGTGTTTACAGTCATCTTCCATCATCTTCCCATTAATATCATTAATTACGGGTATGGGTATGGGTCAAAATTTCAGACCTGGGGGACAAAAAGATTTTAGCAATTCATTAAAATATTAACCATTAATAATACCTGGGGGACCTATATATATGTGGTCCTAATATGACATTTTTAGTATTACCCTCTGGTAAACTAACATAACTATGGAAAATCACCATTTTCATTGGGAAAATCTACCAGAAATGGTCATTTTCAATAGCTATTATGTCAGTTTACCAGAGGGTAACCGTTCACAATCGTTCATGTAGAATGGGGTACCTATTTTTGGCCAGGAGTGGATGGTCAAACTGGATCAGTACCTGGGCGGTGATACCGGGGGACTAAGGTGTTTCTGAATGGATTTGTAGTGGTGTTCTGTGGTTTTAGATGGTTTTATACATGGTTTTATATCTTAGAATCGCTAGATTGGTTCCCCACCTGCCAGGTGAGGGTTGTTAGATTTTATGTCAGTTGCCTCCTCCTCCTCGTCCTTCTCCTCCTTCTCCTCCTCCTCCTCCTCCGCCTCCTCCTGCCTCGTCCTCCTCTCCTCCTCCTCCTCGTCCTCCTCGTCGTCCTCGTCGTCCTCGTCGTCCTCGTCGTCCTTGCTCAAC
>Ga0126342_10005077_pt1 | contig 22793 bp, 14 predicted proteins | sample Cyp1metagenome_FD_92528 | JGI IMG/M metagenome (GOLD analysis project Ga0126342, IMG submission 92528) | Coral microbial communities from Lord Howe Island, Old Settlement Bay, Australia - Cyphastrea 1 metagenome | ecosystem: Host-associated > Invertebrates > Cnidaria > Coral ...
AACTTAGGCCAAACTTAGGGACAATAATTACCCAAACTTAGGGACAATAATTACCCAAACTTGGGGACAATAATTACCAAACTTAGGCCAAACTTAGGGACAATAATTCCCCAAACTTGGGGACAATAATTACCAAAACTAGGGACAATAATTACCCAAACTTGGACAAAATAGCTCTAAAGAAAACGTGGTAGAGCGCCATGCTAATATATATATATACAGTCAACTATAGTTGATACTGGATCCTAAATCTACTAAATCCGCCTTCAAAGCCATGGTTCAAATTGTTCACATGTAACAAGCAGTGATGGTGCTTAGTCACTTCAGGCTGCAACGAATTATCGAGATGACATTGGACTTTGAACATATTTGGATTATGATCCATGTTCTGCACTATAAACATTGGGAATTGGGAAAGAAATAAGTAGACTTTGAATATGGTTCTTTGATGTGATTTTCATCATCCCAATTGTGAGAAACGTTCGTGAATGTTCGTATGAGCACCTATCAAGAATGTGTTCAAGCAGGGATGGGAACAATGTGCAGGTCTAATTTGACTCATACCAAATGCACAAACCTGACCATGAACTATGAAAAGTCTCAGGGGGAAGAGCGATCAAGATCAGACATGTGTTTTCCATTGTCACTTTGGATTACCATGCTAAATTACCAAGGAAAATGCCTCTTGCCACACAAAACTGCACAGTTATGCACAGTTGCCCCATTTTGAGCCACACATGGGGAGGGAAAGGACCAGTTACTGTTTGGCTTGCCAGCTGTGAAGCCGTTCTTCTCCAGGAAGTCGTTGACCAAAAGCCGTGCCATGGTCACCTCCTGATTTCCAGCCTAGCTACAGCAGCTACAGCAGCTACAGCAGCTACAGCAGCTACAGTATGTCTGGTGGTTTCAGCATCAAATATGTTGATCGATTGGGATCATCTTAAGTAGGGAAAAGAAAAGATGTGTCAGTCCAAAACAGTCAACAACCACCAATGGAGCTAAATTAGATTCTGTAAGTACATTATGATAGCAACAGCCCGTGAAAAGGGCAATAGTATAGGAACAGCAGCAATCCGATATACATATGTATTGCAGCCAGCAAGGATATCAACCATCGAAACTGTAGAATGCATTCCGTGCCAGTCTTCAAATGGGAATTGATCCAAAAGTGTTCGGGATTTTAAGATAGAGGGTTTTCCAAAGAAGGCTGAGGCTCGTTCTGTCTTGCCAGTTTTGTTCCCTCCAGGAAAATCATGTCTTGAAACAACCGAGTCCTTGTAGTACTTCTTCACAGCTCTGTCGGTCTTGCTGGGTCTCTCCTGCTGCTGCGCCATGTTGAATCACGACCTGTAGGCTCTACTTCACCCAATGGCTGCGAAAGTCACTGTCCACCTGGAACGCTGGTTGGTCTTGTGGTGTCCCAAAATTCAATATCCCTTGGTCCCTGCAACAAGAAGTCTTAAGAAAGCTGTCGTTGACAACTGGTTTGGACAACATCATGGTGATGAAGTCCAAAGCGTCCAGATCAGAATTCGCCAGTTTCACTTGTAGATAGTTGTTAACATTTGTTAACTATGTGTTGTCAGTTTTCTCATTCAATTCAACGCCTAGCAATCCACGGATTCCTATGTCTGGATCATTGTCTGGATCATTGTCTCTCACAATGATCAACTCACGAAGGGTCATTTATCTTTGGAAGCTGGCTCTATGGTCTTCGATGTCTTCGCACTATTGTGCCAAGGGCCTCACTCTATCTATCAACTATGGCTACGGTTACTACGGTTGCCAAAGCCTCTTTTTCTGACAGTTCTGAAACACTATGCACAGCTTGCGCATGCAAATGGACAAACAAAAATGTGCGTCTCATACAATCTGTGCAAGCACAAGGACCTGTATTGTTTTCGTTCCCTACGGCGCGTCCAAGCACAACGCCTACAGCCACGAGTTTCTTACTCGGTGAAGAGAGCACCAAAGGCTCTACCGCCATCGGCTGTTTGGATAATCCAAATATATTGAAGCTGGAGAGGCGACTTGTGGTGTGTATTCTAGTGGATCCAAAAGAAGCTATCAAGGCATATCAAGGCTATATCTATTTGTGTTATGTAGTCACGTTAGTCTTCTTGTGGCGCCTTTTTTGCGCTCTCTTCATGTGCGCTAACTTGGTATGTTGCCGAAAATCTGCAACATCTCCCTTGACATTGTCAACTGGAGACTTGCAACTGCCTAAGCAGTGCGCGTGATGCTTAAAACACTGTACGGTTCATTTTCATATCTGGGAAACCGGGAAACCATGAAATTCAATGATGGCTTCAAAAATTAAACTGGCTTGCGACTTAACTGCTAGCTTTGATTACTCTGCTACGATGGTCAAGTTGTACGCAGCTTAAAGCTGATTGTTAGTCCTTCAAGAAATAGTGCCCATGACACCTATCAGAAGTGGATGGCCACAAATGCCTGGGGCATCACCAGAATAGGTCAATCTTATGTGCAAAATTTGCAATCAAGTTCTCCTTGGTGTTCGACTGCACAGGGTTGAAAGTCCCCCTTACCAGTCAACTGCAGGCACCAGGTTTGCAAGAGGGAATCTGGAGATGTACTTGAAAATCTTAAAACTTGAAATGTATTGAAATGTATTGCATTGCGTTTGTCATTTACAGTGCTACATTTACGGCATATCATCTTCTCGACTGAATTGATCTATGCAAATCCAAGATTGTTCCTGGCGGTGCCTCTGCAGCTCCACCGTGCACCTCAAGAACTGGAGAAGTTGACGTAACGGTTGACAGGTTCGCGGTGAGCATCTCAGATATCTAAGCTGGTCGCCAGAGGGGGTCTGTGGTGCTCCAAGGACGGGTTGCCACATTCCATGAAGTTGAAGATCATCCTGTAAAGCTGGTGGAAGTTGATCCATCGAGATGAACATGACGCTGGTGGAAAAGTGAATGGGTATGGACCAAAATTGGGTACCAGTAAAGTCTGATGTTGATTCTGCTGTTGCTTCTGTTGTCAAACGCTGGTTTGACAGACCATACCGTCGGGCCTGCGACCTTGCCACGCCTATCCCAGTTTGATCTCTTCTAGGTGCTGCGGGTGTGCCCTACAGTTGAGGTGGATCTTAAGTTGAATGATGGCCGTGTACAACACCCCTATCATAGGTGCCGACTTGTCGCTGCCTGGTGAGAACAAGATATACTGAAAATGACCAAAATCTCCAGTGACATGACCCTAGTCTTTCGTACCGAAGCAGGGGAGTGGAGATTCCATTCGGATGATGCCAACATAGAGCCAGCGTCTGTAAAGCATAAAGAATGTTCAAAGCACGAGGAAAAATCAAAAGTTCTTGAAGATCACTTTCTTCAAGACGAAGAAACCATGTTTCTCCAACGGCGTTGGCTTAGGGGTCTCAGCCCAGACAAAAGTTTAACGCAGTTTCCAGTGCGGTTTCCGGGCTGGTTCTGAGAGGTTCTGGAGATTCCAGTGCGAATTCCGGGATGGTTGGGTTGAAACTTGATAGCTGTTCACTGGCTGCTGTCACTCTTTCCTACCCGGTTTGCTCTTGGGGATACCACCTGGGTTTATTTTATCATGTAGCCAAACAAACACAAAATGTGTAGAGAAAAGCCCCAATGTCCCCTATCAGGCATTTTGGGATGCAAAACCCAGCCCCATGTTCTACGGATTGATTGAAGATCGCCTTGCCTGAAGCCAACAACTACGATCACCAGTAAGAGGTTGTCATAGGCGCCTCCAATGGCCTGCACTACGCCAAAACCCAGCGTGCGGCACCGCGCAAGCACTGAACTTTTTCAGACGCTCCGCCAACAAATAGTTATGGTATGTTATGGTATATGTGTGTGTGTGAGTGTATACATATATACAATATATGCGTGTGTTCCACGTTAAAATGAAGCTTCCTAGACAAAAATAAGAGAAAAGTCACACCTCCTGCTTCAACCTATTGTTAAAGGAAGTATAGATAGAAAATTTCCGAGTGGCGGGCGACGGTCATGGTTAGCATTCACACCATCGTGTCAACCATAAAACAGCTCGGAAACGTCTGAATTCACGGGTGAAAACACTCTCAGGCGCGAAACCCTGTGTTTTTTCGGCAATGTGGCTCCTGGGGTCGCAGAACAAGGTCTCTGTTTCCGCGGTTTCGCGCCTCGATCTAGGAAAGTTGTCCAAAAAAACGCAAAGGAGTGTAGCAAGAGTTCGATTTGCACTTCAACATGCTAAAGAACTGGCATTTTCGAACCACTTCTGGAAGATGAGGTCCGCAAAACGTGCACCACTCTGTAGTATGAGCTCGCTTTCGCAAAAAAACGAAAAAGAAAACTTTGTTCGGAGTAGCGCGGAATTGTCCCTATCGTCAGCGCTGCGCGAACGTGATCCGATTTGGCGCGATGCTACTGCTATGCGACAAAGCGTATTGGCATGGCTGTGCGCAGCGAAGCCTGAGTGATGCTGCGATGCTCCTGCTATGCGAGATTGCAGCTGGAGGTTGTTAGACGCATAGGCTGCGCGAAAGGTAATTTTAGACCATAGTCCTACTCGTGCTATGCAGGATTGCAGCTAAAGCAATGTAAAAGCTGCGCGTTTCATTGATTCACTGGTTCATTGATTCTCCGACTCACTGATTCACTCATGCACTGATTTACTTACTGATTCTTTGATACATTGATTCATTGGTTCATGCTTCGTTGCTTCATTCATTCACTGATTCATTGATTCATTGATTCGTCGAATCATCGGTTCATTGGTTCATTGGTTCATTCGGTTAGTTGTGCCTGGATTTTTCATGTCATTTCATTAGCACCTCAACCACCATTTCGTTGATGCACCTCACAACTTCAACACCTCATTGCTTCCGCATCTTAAAAAAAACACAGGCCATTGATTTCTTATAGCCATTTCATTTTTTCGAAACTTCCACCCCGGCGCAAGCCGGGCACTACCTGCTATCCAGAAATGCGGGCTATTCCAACATAGAGGGCTTCCCTGCAAAAAAAAAAGGGAATGAACTGCACAGCATACATTCTTGGTTATTTCACAGCTTCAGATCTGGTGGGGCCTCCGCGAGCATGGCGACAACACCCACCTTGGTCGTAGGCAAAAAGGTCATTAAGATGAACCCAATGGACCTTTGAAACAAGCTTTCTTTGACCACAGGTCACAAGGCTAGTATTTAGGAACTTTTTTACGCACCTCAGCTTCTAGGTGATGCTAGGCTGCGACTAGAGCACTGGTTCCTATCCTGATGGAACATAAACTGTGCGCTTGCAATCTAGGTAGCCAATATGTCTCAATGATGAGATTAGCCAGAATATCGCATCACGCAAACTAGACTGTATTCTGAAGAATGTTCTGCCGTCCCCCTTTGAATTAAGTAAAAAGGGTGGGCATCACCATTCTTTTGTGGTCCGGGCGGGGGCTAGAAGGGGGACATCTATAGAATGGAACCTCACCTCTATAGAATGGATGGCCTGGGCAAACAAATCATAACAAATTTCTAAAGAATGGAACCCCATCTCTATAGAATGGGACAAACAGAGACATGTCTATAAAATGGAGGAACCGGTGATTGGCTTGAAAAGTGCTTAATTTCAGTTTTGCCAATTTTTTGCCTAAAACTCGTGCACAGAGAAGTTGCAAAATTATATATGTGACTTTTTTGTTTTTGTTGTGGGCTCCGGGAAAACCATTCTTTAGTGATTTTCTTAACACTCTGGTCGACCTTTAAAACTTTCAAAGTTCCATTTTTTAGAGTTTTTGGGTTCGTTCAACAACACCAACCAATGCCTATGGGTTCCATTCTATAGTGATTTGCTATGATTCGCTGCTCTTTTCTCCCCTACCTATGGGGGGCCATTCTTTAGGTGCGCAACCATCCAACCTTCCCAAACCCAAACCCAGTGGAGCAGCACCTTTTGAACAGGGGGTGCTCGCTGAGGTTTGTGTTGGATTGCAGGACAGGCAGCGCAACCCAAAGAGATCTGGCATGATCTGGCCAAATCTAAACATGCCAATTCAAATTTATGCTTTTTATAATTTTAATGTATTTCAGTGTTCAAACGTGTTTCCGCGGGTTTCTCTATAAAATGGAGGACCTCAGCACATACCCCTTGATGTCATTGAACCAGTGAGCTCTATAAAATGGAGGACCTCAGTGATCTCATTGAACCAGTGAACTCTAAAAAATGGAACTTCTTTTTTGGGGGAAAACGCATCTGGTGAAATCGAAATTCTGAGGTGATCGCGGTTGATAACCCTGAATCTCTATAGAATGGAACCTCCAGCTTCCACCAGATGAGGTCAAATAGCGACCGGTCCTCCTCTAAAGAATGCAAGTTTCAAACGTTGAAAACCCACAAAACCCAAACCTCTAAAGAATCGTGGGGCCCAGGGTCACCATTTCCTAGAGGGAATTCCAAGGGGGATGTTCTGTTCCAATTCCAGCGTGCTCAAGTGGTCGTAATCGATCATGAAAGACCTCTGCTCATGATTGCCCACCCGGTCAGTCTCATGTCGAATATTAGGCTTGCCATGGCTTGCCTGTCTTTAGTGGGTTGCCAAGAATGCACATCCTGCCGATCAGAGCTTCTTGGCATGATTCTTTGGGGATTCGGGATCCAAGAAGCGAAGTTGTGGAGCTGAAGCCCTTAACACTTACATAGTTGGTTCAGAACGGGATTGCCAGTCCATGGATTATCAATTATAATAATTTCCAACATATAAAGGAAAGGTAAGGACATATACACCATACAGGCCGCAAGAATTGATCATCAAAGGTTTCGAATGGCGCTGGGAACTCAGGCTAGCAAGCGTTGCCACAGAGAAGCAGGGCCAGCAAAGGTAATGACCTGAAACAGCTGCCAATGACTGTCGGTACTCAGGGGCCCCAGAGGCACTTGAGGTACTAATTAAAATGATGAAACAAGTTACTAGATGTTACACATGATGTTACTAGATGTTACATTGCAAGTACTACAATTAGTTAGAATGACGAAATGAGGCTGGTTGTACAAACACAACTTGCATTTCAAATGGCTTGGACTCAGACTGTAAAGGTGAGGACGGCAGCGCTGCCACCAACTGTTTTTGTAACACCTGCTACTGGCACCCGCGCGCCAGTGTCAAGTCGGTCCATCTTGCAACATGTTAAATGGTCAAATGTGGATCTTCTGTTGCATTTTAATGCCTGAGAAGCCAGCATGAATCGAATGATATGTAAATGTTGAAAGACATATTAAAGCCGTGAGGTGAAAACCTGGCAAACTCTTCAACATCCGCAATTTGTTCCTCATTCCACTGCCATAATCGCAAGAGCCGGTACCTCATGAACTCAAAGTTGAAACTCACCCGCAGACATGCTCAGCAGCACACCCCCTCGGTTCCACCAAACAGGGTTGACGATGCCCTTGTCTTTCATGGAACTCAAATACCTGCCACTTCGCAATTATCAGCAGACTGGATGAAAGTCTGTTACCTGCTGGACAAGACACACGTCTTTCTTGTGCCATGGCATCATGCTACTTTAAAAAAAAAAGGCAAGAGACCCCAAACAGTTTGAGGATGATGAGGTGTAGGGTGATGATGTTGAGGATGATGAGGTGGAGGATGATGATTTTGAGGATGATGATGTCAAGGGGGAGGAAGAGGATGATGTGGGGAATGATGATGCTGGGGAGGAGGAAGAGGATGATACTGAGGATGCTGATGCGGAGGAGGAGGACCGATCCCAAGACCGCGCTGCGTGTTTTGTGCGAGCCTGCGCAGTCGAAATGCACTTCAACATTTCACAAGAGCCATTTTATACGGAAATTTACAGGAAACATGCCGCGGCCCAGAACCTAGGACCACACTTTGCGCAAGCCTATGCAGTCGAAATGCACTTCAACATTTCACAAAAGCCACTTTATACAGAAATTTACAGGAAAAATTCTCGGGCCCAGAGTGAGCACCCTGATTAAGCACCGGCTTTTACACTTGCCGTAAGAACCCCTCAGTGTGGACACACTGTTTGGGAAACTTGACGAGAGTGAAAAGGGCAATCTGTTGGGACTACTCTGCAAGGAGGCTGTACTCGGCGCACTTCCCTACCACTGCTCCCATAGGATCGGCGAAAAACATGGGAGCCAAAACCTCAAAGACTCCAATGGCTCTTTGAACCATTCATCACCCGGTCAGCTGAAGAGTTGGAAATGCATAGCCATAGATGGAACACACCTGGACAAATAGATCACATGAGCCGTCATGAGCCAATGTCCGAGTTCCAAGCGTGTATTGGAAGCTGGAGAGCAAACCAAGCAACTGCGGTAAGGAGGTACACAGTCATCCTTCCAAGCATGCAAATTTAGCATTGAGAAATACCAGCAGATGGAAGTCGCCTCATTCAATGTTTGGTCATACATTGGATTTCCAGCGGATGCAGAAAAAACTTGGATGAATTCAAGCCCGCTGCACAATCATCCATCATCGGAAGGTTTTGCCATTGTTCCGATCAGCAGTGCCCAAAACTTTGTGCCGCATAACCGACATAACCCCAACAATGGTAACTCAAATCTTTCGGCTGACAAGCTCAGGCGCTTACCCAATATCTCGAGACTTTCCAAAACGAAAGGGCTCCAACTTGGGATGGATCTGCGCAGGAGCATTTGGAGAGCCACAGGCAGCAGTGTGAGATACTGTTGATATATCATCCTGATATATCTGGTTAGACTGAAGTTAGACTATTTTAGATTGATCCATGGAATCCTAAAGGAGAGCGTTCAACAGAAAGATCGAAAGATCTTTGACACTCCTTATCTTCTTCCATCCCACACATCCTGACCCGTTGAGGCGATATCTCTCACCTGGGAGGACCAAACCGGCCCAAGACTGTTGGAAGCCACACCTCCCAGGTCAATGCCAAGGATACCACAGCAATGGCATAGACAAAGTACCGAACTGTCCTGTCAGCCAAAAGCAGATAGCAAATACGCCGACCATTTTCTGGATAAACCTGACAAACCCAATCATCAAAAAAATACAGCTGCCAATTGCTGGGGGCACGCACTCGTCTCTGGAATCAAGCTGTAAGAGCATCAGACCTGTACCTGCCAGGCAATGGCTCTTTCGCTCCTCTACTGTTTTTGGGTGAGGATGTTAGCGGCATACGGACAGAAAAGGAGCACTTACATATATGTTTTGCTTATTTTGATCATGTGTCTTTCCTTGAACTTGTTCGTTTTTGGGTCCGGTTTTTTCCTTGCTATTGCAGCATTTTTGAATCTGACATATTTAATTTGCACATTACCTGCTGCATTTGGGAGCTACAAAAGATCTGCAATTGTGCACGGTACTTGCGGCAAGTTGAAAACAAAATCTGTCGTTTGCATGGCAGCAATTTGCGCAGTATTTTTTGCAGATGTTTAATTTGGAATCTCTCGTTTGCATAATTGTGCTAGTATCTTGAAAGTATTATCTGTCGTTTGCATGGTATTTCAGAACTTTGAAACTCAAATCTTTCAGTTGCAAAATTGTTCTAGCATTTTTGAGCCTGGCTGGAACTTGTTCTGTGGCTGGTACTTGCATCAGTTTGGGATAAGGTGTCTGCTCCTGATATGTATATATATATATACATATAGTCTTGCTTTCTCAGCACTTAGCGTTCTTTGTTCTTTGTTTCTTTTAATTTGTCCCTTGTTTTTTGCACAATACTTGCAGCACATTGGAGACTGAATCTCTACTTGCAATGTACTTGCAGCATTTTCGCCTTTTTAAAATATCTAAAACAACAATTGGATGGCACTACTTTGGAATGGAGAAGTGCAAATGTCGTGGTGCGGCAGGTGTTTATTTTCTTGTGATGTTTTTTGTCTTTTGTCATTGCCATCCCTGTCGTCCTTCTGAGCTGGTGCTGTTGCTTATTGACACTATTGCAGCTACGTTGTTGAGCTTCTTTGAAGTGGATATTTCTGGGGAAGAGGCCAAGAAGCCAAGAAGTCCCAATGAATGCAACAATCCAACAAGCCACAATGAAACCTCAGTGCAGCCATGAACCTAAGAAGCCAAGAAGCCAAAAAAAAAAGTTTCGGAGCCTGAATCTGCCGTTGTCAATATTGTTGCAGCAATTTGGACCTCGAATCTCTAATTTCCATGCTATTTGCAGGTGCTTTGATATTTGGAAGCTTACATCTCTCAATTGCGGGAAAAATTGAAGTAATTTCCGGTTTTGTAACAGCTGAGCTTTGCTTTCGATGTGTTTTTTCATGGCAGGTGCAGCGCCTCAGACAACAAGATCATGTGTTCTGTTGGCATTGCTCTCTCCTTGTTTATTGGTGGCTGATGTTGCAGTTTGTCTTTTTTGGCATTTTCTTTGCTTTGTTTTTCTTATCATATTGCTATTAATATTATTCTTATTACGATTGTTATTATTGCTATTCTTTATTATCATTACGTTTATTGTTCTTTAATATAATGTTTTCCTTGATGTTTGTTTGCACAATGCGTGCAAATGCGTGCAATGTATTTAAGGTTACACTTCTGGTGTGAATGGTATGTGTAGCGCTTTGGTGCTGAAATATATACTGGTATTTGCAGCCGTTTGGGCTAAATTCCTGCTCTTGGTTTTGTTGTCTCATGTTGGATATTGTTTTCTTACATTCTTGTATATGTTGTCTCCTCTGGTTTGCACAACAGTTGCAGCACATTGCTAAGAAACCACAAAAGCCAAGGAAGCCAAGTAGCCAAAAGGCACAAAAACCAAGAAGCCAAAAGCCACAAAAATATACAAAATCCACAGAAGCAACCCAAACCTAGAAGCGGAAAAATGCGCGACACGCCTCCCAGAGAGTATTGAAAAAACCGTGGTGCTTGAAGTACAAACTTCTTATATAATGTATGTCAACATTAGCACAATGATGTGCCTGCATGGCAAATCTTCCTGGCGTGGAAGTTGGAAAGTGTCTTGGTGCTCTTTTCCAAAAACCTCGAGAGGCTGAGCTCAGTTAGCATTCCAGAAACTGGCAAAAAGGGAAAGTTAAGCAACACCAAAGGATACCAAAGCTATGGTCATAGAGTCATACAGGACCAATTGCCTCATTTTGGATTTCATATGGTTCAAACTTCTACACAAGGCAGACTCTGGGGCCACCGACGCCAACAAACAGCATTCAAAAGCTGCACAAAGAGCGATCAGATGAAGCTGCAAAGCGGAAACAGTGCCAGGATAGGGCCAGGGGTGGGAAGACTCTGAGACTCTGAGGCAACCGTAATTTTGGACTTTGGAGATCTGTACCTGCCTAGCATTGCCTGCAATGCGAACCGGGCTGCTCGGGTTTCCAAACAGGGCAGGCTAACATGAATGAGGGTCAAAATCGTTTGAAATATAACAAGACAAAACAAATTTATCAAATTGATTCATTGAGCCTCTATTATTCTCCCATATTTCCACCCGGTCCCAACCAGCTGTCTTTTTCTGCCTCCATGCCGCTGTTCGGCGCTGCGTGAACCTCCTTGCTGAAAGCCAGGTGGCTGCAGCACCACCCGCTTCATCCCAGAATTGGTAGGGAAGTCTCTTGGGGACTCCCCTTGTTGGATGGCAAAAGCACCATCTCCTGCATGTTTATTATATATATATATATATATTCATATTTATATGTCTTCATACCAACCCAGTGATTTCAGTGTAGCAACCTGGAAATGGCGGTCAAGAACTGCTACCCCAAAAAGGGCTGGCTTTGCTCGTCCAGAGGTCTTAATCTTTGACCTAGACCTAAATGGAACTCCACGGGTCTTCATTTTCTGATCACGCTTGCAACCCAGTCATAGTATGTCAGAGTCACTTGCCAAGCCTCATAGACAACGAAAAAGCTGATACAGGAACTATTGGGCACCACACTTTATTCATCCAACACAGGCTTATTGACCACTGGACAGCCTTTCAAAGGTCAAGAAAGTTGGAGGTTCTTGATTGGAAATGGACACCTGATGGACACCTGATCGACACCTGATGGACACCTGATGGACACCTGATGGATACCTGAACCATCCTTAAGGAATCGAACAAGCAATCGACCCCCGCGGTTTCCCACATGTTTTTTCTTCAAGTGGCGCAACGAATGGCGCAGCTGCGTGCCACTCCGCCTAGCGCAACGAGTGGGCTCCGAAATGAAATGACCCAGAAGTCCCAGGATGTCTTGCAGGAAACACCAATTCAATTGTTCAGTGAAACCATCTTGTCTTTGCAGGTCGAATTTCAAACTCTTGGGTTCAACAGCCTATCTGTTTACAGCCTATCTGTTTAGCAGCTTATCCAAACGCATCCAAAAACCTTTGTCATTTTTTTCCCGAGAGCGCCTGAGCGAAGGGTTCTTCTAAGAGTGGAGGTCTGCTATACGTCTGCACATCTTCACACATCTTCACACATCTTCACACATCTTCTCTCTCTCTCTCTCTCTCTCTCTTTCTCTCTCTTGCCCTCTGTCACGGTCTCTCTTCTTCTTTTTTTTTTCTCTCTTAAGGCCGCAGGCAGTGCCTATGATGCGCCACGATATGGCCACTTTTTCGCACGAAATGAGGTTCGAGTGTCAGAAACTCAGATGTTTTTCCGAATTTACTTCTGCTGCAGCAACCTTTTCGCACGAAACGAGGTTCAAGTGTCAAACTTACGGTTTTGGCGATTTTACAACTTCCCCCGCAACCATTTCGCACAAAACGAGGTTCGAGTGTCAAAAACCAAGGTGTTTTTGCGATTGGCAACCCTTTCGCTCAAAAATTGAGGGTTTTTTGCGGTTTCAACTTCGGCGGCAACCATTTCGCACGAAATGAGGTTAAGTGTCAAAAACTGGAGTTTTTTGCGAGTTTGGTTGGTCCGGTGGTAACGCTTTCGCCTTGTGTGTAAAAGTGTTTGTGTAGAAGAGTTTGTGTGTAAAAGTGTTTTTGTGTAAAAGCGTTTGTGTGTCAAAGCATTTGTGTGTGTGTCAAAGCGTTTGTGTGTAAAAGCGTCTGTGTGTAAAAGGGTTTGTGTGTACAAGCTCTGGTGTGTCAAAGTGTTTGTGTGTAGAAGCGTTTGTGTGCACAAGCGTTTGTGTGTAAAAGGGTCTGTGTGTAAAAGTGTCTGCGTGTAAAAGCGCTTGTGTGTAAAAGCGTTTGTGCGTCAAAGCGTTTGTGAGTAAACATGATTGTGTGTAAGCGATTGTGTGTAAAAGTTTTTATGTGGTAAAGGGTCTGCGTGTAAAAGTGTTCGTGTGTAAAAGTGTTTGTGCGTAAAAGCGTCTGCGTGTAAAAGTGTTTGTCATTGTGTAAATGCGTCTGTGTGTCAAAGCGTCTGTGTGTAAAAGCGTCTGTGTGTAAAAGTGTGTGTGTAATAGTGTTTGTGTGCGAAAGGGTCTGTGTGTAAAAGTGTTTGTGTGTAAAAGTGTTTGTGCGTAAAAGCGATTGTGTGTAAAAGTGTTGGTGTGGTAAAGAATCTGTATGTAAAAGCGTTTGCGTGTAAGGTTGTTTGTATGTGAAAGGGGGTTGTGTGTAAAAGGGTTTGTGGGCAAAAGTGTCTGTGTGTGTGTAAAAGCATCGGCGTGTAAAAGGGATTGTGGGCGAAATTGTTTGTAAAAGCACCTGTGTGTGTGTGAAAGGTTTCTTTGTAAAAGTGTTGGTGTGTAAACTCGTCTTTGGGTAAAGGGGCTTGTGTGTAAAAGCGATTCGGTATAAGAATCTGTATGTAAAAGCGGCGCTGTGTAAAAGCAGCTGTTTGTGTGTGTGTGTTTTTTTTGCGCACACGCCATTTCACACTGCAGAATGGTCTATGCCGGCCAGCACCTCAATTAGGTGGTTCCATTGTCGGAATCTATCTGGCTCCCATCGCACAAGTCACATTTGTGACGGAGAAAAACCAAATGGTGAAAAATTGAAGCAAAAAATCTTCCTTCTGCCTCGTTCTGACTTCGCGCTGTCAGGTTGCTTCGGATGTCTTGGTCCCTGCCAGCATGTCCCAGAGTGCCTTCTGTGTTTCCTCCAAGGCTGTGCGGCGATAGGCATGCAGATGGAGCACATCAGTTCGGACCATCCATGCCACTGTTGTGCTGCCAATGAACCAAGTTGGTAAGTTCCAAATGGGCTCAGGGCTGCGCCAGTCATCCACCAACAGCCAACAAATGGCCTCTGTGTGATCCCTGACATGTGGAGAGACCCGTAGGGTAGTGCGATAATGTCCTGCGCCATCACCATCACTGCCTTGATGCGCCATCATCGCCACTATGGTGTATCCAACATGATCAAAATCAGTCATATTGTCAGTGAAAATGGGGAGCAAGACTTCCATGTCATGCTGCAATTGGCTGGTGCATTTGTAAATGCCTGCTGGTCCTTGCACACATCGATCCAAATGAACACAAACGCAGTCAGAGGCGGAGACCAAGCTCGTAACCATCCCATCAACCTGATGCCAAATCATGCCAAGAGCTGTCAAATCACATGAATGCAAAAGCAAGGTCTGCATGTCAAACTTGAAGCAAATGGGTGTATATTTGGTGCTGAAATCCATGACGCGCACAGTCTCATCTGTTTTCAAGCGCCTCTCCCAGCGCATGTCAAACACCGCTGAATCAAGCAGTTGCAGCCAGTGCTGGATAAACTCCGCTGCATCTTGTTGTGAGATGCTAGCATTGGTCGCAGCCAAATCTGCGGGTCCCCAGCATTGTAGCACTTCAGTGAAAAAGGATTCTTGAGAAAGATTGCCTGCTTGAGTTTGCAACTTAACAAGAAAATTCATCAAAGCGCCACACTGCGTCCCCAACATTGCTGAATCAAAATGCGTCAAGCTCAGCATGCACCACAGAAGAGAGTGGAATGTCGCATTGGCAAAGCACCAGTTGTTGGGATTTTCCAAGACTGTATGTGCCAAAATGGACATGAGCTCCGTTCTGGTCAAGGCGCGGTGCCCTCGGTCTTGGTCTTCTGAGGTTTGGGGCGATGGCCTTTGCCCTTCCCCTTGCCTTTCTGATTGTCCTGTTTGAGTCCCATCATTTGTTCCAACTGCAGCGCCAAGGGTGATTGCATCCTGCTGTGGGGTTTCAGACTCGTAGCCATCAATGTCCACACGCTTGAATGAGCCAGGGCTTGCATGAGCTCCCATGGTCGGTCTGCTCGGAGACAAAGCTGGAGTCTCCACGGAGCCACATTGCTGGTTTCCTTTGTCGGGAGTGCGTGGAACCGTTGGATGACCGACGGATTGCTCAGCATGTCCAGCATCTCCGTGCAGTTCTGATGCATTTTGTTGAGACTGAGTGGTGTCTTTTTGGACACCTGCAGGGTCTTCTTGGCCGGATTCCACTCCAAGTAGGGGAAAGTCTGATCTGGCAACAAGATTAAGGCTTCCATCGCCTTCTTCTTCAGGTCGGACCCCTCCGGTGCATCCAGAAGCTTCTGTATGCGATCCATGAGATCCTGGAACAGCGTCTGCAGCAGCAATTGTCTCAGTGGTGTCGTCGATGACAATGATCCCGCCTGAGAAACCTGTGTGTGCCATTGTGCCGCTGTTCTTTGGAGCAGAGGCAGAGAGCCGGTCTCCTCCACCTTGTTGAAGAAGAAGATGAATGTGTCTTCCCTTTTCTGCATCTGCTGGTCCCTGTCCAGATTGATGATCATTCTTGCCATCATCTGCATGGCAGGATTCACTTGGCTGTCTGTCTCCTCCTTGACGGCCGGTTTGTCCTTTGACATCGGGTGGACTTTCTGTCGCTTGGTTGCCCCCGGATTGGGAGTCAGCTTCAGGGTGCCGTCCAGGAATGGAGCCAGGCTGCGAAAAGCCTGGAACACCTGGCTGGAGGCATCTTCGTTGTCCATCTGCCAATCGTCGGCCATGGTGGATCAAGGTGAGCGCTGCAGCAAGCTGAAGCACACAGGGGCACTGAGCTTTATAGTGTCCTTGAACCAGTGTTTGGCGCACATATTCCTGCATGGTCGTCTTTGTAGTCTGAGGATGGTTGAAGATTTGTCCACATGCAAAACATGAGCAGTCATTGGCAAGAAGTTCCATTGGCTGTGTCATGAGCTGTTTCACATACGATTGAACAACTGGACTGGTGCAGTTGTGCGCCTCAAACATGTGTAGGGCCAGTTCTGCAGTAGGACAGATGCATCCACAGAGCAGGCACTGATGGCTCAGGGCTTGCATCAATTCTGCCTCATGCCAAATCGGGCGCAAATCATGGTTGATCAAACACTGTTCAAGCTTGAAGCGCAATGCCGAAGAAAATCCTTTTGGAAACAAACGTGCCAAATCTGTCTCAAGAACTTCACAAGGCTGGAACACAGCTTCAGGGACTCGTAGAAATTGCATGGCAAGCTGGGTGAACGGAAGACATGTGTGATTCAGTCGAGACACAGCACAGGACGGATTGCATACGCAACCCAGGCAATTGTAATAGAGCTCAACCATCTGCATTGTGAGAGCTTTTGCATCAGCCCACAATCTGGAATGAGCAACCTGTAGATGTTGTGACAGATCACTGGAGCGCGTGTAGGTTCTGGTGCAGCCTTGACAATGCAAGGTCAGGCGTTGCCGCATTCGAGCATCACGCAGGGTCTGTCTCATCTTGCCTCGACAGCATGCTTCAATCCACTCAGTGGCAACTGGTCTGGATTCTGTTGGCGCGTCTGGATTGAAGGCCCGGCATCGGCCTTGATTGATGTGAGACCGAAGGCCTTCCATGGTCTCAAACAAACTGTGACAATGGCTGCAAGCCGGCTCACCGGCTATGCTGTCTCGACTTGCATTCCACGTGGAACTCACAAGCTTGTGCACATCAATCAAGTGCAGGTGAAGCGAGTTGGCATCACTGCATCGTAGGTCACAAATGGCACAAGTCAATCTGTCAGCGCATTGAGGTGAGTCACTCGGTGCAAAGTGTCCTGCTCCATGCACAAGCAAAACTGAAATCTGATACCAGACGTTGCAAACATGATTGTAGACAAAGGTCACCCCACAAGCTGTGCAAGGTGTTTCATCACAGTGCATGTTCGTGAGCTGGGTGGCCTTGGTGTGAATGGCATCATGATCCATCGGGTGTGCAGTCCTCATGTGTAAATGCATGGCATGGGCTCTACCAACAAATTGGCCACAAAGGATGCACTTGTGGGCCATGTATTGACATGCAGCCCGATCTTTCATGATCTGTGTCCACTGTCGGTTCTGCAGAAGGGTCTGCAAACGTGGCCCAAACTCCAGACTTCGCAGGAGAGCCATATCATGGTCAGTGAGCATGTTTTCACTGCGCAAAGCTGCATCAGGGTTGGACATGGTGTCAGCAAAGTGCCGATCAGAGGCAAGTCCAGTCACAGACGGGTCTGGCGGCAGGTATCTGTGCAGGACCTGACAGCTGCGCTGAATGTGTGCCATGAAACTGCGCCATGTTGTAAAGGCTGCATGACAATGTTTACATTGTGGAAGACCATTTAGCATGTGTTGGGCTGGGTTAGGGACAAAGGTCTGGTGAGGGGTAACATGATGGACCTGGGTGTAATGTCTCCGCAAGACGCTGATATGTTGACACAAAAAGCCACAAATTTCACAAGTGATCACATCATCATCTGCCTGAGAGGAAGTCAAATGGGTCGAAAGCGGCACTTCCACACCTGCAAGATAGTGGTTCCAGAGCATGTCTCTGATGGTTGCAAGACTGCTCCAATCTAATGTGCGGCCAACATCGTCCGCAGGCAAGGAGATCTGGCACTGGGTCACTGACTGATACAGGGAGTCAGCAGCGTGCCAGAGCAAGGCTAGCGGGTGCAAAATGTTCCAGTGGCTCAAAACCGCTGCATGGGTCATACCAGTGCGATATGAGTGATTATGCAAAATCTGCCTAATCATGGTGAACATGGTAACTTGAACCTTGTGCAGGTCAGCAGGTGTCAGGCCGATGACAAAAATTCCATAGGTCAAAACTGGGACAACACACGTATGCCACAATCGCATCCTAGTGGACAAAGTCAAGCCATGTTTTGCTGTGAGCCACTTCCGAAGTCGGTCAAAAGCAACTTTCATGAGAGACAAGCGATGCTTTAGAGTGTCAGATTCCATGCGGTCATAACTGATGATACATCCAAGGTATTTAGTCTTCTTGCCAAGTGGGATCATGAAGGTCCGCTGGCTGCTGCCCTGAATTTTTACAAATTGGCCATCAGCAGTTTGGGTCACAGTCCGTGCACGCACTTCACGGTGGGAAGTGCCAGCCATAGCCAGCAATATAACCGATTTGGAAGCATTGATCGTGAGGCCATGCTGTTGTAGCTGTTCAAGGATGATGCCAAACTTGTGCAAAATCATCTTCAGTTCATGTTCGGTATAAAAAACACTACCAACATGCAGATCGTCGGCAAAGAAGTCAAGGTGATCTTGGAGCCAAGTGAAGTCGATATGTGCAGCAACATCCCTCATGTAGAGAGCTAGAAACGCATTGAACAACCATGGTGCCGCCTTACATCCTTGGCGAACACCAGAACCAATTGGCATGGCCTGGCTGTGTTCTCCCACCGTTACATGGTAATTGGTCATGCAATGCCATTGTGTGAGAATCTGCACAAGCCGAGGGTTCACGCCTACTTCACAGAGTCTGCAAAACAGTGCTGGTCTGGAAACTGTATCAAAGGCTCTTTGCAAGTCTACAAACAATTGCACCGCCCCACAAGTTTTGAAACTGGGTAGCTTCTGTGACCTGTGGAAAGGCGTTGGCTTCTGTGAGTTCAAAAGAGCCTTGGCCTCTCTGCAATGCGTAGCCACTCGATGGAGTGCATGTTGCGTCGAACGATGTGGTAAATACGCCCAAAATGGTAAGGATGCAAAACACTGTTTGGACTCACATTGTGCTTTCTGGGCAAGCAGTCCTATGACTGCCTTGCCGATGGGTTCCTGGAGGGCTAAGGGTCTTAAAGACTCCGGCAAAACCGGTGCCTTCCCCGGTTTCGGGATGAGCAATAGCCATGCATCTTTCCAAATCTGGGGTATAAAAACCTCTGCAGTGCTCCACCAAGTGCAAAGTGCACGATACAAAAAGGGCGTAATCAGAGCAGCCTGGGATTTCCAAACAAAACCTGCAATGAATGGTCGTGCAACAGCTTTGGTCGCCGGGATGCTCTGAAGGGCCTTCAGCAACTCCCATTCAGCAAACGGCATGTCAACCAAGGCAGTTGGTGGCGCCATAATTTGGCTGGGGCCTGCCCAGATCTTTTTCACAAAAGCACTGAGGATGGCAAGTTCCTCAACAGGTGTTGCAATACTACCAACGCTATTCCTCAACTGCACTCTGCGTCTGGGTTGTTTTGGACAGAATTTAGAGATGGTTTGGAAAAGCTTGTGTGAATCATGGCAATATGCAGCAATCTGTGCTTCCTCAAGTATCTGAGTGAATTTGCTTTGTCGCACCTGCCATGCATGTCGTTTGTGAAGGCGCTTGAGAGCCTGAAATCTGGTCACATGCAGCCAGGCAAGGAGCACATTGCGCTGAGTCACTGTGGTGATACTTTTGCAACAAGCGCGGTGTTTCCATTTGTCCAGGATGATGTGTCGATTTTCAGTCCAATGTGGCTGTGTGACAGTGCTGGTTCCTACAGGAAAACATGCATGAAAGTTGATACCTGCCGTCTCATGCAGCTTGGTGATAAGTTCTGGATCTGAGTGCTCGACAGTGGTCAGGCATGCAGTCAAACTCTGGCCAGACTCTTGCATGAACTTATGCCACTGCGTGTGTGTGTGTGTAACAGGGATCATGTGTGGCCTGCTTGCGACAGAGTCGTGTCCCGGCTGGAGTTGAGAGATGTGGCATGTTTAGCAATCAATTCTTGCATATGCTTGGCTGCAGGTGTCATGTTTGTATACTTTTTCTGTGTGTAAAAGTGCTTGTGTGTAAAAGGGGATTGGGCGAACGGTTTAATTATGTGTAAAGGAGTCTGTGTGTCAAAAAGGGTTTTATGTGTAAAAGCGTCTCTGTGTGTAAAAGTGTTTGTGTGTATAATGTCTGTATGTAAAAGCGTATTTGTGTGATACGGTCTTTGTGTAAAAGCACAGTTGTGTGTAAGGCGTGTGTGTATGTATGAGCATGCTTGTATGTAAAAATGTCCGTCTCAATTCTTCCTCCTGTGTCTCCTTCGTTTCATCTTTCTGTTATGTCTCCTTCATTTTTTTCATGTGTGCCTCCTTTTCACAACACGTCTGCACCATGTCGCCTCTTTTTTAGGCATCATCGTATATTTCTATAGTTATGTTTCATTATATTGTTTCATGCTATAAGATCTTCATACTTATACCTCTCACTATGCTCCTCTACGCTCTCGGGCCATCCGTCGTCTAGTTGGTGCGAGAGCTCGGAATCTTTTTCAATTGGCGCACATTCAACAATCCTTTTCATTCAACAGCAACCAGGGCGTGGAACTTTGGCTTCACCTTTAGGTTCATGGGGAGCCGAGCTGGCACTGTCATTGGCCAAGCGCGGGGTGCTAAAGCCTGCGCGAAGTGTATCCTTTATGGCTTCGATATCACCCATGATGTGCTTTGTGAGCGATTCCAGCATGTGTTCTACTGCTGCAAATCGCTGACATAAAGAATGAAGTCTCCTCGACACTTGAATGTATGTGGTAACGATGATAGGTGCAAGGCCAGTGCAAATGATCAGTGCGGCTACAAGGTATGGCGCCAGTGCTTGTAGGAGAATTTGAAGAAGCCCCAATTGCCACAAAATCACCAGCTCCAAAGGAAGTGCAAAAGAACCAAGTATATATTTCAGCTCCCATTGATGCTGCGCAAGGCTCCAACCATGTTGCCTCCGAAATTCCTCATCGTCAAAGGCTGGATCTGTGGTATCGATCAATACGAAGTCCAGGATGAAATAGATATAGATGACGAGTACTGCAACAGGTATGAAGAGCAAAAGGACAAAAGTTTCGTAGTTCAACCAGCCACCAAAGTATCCACAGACCTGCTGTGTTGAAAATGCGGAGTCTGCACATGCCCAGCCTGCAAATGGCCCAAACCAATAGACCAGCATCTTGCCAGGAGTGTGATTAGCCAGAAAATACTCTACCTCTGCCTTTGTTTCTTCAGCCAGATTTGTGAGATTTCCTATGGCATCGACAGTGCCTTGGCTGATGTTTCCTATGGCATCAGCAGTGCCTTCTCCAGCTGCCTTCACACTGTCAGAGATGCTGTCGGGGGGTTCGGTGCCAGTCTGGCGGCCAGTGGCAGTTGGATCTTGATGACTGAATGACCTCTCCAATTCTACTTGCTGCAAATAGAGCTCCTTCAGCTCTTTCTCAAAGGACTGATTTAGACCTCCAAAATTTCTCCCTGCGTTCTCGAAATGGTGGGCCGCATCCGTGCTCTCGAAATGCCTTTGAAGCATCGAGGAACTCACTGCTGTCGCTGTCGTGTCCTCGCAAGCGGAGTCAGAGAGAGTCACCAAACGCATCAAGAGCCAAAGCCAGAGAGCAGGTCCTTGGGGTCCACGGGGTCCACATGGAACACCCCTGGGTCCCCCGTGCGGCATCAGATTTTGCTCATGGACAAGGTAAGGTCGGTGCGTCGTAAGGTCGGGAACAAGGCCCGGCTTGAGCCGAGTCACTGCACGCAAACCAGGGAAGATTTGCCAACAGCGAAACGCTCTGCAATCAGAAAACTCTCTGATGTTCAACAGGCTCATCTGCCATAGACCACCAAACGCCTCACAGAATGTGTCCTGCAAGCATTCGGCCTGAGACAGGAGCAAGAGGGAATGAAGCTGATCTACGCGGAAGTGAATGTGTGGCTTCCCAAGCAATTAGAGTTTCCCCAATTATACATATATAAATTATCGAAGGAAGTTTAGAAGTCAAACTTCCGACAATATGGACAGATGAAAAGCAGAGCAGGGAAGGCAGAGAGAAGAGAAAGATTAGAAGAAAGAAGAGTAGAAGAGAAAGAGTAAGAAGAAAGAAGGTGCAGATGCGTGAAAAGGCAGGAAAGTCGCGAAACACACTGTTTTTCCAATGATTTGGGGCTCCGGGGGGTCGAAAAGTAGGCTCGCTAAAGCGGCGGGCGCGGAGCCAGCTGGCCAGATGAGAGATGAAAAATTGCACGCCGTTGTGGCGCGAAGCACATTTGCAAGTCAAAATGTACAAAACACTTCAGCGTCGGACCACTTTTGGAAGTTGCGGTGTCGAAAAAGTGCACGCCGTTGTGGCGCGAAGCACATTTCCAAGTCAAAATGTACAAAACACCTCAGCGTCGGACCACTTTTGGAAGTTGCGAGGTCGAAAAAGTGCCCGCCGTTGTGGCGCGAAGCACATTTCCAAGTCAAAATGTACAAAACACTTCAGCGTCGGACCACTTTTGGAAGTTGCGATGTCGAAAAAGTGCACGACGTTGTGGCGCGAAGCACATTTCCAAATCAAAATGTGCAAAACACACCATGTACGGACCATTTTTGGAAGTTCAGATGTCGAAAAAGTGCCCGCCGTTGTGGCGCGAAGCACATTTCGAAGTCATGTGCAAAACACACCATGTACGGACCATTTTTGGAGGTTCAGATGTCGTTTCGCGTGGCAGGCGCAAGGGATTGTGCACCTCTTCAAAATGAGCAAAACGTGAAGGTTTTGTAGCATTTCCAAAAACGATGGCAGGCATGGGACATTTGAAGAGGATCTGCAAAGATGCATTTTCGTGTCAGGCGCAGTACAAAAGACATGTTCATGAGAGATGTTAGGAGGTCAGGGCGCTGATTTCCTGAGAGGGGTTGCATTTTGGAGTATCAGATGTGCAGGTTTGCTAAGATGATTTTGCGTGACAG
>Ga0126342_10005078_pt1 | contig 22787 bp, 18 predicted proteins | sample Cyp1metagenome_FD_92528 | JGI IMG/M metagenome (GOLD analysis project Ga0126342, IMG submission 92528) | Coral microbial communities from Lord Howe Island, Old Settlement Bay, Australia - Cyphastrea 1 metagenome | ecosystem: Host-associated > Invertebrates > Cnidaria > Coral ...
ACACCACTACAGCTGTGCTACACCACACTACATCCAGCAGTTGCGGGTGAGGTGACCGACCAGGTGACCACTGCAACCATTGCAACAACTCCAAAACACACAGCTCCAACCAGCTTTCAGTCAGCCCGTCAGTGGATTCGCTCTGCCATCCGTGATTCACAACAACCAAGCTCTCCTATAGGTTTCCTATTCTGAAGCTTCCGCCACCGCCTTGTGCGGTACTATGGTATTATCTTCGCTGTTGTCGACGGTCATCTTGCATACATATGTGCACGCATGTATGCATGCCTGTATGGATGCGTGCAGTATGTTTCTGGGCATGTAGTGGAAACTATGCAACGCAATGCAGTGCAATGTAATGCAATACAATGCAGGTTGGTGCAATGCAGTGTATCAATGTATCTAGTGTATTTCATGTATGTATCTGGATGCACGTACATGCCTCCAATGTATGCAATGTATGTGTTCTGTGTATGCATGCGTGTAAGGTCGTGTGGTGTCGCGTCGTGTCGTGCAACACAATGCAACGCAACGCAGGCCTTCTTTCTCTCTCTCGTGGATCTCTCTCCGTCTTTCCCTTTCTCTCGCTTTTTTCTTTTTCGCTTTTTCCTTCTTCCCTTCTTGGATTCTCTCCCCCTGTCCCTTCCGGTTGCTTTCTCTCTTTCTCTTTTTCCCTCTTCTTTCTTGGATCTCCCTCTCTCCCTTGTCTTGCCTTCTTTTTCTCCCTTTCCCTCTGTTTGTCCTTTTCTTACTCGTTTTTCTCTCTTTCCCGTAGTTTTTCTCTCTTTCTCTCTCTTTGCCTTTCTCCCTTTGTAGATTTTTCTTTTTCCCTTTTTTCCTGAGAGCGTCTGAGCGCAGGGTTCTTCCAATAGTGGGGGTCTGTAAAACATCTTCTCATCTTCACATCTTCTCACCTTCACATCTTCTCATCTTCACATCCTCACATCTTCACATCTTCTCATCCTCACATCCTCACATCCTCACATCTTCACATCTTCTCATCCTCACATCCTCACATCTTCACATCCTCACATCTTCACACCTTCTCATCTTCACATCTTCTCATCTTCACATCTTCTCACCTTCACATCTGCTCATCTTCACATCTGCTCATCTTCAAACCTGCTCATCTTCATCATCTTCACATCCTCGCATCTTCACATCCTCACAACTTCACATCTTCTCATCTTCACATCTTCACATTCTCTCTTGCCCTCTTGCTCTCTTGCCCTCTTGCTCTCTCCTTCTTTTCTATTTCTCTCTTGAAGGCGCGGGGCAGTGCCAACAAGACGGCACGAAACGCAACCCTTTCGCACGAAATGAGGTTCCATCGCCAAAAACTGCGGTAAAATTGCGATTTCATTTGTCCGCGCGCAACCCTTTCGCACGAAATGAGGTTCCATCGCCAAAAACTGAAGTAAAATTGCGATTTCAAGTTGTCCGGCGCAACCCTTTCGCACGAAATGAGGTTCGATCGCTAAAAGCTGAAGTAAAATTGTGATTTCAAGGCGTCCCGCGCAACCCTTTCGCACGAAATGAGGTTCGATCGCCAAAAACTGAAGTAAAATTGCGATTTCACTTGTCCGGGCGCAACCTTTTCGCACCAAATGAGGTTCGATCGCCAAAAGCTGAGGTAAAATTGCGATTTGCAAGTTGTCCGGCGAAGTGTGTAAAAGCTTCTGTGTGTAAAAGTGTTTGTGTGCAAAAGCGTCTGTAAGTAAAAGCGTCTCTGTGTAAAAGTCTCTGTGTGTAAAAGTCTCTGTGTGTAAAAGCGTCTGTTTGTCAAAGTCTCTGTGTGTAAAAGCGTCTGTGTGTAAAAGCTTCTGTGTGTACAAGCTTCTTGGTGTAAAAACTGCTGTGTGTAAAAGTGTCTGTGTGTAAAAGCGTCTGTGTGTAAAAGTCTCTCTGTGCAAAAGTCTCTGCGTGTAAAGTGTCTGTTTGTAAAAGTGTCTGTGTGTAAAAGTGTTTGTGTGTAAGGGTGTCTGTGTGTAAAAGCTTCTGTGTGTAAAATTCTCTGTGTGTAAAAGCGTTTGTGTGTAAAAGTCTCTGTGTGTAAAAGCTTCTTTGTGTAAAAGCGTCTGTGTGTAAAAGTCTCTGTGTGTAAAAGTCTCTGTGTGTAAAAGTGTCTGTGTATAAAAGCGTCTGTGTGTAAAAGCTCCTGTGTGTAAAAGCGTCTGTGTGTAAAAGCTTCTGTGTGTAAAAGTGTCTGTGTGTAAAAGCGTCTGTATGTAAAAGCGTCTCTGTGTAAAAGTCTCTGTGTGTAAAACTCTCTGTGTGTAAAAGCGTCTGTGTGTCAAAGTCTCTGTGTGTACAAGCTTCTTTGTGTAAAAGCGTCTGTGTGTAAAAGTCTCTGTGTGTAAAAGTCTCTGTGTGTAAAAGTGTCTGTGTGTAAAAGCGTCTGTGTGTAAAAGCTCCTGTGTGTAAAAGCGTCTGTGTGTAAAAGCTTCTGTGTGTAAAAGTGTCTGTGTGCAAAAGCGTCTGTATGTAAAAGCGTCTCTGTGTAAAAGTCTCTGTGTGTAAAAGTCTCTGCGTGTAAAAGCGTCTGTGTGTCAAAGTCTCTGTGTGTAAAAGCGTCTGTGTGTAAAAGCTTCTGTGTGCACAAGCTTCTTGGTGTAAAAACTGCTGTGTGTAAAAGTGTCTGTGTGTAAATGCATGTGTGTGTAAAAGCGTCTGTGTGTAAAGGCGTCTGTGTGTAAAAACGTCTGTGTGTACAAGCTTCTTTGTGTAAACGCGTCTGTGTGTAAAAGTCTCTGTGTGCAAAAACGTCTGTCTGTGAAAAGTTCTGCGTGTGAAGAAACTCTACGAAAGATACGATGCAAACTATTGTCTTGTGTTTGCGATATATTGTCTTGATACTACTCTTCTCGTCTGCCTATTATACACCTTTTACATCTTTAATCTTTATTATATTGTCTTCTAATATACTAACAACAGAAGACTCTGCTCCTCTACGCTCTCGGGCCATTCCGTCGTCTAGTTCTTTTTTCCAAGTATGTGCATATTCTTTTTTCATATGCGTATGCCTTCACATTTGCAATTTGTATTTCGTCCACGTGGCAGATCCTTTTCCCGCTATTGTGTTTTGTTACGCTTCGCAGGAAATTCTTGGAGAAGATTTTTAATCGCCTGGACAAAAGCGGAAATGGTGAACTCACACTGCAAGATCTGATGGATGGAGCCCGCAGGGAGACTCGAGGACATAGTGCAGCGCTGTGCAACATCCTGGTGTATAATCTTAGTGATTTTAGTCAGTAGAACATAGACAAACCATGCTGCCACTCCGGTGAAGTACTTAGAAAATTTGGCACAATTTTGTCTGTAGTTTTTGGCGCGACAATGTAGTTCCGCGGGGAGAAATATTTGTGTATAGGTCTTATCCATGTCTTATCCATTCACTCTGGTCTTAAGGTGCAGCAAGGCTGCAGGGCTCATGATTCAGGTCGGGATCCTGAGTTTCAAAGCCGGCTCAGAGTCATGGACATCGATGAGGCCGTGGCATGGGACGTAGGTTCGGCTTACTGTCAAACACACCGAAAACTCATTCATCCACTTGCAGCAAGTGGCAGTGCCGGCTTGACTTGCCTAATCCATTTACTCCACAGAGTTTTCGGCTTCTGGATTTTATGAGGGGTTAGGGTGGAGGAGCGGTGTCCGTCGTAAGTCTGTCAGCTTTGCCCTTGATAGTCCTTAGCATCACTGCCGAAAAAGTTTCTTGAAGACGCGAAAGGGCCTGCAACATTGGTTACAACAAGTTTGAATTCCTTGAAGCCCTGCAGCTTGCAGGTGGACCTGCAGCAGCTGTTTGAAATGATCGATGTGGACGCGAGCGGCGCGATTGAAGCTCAAGAGTTCATAGCTCCGCTAAGTCGATCCCTAGCTGCATGCTTCGTCCGCTTTCACGTTTTCCCCCTGTGTTTACTTAAGAAGATAGCGGCATCTTTTGATAAATCTACATGTACCTATATTGCACCACATTTGGCAAATCTACATGCGTACATACATCATGCACGCAGGTGCATGCATGCATACATACAGACATACAGAGATACAAATACACACTTACACTTGCACTTACGCTTACACTTACACTCATACTTACACTTACACTTACACTTACACTCATACTTACACTTACACTTACACACACACTTACACACACACACTTACACACACACTTACACTTACACACACACACACTTACACACACACACTTACACACACACACTTACACACACACTTACACACACACACTTACACACACACACTTACACACACACACTTACACACACACACTTACACACACACACTTACACACACACTTACACACACACTCACACTCACACTCGCACTCACACTTACACTTACACTTACAATTGCACTTACACTTACACTTACACACACACACACTTACACTTACACTTCCACACACTTGTACACACATACACACACTTACACAAACACACACATACACACACACACTTGCTCAGAACTGTCATTGCGAATTTTATTGTGGAATGCATCTTACGTGCAAAGACAATCCCTTTAAACCTGACAGGAGTAGGTCACTGATGGGATCCGAAAAACAGTAAAAGTTGCCATCGCCATAGCCAGTGCTAAATAGAGTGATTTGGAAGCTGACCCTTCCCTTCAATTTTCAATAAAGAGATTTGCAGATTGCGACAACAGTGCAGTAAAAACAGGAAAACAATGCAAATGATCGACAGCCGATTGCCATTGACGAGAAATGAGAAATCAGAAATTGGCGCAGGTACGCAGATTGGTGTCCCAATCTGTATCACCAGATCAAATGGGTGCCTTCGTTGGTAGCGGTCCCAAGTGATCTGCCGCTACCCCCTGCGAAAAGTATTTAGAAGTTTTACATCTCTTCAGACGGTTCACACACACACACATTTTTGGAAACATCCCGAGTGGAGAGGATGATATGAGTTGAAATCATGTTACGTAGTGGTTAATGGTGGCATGGGTGGCTTTGGGCTTAGCCACCTCGCCATGTCTGATCAAGTGAGCCTAGCGAAGAGTTGCATTCGGAACGGACAAAACCTGAAGCAGATCGAAGCAGCCTCATTAAAGTAACCGGCAATAGCAACTGTCTTGCAGGTACGCATTGTATATCACCAGGGAAGCCAGGGCGTCTGCGTTTGCGGTAGGCTCTGGCCCCTGCTACTAGGGTTTCCCACACATGCACGCATACAGACATACATACACAAACATACAGATGTACAATCGCACATACACACACACACTTTTGAAAGACCGCATGTCGTCGATGGTTAGATTGATAACTCAAGTGAGTTGTGGGAAATTTCCCATTAAGGCCTTATATTGCCGTAATCGACATGGGTGGTTTTTGGCTTGGCCACCTTGCTATAAGATGGACAAATAACCTGGTTCCTCTAAAGTTGAAAAATGGGGATTCTGCACTTCGGAACAGGTACGCGGATTCTGCGTCCAGAATCCGTTTCAGTGACTTGTAACAGCCTTTTTGTTGGACTGCCACTGTTACAAGTCAGGGAGCCCCCCTGTTTCGAACATTAACTGAGAAAACCTCGCAAACGAACAGCCCCTAGGAACAGGGTTTGATTCACATACACACACATGCAAAAATAAGCGTGTGCATGCGTGCAGCCAGATACACGCAGACATGCAAATATGCAAGCGCGCTGCACGGAAACCTTTTCACATACATTCCTGCAGATTTACATGGACGCATGCATGCACACATACATGCCTACACTGACGTGCAGGCAACCGCACGCACAGAGAGAAGCACAAACATACACAAACACATGCAGCAAATGAACATACACACTTGATCACATAGCACATACACATGCACGTACGCAAACACACATGCATACACATACGCATGCATGCACACACGCATGCAAGCATACGCGCATACATACATACATACATACATGCATGCATGCATACATACACACACATACATACATGCATTCATGCATGCATGCATGCATGCATACACACATACATGCATCCATCCCTGCCTGCCTGCCTGCCTGCATGCATGCATACGTTCTTCTGTCTTGGATACACGCAAACATGCTTGCACGCATGCGTACAGAAATGCAAACTTGCATGCCCGCATACATACCGGTCCAGGCAGGCAGGCAAATGGACAGACATACATAGATACATGCCTACATGCATGCATACATGCATGCAGTCATTTGTCTTAGATACATGCAAACATGCCTGCATGCATGCGTGCAAAAATTCAAACGTAGATGCCGCATACATACCGGTTCAGACAGGAAGACAGACAGGCAGACGCACAGACTGGCAGGCAGGCAGGCAGACAGACAGACATAGGTACATACATACAGACAGACATACATACATACAGACAGACATACATACATATACATATGTATATACAAACGTCCAGACATACAAACGTTAGTGAAAACCTTTCTACATCAATACGTACAGGCAGGCAAAGACCCGTACATATATACGTACACACGTGCTTGCATGCGTGGTTTTACATAGATACTCTCGTTCTTCAGCCCACTGCTCGTTCTACATCATTCTGCTACTGTGAATTTAGGATTTGTGTTTGGCCATAAAGCTGGGTGATTCCTTCAGATGAGAGATAGATGAAACGGGGTGAAGCAAACGGTAGTGGAAAGACTAAAAGCGCCCGCCTGCAGATGAAAGGCCAATTTTACAGAACAAGTGGGGATGTAAGGATGGGTGCGCGAGTCCAAGACGGCTCCAAGTTGCTCGGCGTCGATGTTGCGCCGGGCGGATTTGCTCTCGAGTTTGCCCGCCTCATTTTCCTTCTATCGCTTCGTCTCTGAATTTCTGGTGCCTGAGTTGGTATCCATGCATGTGACCATATTTTGCTATTTACAGGTGCAATGAAACGCTTTGCTCTGCAGTTGTTCAGAGGCGGCCACGTTGAACCCAAGGATTTATCAAATACAACATGTTGCAAGCGTTAGACGCACAGGAGGACAGGGTGCTGAACTTGCTAGTCAGTTTCTGCAACAAGCCATGCTATCCTTTGATGTATTGCACCGTTGGCGTGTATTTCGCGTTCAATCCATTGCAGATGGGTTTTGCGATGGTTTTGCATGGCATTGGCCGCCTTTGGGTCTTGTAATGTTCCTTTTTAGCTTAAGAGTTGAGGCATGTGCCGAGTTGGGGTGCAGGAAATAATACGGATACTTTCTCAACTGGCTCTACGTCTTGATGTTGTATGCGATGGCTTGGGCGTTGGCGCTAGATTATCGTCTGAAGTCGCGGGCGAGAATCAGCGCACACGCAGTCGGTCAGACAGTGAGACCCAGGCCTTCGACAGTGTGTACATGAGTGCCCGGAGACAGGCATTGAATATGGAAATCCATGAAATTCCCGCCTGATTACTGCTATGTTTTCTTCCTTAATTAATCAAGGCATAGCCCCACACTGCCCACATTGACATCCATGCGGGCCAAGATTCCGCAATTAGATTCTCCAAGCGGGTTCTTTCAGCCAGGGAAATCGGATGGCTTGTGATTTCATTTGTCTTGACACCGTGCGGCGTGGCACCCCACCTCGCCCCATCACATGTGAACTGTAGCTGCGTATCCGATTGGAAGATTCGAAAAAGGATACTCGTACCAGTAGTATCCGCACGAGGCGGGGCGGAAGTTGCCTTAGGGATATATATGGATATATTATAAGACCTTTTTCATCTATAGAATTTGCATGCGCCGCGCGCCAGCGAAGCTGTTGCACAGATGTTGTCCAAGAACATGACCTGCTCACGACCCCGGCGCAATGCAACGCCAAGCAAACACTTTCCTCACACTTCACACTGCATTCTTCACACTTCACACTTGCGCTTCACACTCCACACTTCCTCTCATCTCAGATCATGTGAGCTCTTCTCACCTCATCTCAGCTCTTCTCATCTCATTCCATCTCCTGTCACATGTCATCTAAGAAAGTTTCTCTCAACTGTTTTCATCTCATCCGAGCACTGATCAACCTTTCTCATCTCCTCGAAGTTGTTCTCAACTCATCTCAGCTGTTCTGCACGCCATAAAGCTTTTGCTGTCAGAGAAAAGTCTCTTGCACAAAAAAGACATTGGGCGCAGAAAGTTTTTGCCTACAGCGGCTTGAGACACAGATGCATTTACACAGAAAAGACTTTCCGAAATACTTTGTACTATAAAGCTTGCACAAAGTACTTCCCAGTACTACTTTGTACTACAAAGCTTGCACAAAGCACGTCCCAGTACTACTTAAAGCACTTCCCAGTACTACTGTGTACTACAAAGCTTGCACAAGGCACTTCCCAGTACTACTTTGCACTACAAAGCTTGCAAAAAGAATTTCCCAGTACGACTTTGCTCTACAAAGCTTGCACAAAGCAGGTTCCATTACTACTTTGTACTACAAAGCTTGCACAAACTACTTCCCAGTACTACTTTGTACTACAAAGCTTGCACAAACTACTTCCCAGTATTACTGAAGTTACTACTGTGTACCGCAAAGCTTGCACACACTACTTCCCAGTAGTACTGTGTAGGACAAGCTTGCAAAAAGTACTTCCCAGTACTACTTTGTACTACAAAGCTTGCACAAAGCACGTCCCAGTACTACTGTGCAGTACAAAGCTTGCACAAAGCACATCCCAGTACTATTTTGTACTACAAAGCTTGCAAACTACTTCCCAGTACTACTTTGTACTACAAAGCTTGCACAAACTACTTCCCAGCATTGCTGAAGTTACTACTGTGTGTACCGCAAAGCTTGCAAAAAGAACTTCCCAGTACTACTTTGCTCTACAAAGCTTGCACAAAGCACGTTCGAGCACTACTACTTTGTACTACAAAGCTTGCACAAAGCACGTTCCAGTACTACTTTCTACTACAAAGCTTGCACAAAGAACTTCCCAGTACCACTTTGTACTACAAAGCTTGCACAAAGCACTTCCCAGTACTACTGTGTAGTACAAAGCGTGCAAAAAGTACTTCCCGGTACTACTTTGTACTACAAAGCTTGCACAAAGCACTTCCCAGTACTACTTTGTACTACAAAGCTTGCACAAAGCACGTCCCAGTACTATTTTGCTCTACAAAGCTTGCGCAAAGCACGTTCCAGTACTACTACTTTGTACTACAAAGCTTGCACAAAGCACGTTCCAGTACTACTTTGTACTACGAAGCTTGCAGCACCTTCCAGTACTACTTTCTACTACAAAGCTTGCACAAAGCACGTCCCAGTACTACTTTGTATCACAAAGCTTGCACAAACTACTTCCCAGTACTACTGTGCAGTACAAAGCTTGCAAAAAGTACTTCCCAGTACTACTTTGTACTACAAAGCTTGCACAAAGACAGCTTTTACACACAGTAAATTCTTTACACACAGCGCTAAAATCGAGAAAATCTGCTGACAAATCACTGTCGCAGCCTTGAAGAAGCCACTCCACTACGATTTACGATGTCCAGCTGCAAAAGAGAGTAGTATTACGCACCAAGCAACCTTGACGCAGCCACTACAATGCGATCTGCAGGCGCTGAATTGTGAAACACATTAGAACTACGCGCAACGGCGTCGGAAATTGCAGCTCCAAAACCGGATCTCGACGCCAAAGCGACATTTTTTTTTGGGAAGCACTTTTTAAAAGGAGTTTCAAAAGGAAAATTACTAGCGCCAAAATCGAGAAAATCTGCTGACAAATCACTGTCGCAGCCTTGATGCAGCCACTCCAATATTATTTATGAGATCCACCTGCACAAGACACTAATATTACGCATGCAGCCGCGGCACCAAGCAACCTTGACGCAGCCACTACAATGCAACCTGGAGACACTGAATTGCGAAACACAGTAGAACTACGCGCAACGGCGTCGGAAATTGCAGCTCCAAAACCGGATGGATCTCGACGCCAAAGCGGCAAAAAGACGATTTTGAAACACTTTCTACAAGGAGTTTTAAAAGGAAAATTAGCGCCAAAATTGAGAAAATCTGCTGACAAATCACTGTTGTAGCCTTGATGCAGCCACTCCAATACGATTTACGATGTCCAGCTGCAAAAGAGAGTAGTATTACGCATGCAGCCGCGGCGCCCAGCAACCTTGACGCAGCCATTACAATGCGTTTTGCAGTATCACGTGGCAAACCTGCATCTCGCTACACACATGGCAACACCAGATGGCAACAATCAAGCAGCCATTCCAATGCGATCTGCAACCACAGATTCAAGAAACGGATAGAACTACGCACACAGGAACAACCACTCGTTGCCGAACACAGAGGAGAAACCGATTACACTCGGAACAACCCCAGCCGCAACCGCCGCACACAGGAGGTACCTTTCATCGCCGGCTGCAGCCACTTTACACAGAAAAACGCAAGGTTTCGTTCTCCGGCTTCCTCCCCAACACAAGCCCCATGCAAAATTCATGCAGCCATTACAATGCATGTTGCAGCATCACGTAGCAAACTTGCATCTCTTTCCGCACATGGCAACACCAGATGACAACAATCATGCAGCCATTCCATTGCGATCTGCAACCGCAGATTCAAGAAACGAATAGAACTACGCACACAGGAGCAACCACGCGTTGCCGAACACAGAGGAGAAACCGATTACGCTCGGAACAACCCCAGCCGCAACCGCCGCACACAGGAGGTACCTTTCATTGCCGGCTGCAGCCACTTTACACGGAAAAAACACAACACGGAAAACCACAAGGTTTCGTGCTCCGGCTTCCTAACACCGCCCTTCATCAATCTATTGTTACGTGATGTAGATTCTCACAACGCTATTTGTCCGTAACTCGGAAGATTGCTTCCCAACTTCCTTTGATAAGATGAGCATCTGGTCTGTTTTCAAACCCCCGTGAACGTTAATGATTGTGGTTAGGGCCGAAACCCACCCCAGCCCAAGTTCGCATAAAGGGCCCCACCCCAGAGTTGATTGCGACCCAAAGCCAGACGCAGCAGTAATCCATGAAATGTTGTGATTTGAAGCCTTAAACTATCGTCGCGGGTGGCTTATTTTGCCTGCAATCCAGTGATTGAACTTCTTTCGCGGTTTCGCCATGAATGGCAAAAGCGCCCCATGAAGGATATGGAGGACAACCCTGAGTTTTACATACCGGCGGCTGCAGCGGACGGACCCGTGCTGACAACTGTGCAGGACATGGGCCTTGTGAGTCTCAGCTGATGATGTCAGAACTTAGCAACTTGTAACATGGCCAAGACAATTGTGTAGCATAGTGGAGAAAGAAAGGCATGCAAGGAAGATTGTGAGCAGGGCCAGCTTGGTGTATGGAAACGGAGGGATGGATAGCAGCAGGACAGGTGGATAAGAAAGTAGCTGAGTAGCTTGATGAGCAAAGAGAGAGCCGGAAAGAGGAACCGAAACAAAGGCACAGAAAGAACGACCAGTACATGCAAGAGGCAAGAATAGAAAGAATATGAAGGTGCCCTCCGCAAAGGGAAGGACCAAGACCAGAGTGAACATGCTAGAGTCCACACATGCGGCTTTCTAAAGATGTATCTGCACGAAGAAACATCAACAATTTCATAGCATTGGCTTCATGTTCGAATCGGATCGCATGAACGAATCCGCAGAAAGAATGCGCATCCTGACAAGCAGCAAACAACACCAACAACAGTAACGGTCAAACACCCTACACACCACACACCACGCTGGGTGGACCTTCCTCACTGAACAAGCCATGCCCTAATTACACTTCTCACTTCACACTCCACACCCTACACACTCTACACGTCACATTCTGCTACACCACTCCACATTCCACGCCTTACACTTCACATGTACGCTCGGCACACCGCACTTTAAAATTCCACGCTTCAATTTGTATTACACTTTGCACCAGTTCACATTCCGCACCATACCACCCTCTACGCTCCAGGAACTCCACGCTCTAAACTTTACACCGTACACCACTGCACACTCCACATGCAAACTCTGTGCAGCACATTCTACAGTCTAGACTGCGCTCTAGACTCTGCACTTCAAATTCCACTCCACATCCCACACTCTACACCCCACTGTCTACACTTCCCCACATCACGCTTCACACTCCGCACTCCGCACCCCGCACTCCACACTCCACACCGTAGAGTGTGTAAAGTGTAGAGTGTGGAGTGTGGAGTGAAAAGTGTAGAGTGTGGAGTGTGAAGTAAGTAGTGTGGAAAGTGTGGAGTGTGTAAAGTGAAGGGTGTGGAGTGCAGAGTGTAAAGTGTAGAGTGTAAAGTGTGGAGCGAGGAGTGCACAGTGTAAAGTGTGGAGTGTAGAGTGTAGAGTGTGGAGTGTAAAGTGTAGAGGGTAAAGTGCAGAGTGTAGAGTGTGGAGTGTAAAGTGTGGAGTGGGCAGTGTAAAATGTAAAGTGTTGAGTGTGGAATGTAAAGTGTAGAGTGTAAAGTGTAGAGGGTAAAGTGCGGAGTGTAGAGTGTGGAGTGTAAAGTATAGGGTGTGGAGTGTGGAGTGGAAAGTGTAGAGTGTGGAGTGTAAATTGCAAAGTGTGGAGTGTAGCGTGTAAAGTGTAGAGTGTAAAGTGTGGAGTGTGGAGTGTAGAGTTTGGAGTGTGGAGAGAAGAGTGTGGAGTGTAAAGTGTAGAGAGAAAAGAGGAGAGTGTAAAGTGTAGAGAGGAAAGTGTGGAATGTAAAGTGTGGAGTGTGGAGTTTAAAGTGTGGGGTGTGTAGTGTAGACTGTAAAGTGTGGAGGCGCAGTGTAAAGTGTGGAGTGGTAAGTGTAGAGTGCGGAGTATAAAGTGTGGAGTGTGGAGTCTAAAGTGTAAAGTGTGGATGTGGAGCGTGGAGTGTAAAGTGTAATTTGTGGAGTGTAGAGTGCGGAGTGTGGAGTGCACAGTGTGGAGTGTAAAGTGTGGAGTCTGGAGTGCAAAGTGTACAGAGCGGAGTGGAGTGCAAAGTGTGGAGTGCAAAGTGTAGAGTTTTGAGCGTAAAGTGCAGAGTGTGGAGTGTGGAGTGTAAAGTGTGGAGTGAGGAGTGTAAAGTGTAGGGTGTAAAGTGTGGAGTGTAAAGTGTAGAGTGTGGAGTGTAGAGTGTAAAGTGTGGAATGTAAGATGTGGAGTATGAAGTGTCAAGGGTGGAGTGTAGGGTGTGGAGTGTGGAGCCTGGAGTGCTGCGCCTGCCATGCAAAATGACGACAAAGATCGCCAGAATGGTGCGCCTGCCACGAAAACTGCGATTCATCTTGTGAAAACGACACAAAAGTATGGCGCCTGCCACACAAAACGACTTTCGACACGTTATCAAACAGGTTGGAATGTCACAAAGTGCCACGCCTGCCACGCAAAACGACATGACAACCTGCTTGGAAACCTTCGAAAAGGAGAGGTTTTGCAGCTTCCCGCATAGACACGGCGAGGCCTCAGAACGAGCATTTCGTGCGAAACTTGACACTTTGTAGCTTCAAAACCCATGTTTTCCTACGACTTTTCGTTGGAACCTGATAATATGCTACCTCAAAGTCCCAGAGTGAAACGGGAACCCTTGCTACGCATTCGGGAAAAAGAAAGACAGAAGGAAAGAAAGAAACGCATAGGGACCGAGGAAAGATGGAATATAGACAAGTCAAGCTGGACCACAGGGAAAGATGGAAAGGTAAGGTTGGGCCATCGGGTTGGAAGAAATAAACATATAACATATGCATATAGAGATAAATAGAGGTAGATTGGTGGAAAATGACATAGATAGGCGGGGTCTCAAGGAAGCATATGTCAACATGAATGGCTGCAAACGGTGGTTTGTTGCCATTCGATTTGGGGTCGCAACTGTGAGAGCTCAGCTGGTAGATGAATTGAATAGCACTGAAAAGTGCGAAACAACTGGATGGCTTGATGATATCGTTGGGCTGTGTGCTTGCTTGCATGTATGCTTGTATGTTTTGAGCTGCGGGTTGCTTGTTGCATGCAAAAGGGAATAGACAGATGGACAGATAAGATGTTCGCGCTTGTTCGCGACAGAAACTCTGCTTTGCTTGGTCTGGCTCTATGTTTCTTCAGTCAGGAGGATTTGCGCTGGACACCGGAGGTCGTGAACACCATTGAGCAGCCAAAAAGCTCTGAGACACTAGCCTAAAATCCGTAAGGTGGTTGAGTCCGGCTTTGGATTGAACGCTTATTAAGTCATTGTGAATTGTTTCCTAACATTTTTCATTCTTCGCACGGTTTACTTCCACAAGAAAAATATTCTGACCAATCTGTGCTGGCTCGTCTGGGACCGCGTTTGATTGTTGATTGGGACAGCTTCGATTTGGTTTCGCATGCTGCCAGGCCCAGCTTCTTGCCGAACCTCCAGCAGAAGGAGCGGCAGGAGACGGAGGCACACCAGGCACACCAGGCACACCAAGGAGCAGAAGGCCACAAGTTGAAAGAGCTGCAAGAGCAAAAAGAGCCGCCGCTGGAGCCAAAAGCGTTGATACAAGAGACAACGGAGCTGGGATCAATAGACTTGGGAGACAGACTCGGCGGCCACACGAGCGCCCCGGTTGCAAAAGGTCTCCCATGGACACGGATGTCCATGAGGCATGGTTCTGACATGTATCATGGTAGTATATGAAACACCTCGCCTGGAAGAATATGAAAAAAGCTGGGCATGTTGCGTGCTCCAAGCCCTGGGCAGTTCTGCTCGCGTTGGATGCCGGCACTCGCAAAGGTCCATGCCAGGTGAAGTGTCAAAAACTGTTAAGAAAACGCATCGCAAGCCAAGCGCGTGTTTTTAAGGTTTATCTTACATGTCTCACCGTGTCTCCTCGCAGGTGCCAAGGGCCTTCTGGACAGGATTATTCGGGGGCATCACGTGGACGGAGAGGCGGGGGCCTTGTTCTTGCAATCATGCCTTCCATCTTTTTGGAGCTGTCCGTTTTTACACCTGTCCACCTGTTCATCTATGCGTCCGGAAACCTATCTGTCTTCTTACATGTCATCCCATTTTTAAAAACAGCTTGTCAGCTTGTCTATCCATGTCGCACTTCTTTCTGTTGTTTGCCTGCCGACCTATCCATCCATCCATCCCGATTTTGCCTGACCCGTCATTCCACCCAGCCACAGACACCCATCCACCAATCTGTTCTTCCATCTGCCCATCCAGGCCTCTTATGACCCCATTGTATTATAATCCACTATATCTATCGCATTCGACCTACATTTACCTATGTTTGTTTACATCCATCTAAATCTATCTATTTTTTCGTTTATCTATATGTGCCATCTGTCTATTTATCAATACATTTTAGTTCTTCTTACGTTCATCTTCTCTAGGTCTGCCCAGATGGTCCTATATTTGTATCAACATTTCTTCTACATCTCTACCTGTCTCTATTTAAATATACAGCATGCAGATGTAGCTACCTATCTACCTGCCTACCTACCTCCTACCTACCTACCTACCTACCTACCTACCTACCTAATTAACTAACTAACTAACTAGCTAACTAACTAACTAATTCATTCATTGGCTAGCCAACTAAGTACATATTTCTTTCCATATGTATCTAAAACATGTTTCTACGTATATCTATCTATATCTCTTTCTGTTTCTGTATCTACCTTTTTATTTACACACCAGTCCATGTCTATATATATATGTAATGTATGCAATGTAATGTAATGTAATGTAACGTGGTGTAACGTAATGTAATGTATGGACGTATGTACTGTCATGTAATGCTTTGTAATATTTGTAATGTTTCGTAGTGTATGTAATGTAATTTAATGTAATGTAATTTAATGCAATGTAACGTACCATAATGTAACGTAACGTAACCTAATGTAATGTTATGTAGTGGTATGTATGTATGTGATGTAATGGTATGTATGCAATGTAGTGGTATGTATGTAATGTAATGGTACGCATGTAATGCAATGTAACGTACTTTAAGTGTAATGTAACGTAATGCAACGTAAGGTCATGTCATGTAATGTATGCATTTGTATCTATCTATTGGTTTATTGATCTATCTATTTGCCGGCCTGCCTGCTTGTCTCTGTTTGTCTGTTTGTCTCTGTCTGTCTTTGCTCGCCTATGCCTGTCTCTTTCTGTCTCTGTCTGTCTTTGTGTGTCTCTCTCACTCTGTGTCAGTGTCAGTGTCAGTGTTAGTGTCAGTGTCTGTCTGTGCTCTCTGTGCCCCTCTGCGTCCCTCTGTGTCTGTTTGCCTGCCTGTCTGTCTGTCTACCTGCTTGAAAAGCTTGCTTGAAAAGCCAGCCTGCTGGCTATCGAGATTTCTATCCACTTGTTTGCCTAGGTCTATCTACGTATCCACCTCTCCGTCTGATAAAATGTTATCTCTATCCTTGCCATCCAGCAAAATAGCTGCAACTAGCTATTTATTCAACCTTTGATTTGTCTTTACTGTATTTGTCGATCCCCTTAATCTCCCCAGCCACCCATGTCATTGCATTTCTCCATTCCATCTATCTCTTCGTCTTGTCTTTGCATCTATCTCCTTTGCCTGCCTCCATCTGTGTCTTTTCGTTTCTCTATCCGTACAGTACCCCTCTGTTTCTCGATGTGTCTCTCTATCTCTTGTCTCCATGAATTTTGCTTTCTTCCAGTCATCTCTTTGTTCCATCTATTTGTGCCTATCTGTGTCCATCCTGTCACTATCTGTCTTTTGTGTTTGTATTTGTCTGAGAGGGTATCTTGCACAAGCCCACCGCCCGCCCACTGTCCAAAGCAGGTGCACTCTGCAGTCTCACGGGCCATGGAGGCAGGGTCAGACGCAGTGCTCAAAGTTGCCCGTGGGGTGTGCTTCGCCAGTGTGGTTTTTCCGAAGACTGGATCCTGCGTTAGCTAGGTTAGCAATGGGGGGTGGAATGGTATATTTACAAAGTATTCACTAAAATATACTAAAACTAGCTTAGCAAGCGCCAAACGCCAATTTTCCGGCGAATTCCACCGCATTAATTCCTAGGTACTGGCGCTTCGTTTTTTGTTCTGCAACCCTTTGCAATTTGTTTGTTTACTTTTTTTTTACGCCCCCTCCGGGCCGGCCTCCTCGCATCACATGTGAAGCAAACAAACGGTTATTCCCTGTGCTATATCCTTGCCTCGGTGTCCGGCACCTGCCACGGTCTTATTTTGTCCGCATTCCCAAGCAAACGCACATTGTGTTCACATCCTTGTTACCTGCAAGGAGGCTCACACGTTTCTGATTCCAACAATTCCAACCGGAAAACAACATCCATACGGCTGAAACTGATACAGTAGTGACATATAGTGACATGTAGTGACAACACGTTTTCACCATTCTGAGGATCACAGACCAATTTGCGTGGAAACGATCTTTCGGCAGTTTCCATGTTTCTGCTGAGACAACTTCCACTGCACCAAGTTTGCCCATGATTCACCCCCACCTTAGCCCCATGCTCCGCTTCACCCTTCCTTGTCACCTACCCTAGGACTCAGGTGTTAATTGTGATGGTGATGATAGAGGGTGTTGTGGTCTGCATGGTATGCTATGTATGTTCGCCAAAGTAAGCTTGGAAATTTGAACAGGGTGAAAGAGGCTCTTGAAATTGCGGTGTGTTTTGCAGGCAGATTGCAGCATCAAACACGGTAAATACAAATGTGTTGTAATAGTATTGTCAAAAACATTGTGGTTATATAAAGTGCAAGGGTTTGTTGTTGGACGTCCACAATTTGCATGTACATGCAGTTACTTACGCATTTTTTCTGTTTTTCTTTCTTATGCAAATGCAGAAAACTGTGTAATCTTGCTACTGTAGGACACTTGTAGTGTTTCGCAAAGTGTTTCATTTATTTGCGGGTAATATAGGAAATTTGACATGACGGCAGATGTCTGGGAAATTGCATTCGTTGTTTGTTTCGCATGATGCACAGAGCTGGAATTCAGGACTGTCTCACAGCCACAGGGGCATATGTTTGGTTTGGGCCATTTAAGGACATTTATCGGATATTCCACAAGGCTGAGCAATGCTGAGATCCCATGGCTGCCTTTGGGTCGTGAAACATTGGGTCTTTTAGCAATGGGCACCGGCACCTACAATTGAGTTGTTGTTTTTTTACCCGTGGAAAACGAAGGCTTCTGAAACAAAAAGGTGTACCTACCTCGTACCTAGAGTGATTGCAATGCAATGCTGGCACGCAACGCGAACTCGGACCAAGCTCATCCAAGCTCCTTCGCACCTTCAGCGCGGGCGGATTTCAATTACATCTTGCAACTGGTTTTTTCAAGACTCGAATGTTGCAAACAAACGGTTTGCAGATTCACCTGAATCACGGTTCCGTGTGATTTTTTGCGCGTGCCATCGTCACCATATGGGTGTGTCTGAAAATAGGCTAAACCCCTAAACCCAATGGTTTTGCTGATCATTATCCCTATGAAAAATGGCTATTTCATTGGGAATATTAACCCTATTTTCAGACAAACCCAATTGGCTAACCATGAAACCAGGTCTTTGGGGCTTCCTTTGAAGCCAGCCTGAAAGTGTCCGTGGACAGAGGCTTCCGGCAAGCCATGGCGAAAGCCGAGGCAGTGCTGCAGGTGCTCCATCAGCTTCCGTTGAAATATGTTTACCCTCTGGTAAACCTACAAAAAAACTATGGAAAATCACCATGATTAATGGAAAAATCCACTATAAATTGTCATTTTCAATAGCTACGTTAAATTACCAGAGGGTAATATGTTTAAGACATGTTTGACGTTCAAAACTGTGCATCTCAGTGGCCGGGCCTCAGATGTTTGAATCATTTTGAATTTTGAATCTCGTCAGGAGACGCTTGAGAACTACAACTCCACCAGTTGGAACATGTTGAGTGCCCCTGAGGCTCACCTGCAAAGGTCTGGGCCTAAGGACGACAAATCACAAACCATTCAGCTCGTGTGATCTCCACTGACTTCACCTCGAAATTTCGCTACGCCCTACCCGGCCTACGCGGCCTACTGAATTCTCAGCAAAATAGTGTGAGCCATTGCTGACAGCAAATAGCTAGACATCAATGGACATCGACATCGGTGATGGGATCATGGGATCATCACATCACGGTGGCCAAGGTCTCGCTTCAGCTCATCCGTCGCCTCAACGGCAAGCTTGGTGCTGGTCGGGGACACGATGTCTAAAGTAAATAGCATGACAAGGCAAGTCAGCCCCAGCGCACCTTCATCGCGAAGGCAGGGCGGCAGGATGATGCAGGATGCTCATGAAAGTATCAAGAAGCATAAGAAACGAGGTGGATGAGGTGGAACTCGAAGATAACACTTGGGATCAGTTGGAACTGTTAGGAGATGGCTTACGTAGCCCATGGGCACAGGGGTTCGCAAACCGAGAAAGGAAAAGGAGCACTGGCGTAAGTTCGCACTTGTGCTCAACGCCTTAATGAGAGGGCAAACCAATTTAGCCAGCAACTTAATCTTGTCGTGCTTATAGCAATGGCCTGCCCTTGTCGTTTAGCGCGGTGATACCCCGTGATTGGCATTACAAGTCAATCGAATTTTGCCCTTTCCATGAGTATGCAGAGATGCCCAGAGATGCGCAGCGTTTTCAGCCATAGTCGGAGCAGTTTGGAGCCGCTGGGAAGCTTCTGAGTTGAAGGCCTAAGTAAATAAAGGGGCGTTCTCAAAGACAAGATTTGCAACTAAAACTTCTGAAGCTTCACTGAAGGTAGGCTTCAAAAGACAGCATTTTCATGCATTTCCAACTAGCAGCTCGGAAAACTAGCTCCCTTGAGACCCGGTTCCAACTCAAAGCTTCCAAAAACATTTCCCTAGGCCAAAGCCACGATTCTGGGATCAGGTTTCAAGAAACAGCTGGCAACGTTTCAAGACAATTTCAAGGCAGGTTTTAGCGGAACCACCAAAAATACGGGGTTCCAGGATGTTCCAGGCTTCCAAAGAACGCCTTCCAAGATTCTTAAAACTCGGCTGCCAAACAAGGGGTCCGTAGCCGGAAACACACCCCAAAATTTGGGTCCGTAGCCGGCCACCTTTACAATCCTTCACACCAGGATGATAGATGGCACTGGCCGCAACCGGACCAAGCTAAACAAACATTTGCAAAAGACATGGCTCACGCAATAGAGCAAAAATATGTATACTGTACAGTATATGTCATTACGACGGAAACTGTCGCAGTCTTGCACAGGGAACGAAGCAGCATGTTTGGGGTTCAGCCGACGCACGGAGAGCCCGTGGACCAGTACAACAGAAGAGTGATGTTCTGGACTTGGATTGAATGTTCTGCGCACCATGGGATCCAAAAGTTCTAATTTTAAAATTTCTTCAGAGTAAGCTGAATTAAAGGTCATAGAGTCATAGCAATGTTTGTATATCTTGTGTTCAGCTCATGTTGGCAGTGCTTTGTATCCGGATGTGACCCCCTCGTTGATTTCTGCGTGTTATCTGAAGATTGCCCCATGACCATCCCCGTTCCAGTTCTGGTTCATGGGAAGCCTTGAGCCCCGACTGAGAGGTTTCTAGAAAAAAGGGGGTGGGCCCTGCATTTTGTCTATCCAGTGGTTAGGAGGGAGCTAAGGAGCTATGGGAGCTAACAGGAGTTTCCCAACCACATACTAGTTGTAGAAACTGGTTGGGAATCGCCTTTTATCAGACTTTAGTGGTTGGGTGGCTGAAACCTCTTTGAGAACCGAAAGTCATTTTGTAGCAAGGAAAGTTGCTCTGCGGACAGCAACATGTTAAAACCCAATCTCATTTTGTAGCAAAGGAAGCTGTGCTTCAGACAACAACATGTTCAAATCCATGACCTGCTTAGTCGGTGCAAGGTTGCTCTAGATTCACATCAAATGTCGGAGACAATCACTCCATCACACGAGTCAAAGCTGGCGGGAGGGTTCTTTGAGTTGAGATTATATAGCTATTATTCTGAATATTATCATTGATTAATAATGAGATTAATAATAATAATATTATCATTACTATATTGAATTGTTAATGATGAATATGAATGAGATTATATAGCTATTATTATTATTATTCTCATTTATTCTCCCTATTTCTGCCTTTTAGGAGGTGCAGTTCTTCCATGTTCTTCCCCCCAGATCCTTAGCTGCAGGAAATCGGTTACCGGCGAGCACACACGATCAAGGAGACCGTCCCAACGCAAGATGAGTGGAGTTGGAGGGATATGGGCTATAGATCCGTGATGATTTCTCGGCAACTTGGATAACTTGGATAACTTGGCGGAGATTGCGGGTGATTTAGCCTCTCGAATGACTTACTTATGCTTGTATTAACCCAAAAAATTGACCCCGCAAACCTGAAAAAGGTCACCCAGAACATAATTCATCATAATTCCAGTTGACTCCCTAGCATGGTGTATGTAGGTGTGGGAGCGGGGCGTTTGAAGATGTAAAATCCAAAATGTGCTCTGCCCAGATGAGCAAATTACATTTTCATACATTTTCATGCCTTCATCCTCGGCGATTTTTCATAGATGGAGACAGCTAAAACTGTGATACTACTACATGTTTAGGTGTTACTGTTACTCTCCTGTTTTGAGCCTGACTAATTATTTATATATGACAAAAAGATAGGTTTTTTGTAAATCATGGGGGTACGGCTTCCCGAAATGTAGCTTACATTTTTGTGGTCCCCCGGGGTCGAAGAGTGTAGGGATATGATATGTTTCTGAATTCTTGATTCACATCTACTCCGTCTGAAATGGTTTCAACATGTCGGAGGACATTCTATTCTTGCAAATGCCAAGCATCCTCAAATCAAGCTGAGCCCGGCACAGGGCTAGCCATAAAACATGATAGAACTTAGTTCAAGATTTATGATTAAAGCATACTAAAGCTTTTACAGATCGCGGCGCGCGTTGTGTTGTTTTCCATTCGGTTCTCACTTGTCCATTGATGGTTGGGAATGTCGGGTTTACGCCTTAAATCCCTCGCACGAAAACCCTTTCTGCGCTCCACCGAAATGCCGCAATGCCCCTATTTGCCCAACAAGTATGGTCCGAATCTGAAATTCTGACCCTTCTGTGGTCAAAGGAAGTTTTAAAAGTCTATACTTCCATGTTGAGCTTTGAACGTCAGTGCAATGAAGGTCACTGCAGCGATTGTCAATACAATGATTTTCACTGCATTGAAAGTCACTGCACCGGTTGTCCCTGCAATGGAAGTCACTGCATTGAAAGTCACTGCAACGGTTGTCCCTTTAATGGAAGCCACTGCAAAGGAAGTCACTGCAATGGAAGTCACTGCAATGAAAGTCACTGCAATGAAAGTCACTGCATTGAAAGTCACTGCAACGGTTGTCCCTGCAATGGAAGCCATTGCAAAGGAAGTCACTGCAATGGAAGTCACTGCAATGCAAGTCACTGCAAAGGAAGTCACTGCAATGATTGTCACTGCAATGAAAGTCACTGCAAAGGAAGTCACTGCAATGGAAGTCACTGCATTGAAAGTCACTGCAATGAAAGTCACTGCATTGAAGGTCACTGCACCGGTTGTCCCTGCAATGGAAGTCACTGCATTGAAAGTCACTGCAACGGTTGTCCCTGCAATGGAAGTCACTGCATTGAAAGTCACTGCAACGGTTGTCCCTGCAATGGAAGCCACTGCAAAGGAAGTCACTGCAATGGAAGTCACTGCAAAGAAAGTCACTGCAATGATTGTCACTGCAATGGAAGCCACTGCAAAGGAAGTCACTGCAATGGAAGTCACTGCAATGAAAGTCACTGCATTGAAAGTCACTGCAACGGTTGTCCCTGCAATGGAAGCCACTGCAAAGGAAGTCACTGCAATGGAAGTCACTGCAAAGAAAGTCA
>Ga0126342_10005079_pt1 | contig 22787 bp, 24 predicted proteins | sample Cyp1metagenome_FD_92528 | JGI IMG/M metagenome (GOLD analysis project Ga0126342, IMG submission 92528) | Coral microbial communities from Lord Howe Island, Old Settlement Bay, Australia - Cyphastrea 1 metagenome | ecosystem: Host-associated > Invertebrates > Cnidaria > Coral ...
ACACTCCACACTCCTTACTTCACACTCCACACTCCAGACTCTACACTTTCCACTCCACACTGCAGACTGGTAACAAGGGAAACATGTACAAGACTGTTCAAATAAACTATTACAGAAAGGTATGGTGCGTGACTGCCTAACCATGTGTTTTGACATCTGTACCATTAACATACGTGTGGGCATTCGGGTTCGTGGGCTTCATCTTGTTAATGAACCATCTATTTCTATGGGCCATCTATACCATGGCTATGTTAGCCATAACCAGAGGGTATCCTATCCTTCCCCGCAAAAAAAACATGTTGTTTGCAGGGTAGTCATATTGAGAAGATGGTGATGGTCCCCGAGGGGCCCAGGGACATGCTAGGCCGGGAGCGATATGCTGAGAACCATTGCTCTGGCGAGAGTCAACAAGACCTTGCTGAACCAGGCTGGGCCCTATGGGCGACATCATGTCGTAGGTGACTGTGCTGTGGTTTAGAACTTGAGAACTGGGATTCTCAGTTCGCATCCTCTTAGAGATCTTCGGAATTCTTTGGTTACCACATGGTAAACTGACCAATGCTTGCTGCATCGACTGATTTGCCTGTGTCCCTGCCCAGCAGATCCCCCAAAACACATCCCAACACATCCAAACAGCACCTGGCAGATCACACGCCTTTGTGAAAACCTGCGCTTGGATGCTTTGATTTTTTTGTGCCATTGGCAGCACTAAGGTGGCAGTCTAAAGGGGTAGCTGGGGTGGTGTGCACGGTGTAGAGTATATAGATAGGCTCTGTATATTTGCTGCAGCTCATTTGGTAAAGGCTTAACTGGGGGGTTTCAGATGTTTGATGATAGCCGATGTGCCGGCAGTACAAGTTTGCCTCACACCCTTCCATCTAACTCTTCACCATTGACTCAAATTCTATATGCTAAAAACACCGCTCGAAAGCTTGGAAAACTATTCGCATGGGCCTTAGACAGTCCTGGAACATACGATGGGTTCGGGTGAATATATGTGGAGTTCAGGCTTCTTTGTCGCCAGCCTTTCTTTGGTCATTTATTTTAACCATTTACCAATATAGAAACCTACATGTGGAGATGATCAATGATCCGCAACTATCACTCATTTTCAAGGAACGCGTGAAAATCATCACCCAGTTGCCGTGCCCATTTACTCATTAGTTCTGCGATGTTGTGTGTGTGTTACAAAATTATAAAACTAATGGTATATATAGTTATTTGATATTTAAAACAAAGTTGGCCATCTAGTGAGCTAATGCTAGAGAACTCAACTGAACCAATCTTAACCATCCCGTTTAATCTTACATAAGCATCTTAAACCCATTGGTTCCATATTGATATGTTCCTCACAGCCTGTGCATCACAAGGTGCGGGCCCAGTGAGCTGACGCACGTTGGGAAGATCATCGAACACTTGACAAAGGCCGGCAGTCCCGGGAGACAGCGAAAAGATGGAGGACATGAGGACATCATTAAGTTGGTGAACGTTGAACTACAATAACTTTACATGATATATGATGGTTCATGGGGGGTTTATGATGGTTTATGATGGTTTATGATGGTTTATGATGGTTTATGGGTTTATATGATATATAACTACAATATATATATATATATATATATATATGTGATATGGGGTTGATGATGGTTTGTGGATGTTCATGGGGGATAATATTTGATAATTATATTTGTACTTGGCTGTTAGATAGATCTATATTTAGATGGTTTATAGCTACACTACCTACAGGGTATTACAGGGTGTATGGAAGTTCGTGGGGAATTTGTTATATCCATATAGTATTCCATAGTTAGATGGAGTTCTAAACCAACTTTTAGCCGTTCAAATCACCAAGAGAGAGACTGCCATGACCTTACCACTTCGATGATGGAAATCGGCTGCTTGAAATTATCCCCAGATGGCCTGGTTTGGGAAATACAGGAAGTGTCCCAGATATGGGGGGATAACTCAGCTAAACATGCCGCTGAACCACGGGAAAAATAGCTAGCCATGTTGAAATGCTTCAAACTCCTGCTCGATGCAACAAAAAAATCAAATTGTGTAGATGATTTAATTTACCATAATTTAACCACTTGAACCTGGAGGTTTTGCCAAGGTATTGCATGGTTATGACCAGCTGTTTGAACGGTGCCATCCCATCAGGAGAAGCCGCAAGTACTGGTGAACTGCATCTTGCACAGCGTCAGTGGTTGGGTCTCATCCACTCAGCGGGAATTGGCGGAAAGAAATGGTGGACTTCCAGGACTTTCCGAGTTTCAACGAGTAATTCTGGTACAACTTGAGGCTGTTTTTTTTTGCCAGGTTGGATTACCAGAGAGAAATCATTGAGTCATGGGGTTCTACGGTTCTACCCTTTGCTGCATGACTATCTGCATCAACCCCTGCAGATCTCAAGGTGCGCAGTCCCGGATGGATCGAGACGAACTTGGGCCCAGCACCTAGTGGCGCTAGGGAAAGTGTACCGTCCAGAATCCAGAGTCAGCAACTGGGAATGGGCATGCAATGGCATACATAAGAAGAATTAACAAGGTTGCATCCAGGGACTGGTCACTTCACGCCACATGGATCGCGACCAAAATGCTATTAGATGTAGTACCATTGCGACCAAAGCCACCCTTCAGTGACAGGAAAGCCTTCCAAGGGTCACCAGGTGATGAGTGCTGTATATCCTGGGATTGGGGCCCATCACACTGCACCTGTTGCCCATTCATTTTCTCCAATAATTTGAACATTTGATGAAATCTGCGGTCGGAATCCCCAGTAAAAACCATGGCTTTCTGCACATATGCACAGGTGTTGCATTGTGTTTCCACCATATATGCGCGCCCATTTCTTAGATTCATACCATAGTTACAGATTTGATATGGAATTGATAGTTAATTGAATTATTGGTTGGTTAACATTTTTTATTGTCCACAATATATGGGATAATCCTTCCCATTGACGAACTCATATTTTTCAAGATGGTTAAAACCATCAACCAGTCATTGAATTACCCTCTGGTAATTTAACATAGCTATTGAAAATGGCCATTTATAGTGGATATTCCCATTAAAAATTGTGATTTTCCATAGTTATGTTAGTTTACCAGAGGGTACAGTTGTGGCCAAGAATCAGTTGTCCCTTCACCTCCGAGGCTTCGATAGCGCCTGCGCTTGTTTGTGCGAGGTGGCTGGGAACCTCGCCCTCAGCAGGCCGGGGTCACGTGTCACACGGGCTTTGACCACCCATTTTTTCGGGGGTTCTGATGGTTTAACCGGGATTTATATAATAAACCATCATGGGAAGGATCATCAAGTACTTCTACACCATACACCCCGGTACTGACAAGAATTCGTGATGAAATTCACTGAAGATGGGATTGCAAACCATAAGTTGGTTATATTTGATTCATGTGTTTTTGCAGTTTAGTTTGTAGTGGGGCTGAAAGCACTGGCACTTTTTCTACCTCCCCAGCTGGGAGCTCCGCAAAAAAGACACATCGGTGACACGGCGAGTTCACCAGTTAAATTGATCCATTCATGGAATGAAAGGAAAGTCAACAAGAATGTTGCGATCAGATGCACATCCAGCAATCATGCACATCCAGTGATGATAGATTCTGATAGATGTTAAATTTTAGGATGAGTTTAAAAGCAACTATATATGCACATCCAGTTGGTGATCAGGCAAGCTTTAGACCGTGACATTTATCACTTCGTGGCATGCGGTTCCAAGACTCTCACCATTGAGGCACAATGGCAGGGTTTTTTGTGGCGGGCGGATGCTTGAGATATGGCAAAACATGTGGGAACATATGGATATATATATATATATATGACATGCAGGGGATATATTCAATAAAAAAATGCATGCAGATATTTATATATTACATTATAGTTATATGGTTTATATGTATATAACCCATTGTATATGGTAGCAACTGTCAGCAGTTTGGTTGCTGATGGAATGTGTTTTTTCGCTGAAATGCTGCAGATTTGAAGGCAGGAAATCAACTTGAGAGATGCTTGTAAAGTAAGAGCTTTGAGACATATTATATACAGTATTATATTTTAGTATCTCCCTTCAATGGACCCTTCAAAGTGGTCATGTCCGTAAGCAAAAGCTTCAAAGTTTGTTCAAGAACAGTCGAGTCGAATTATGTCGAATTTTCCATTTTCTGATGTCCATCTTCAACCACAGCTGGGCCTTGTTTTTCATCCCTTGCCATGGATGATCTCCCGTAGAGACTTCCACTTCGCGGACTTCGCGGATTGCCCAGACATGGTGAGTTCCTGGAGCCCAGACAATCCCAAATCATGGTGATTTACCCCACTAGATCCATACTTATACATATGAAATCCCCATGAAATAGCCCATACATATCTGGTTGGTGCTTTGGAACATGGCTGGATTATGACTTTCCATACTTTCCATTCAGCTGGGAATGGAATGTCATCCCAACTGACGAAGTCCATCATTTTTGTTCAGAGGGGTAGGTCAACCACCAACCAGATATTGTTGAGTCATAAAGCTTAGATACTGTATCATATACCCCATTAGATCCATTTAGATCAGTGATACCTATGAAATCCCCATGAAATCCCCATGAAATCACTGGTTGCTTTCCGTCCCTGCAGGTCGCCTTGCAAATCCGACCCACGATGTGCTTCATCGGGGAGGAGATCCGACGCAAGAGGCGAGCGAGCTCTGCAAATCCCATGGCGAACGCCAAGGTGGTTATTGACACTATAGATGCTATCAATAACCATCCGTAACTGCTTGGTGCTTTGGAACATGGCTTTTATTTTTCCATATATTGGGAATAGTAATTCCAACTGACGAACTCATATTTTTCAGAGGGGTAGGTATACCACCAAGCATGTAACTATAATGGGATATATATATATATGACAAGTAGTGGATATAATTTAGATATTTATGGTTATTAACCATCAGTAACTATAATTGGATATTTGTGGATATTAACCATCAGTAACTACAATGGCATCATATATATATACATGGATATATTGTTAATAGCATTTAACAGCTAACTATCAGTAACAACTATAATTTGATATATTGACAAGTTATTGGGTCATTAAGAACAACTGATATAGCTCGTGTTCATATAGCCTATATTTGGATATATTGACATGAATAGTTATGAGTCATTACGAGACCAAAAAACGATGAACAATTATCCCATTGATTGAATGTCAGATGATGTCAGTACCATTCTTCTACCTACGCACCGTTGCTGGGAATGAGTATATTCTGGGCTTCTCAACTAAGCCAAAAAAAACATATAGTTAAGATACAATTCAATTGGCGGCTGGCGTTACTAGGCTAGTTGTTCATAAAGATATTCAAAAGGGTTCATGGTGGTCAAAAAGCCAAGAGACATCAAGAAACTGGGGTCCGACCATGGTGGGGAATGGAAGTTTCCGATGGGCAGCGATCTTCCTAAATCTTCCATAGCCCAGTTCCCTAAGGAGTGGAACCTTCACATTGCCCATGAAGTGTTGGTTTACCCTCTGGTAAACTAACAGTTTGCTATTGAAAATAGCCATTTATAGTGGATTTACCCATAAAAAATTGTGATTTTCCATAGCAAACTGTTAGTTTACCAGAGGGTATCCCTTTGTTTGACCAGATCTTCTACCACCATTTTCATGCCCTATCGGACGCCGTAAAACGCCAGGCGTTTACTCGATGATATCATCGAAGAAATTTGTGACACCATCGTGGTGCGGAACTGTGAGCACGACCTCCATGTTTGGATCGCCCGGTTGGGATCCAGATGCCTCCAACATGGTGTAGGATTTACATGGTTTTTGGGATTTCTGTGAAGTCCCACGATGTCCCACGGTTCTCAAATCGTCCCAAAAAATCACGAGAGAGAATAGGTAGCATTTATTCGAATGAGCTTCAGAAAGAAAGAAGAATATGTTAATGAATATTTGAAGATTATCGAATGCATAATCCATCAAAATTGTGTCTCTATTTTTGATACATCTTGATGATTGAGGCACGCTTCAATATGTTTGTTCACGAGCTTCACCCGGACACTCCCTAGCCAGCAAGTGAGCCATCAAAAATACCAATATCCCATTTCATTATACTATATTTGGTTGATAGTGTTCCCATTCATATGGGAGTTCATAATCCCCAAAAACCTACTAGCTTGTAAAGCCTACTAGCTAGTATACCTCCTTAGTCCTTAACCAATCAACAGTCATCTATCAATGCTATCCACATGAATTGTCTTTATTATATGCCATATTTTGTTGGTTAAACTCACCATGAAGCAGCCCAACAATGATTTATCAACTATATCAACCATATCTTTGATAGTTAGAACATCATAAACCTCTATTATTGATGGTTAAATCCCTATTAAACAACCCAATCAACCACGGTAGTTTTCGTATCACCTTTTTTTCAGCCAAGGCAGGAGTCATCATGATCGCAGACGACTTCTTTGAACAGATGATCGAGATGACGGAACTGCGTCAACAGATGCACAGGCGGCCTGTGCTTGAGGGCTGCAAATGTGTTAGGGCTGTTAGGGGCCAAGGTATCGATAATATACTGCAATCTAATTTAATCAATCATAGTACATGGATGCATACCTTTTATTATATAATTAATTGTTTTTTGGGTATTCAAGTGGAACCACAATCTAATTATGGGGAGGTAGTGTTGGGAAATTCCTTCGACGATTTGTTCGCAGGTTGCGCTCAGATCGCATTGCCGACTTGTCCTCAGAGGCTGGAAGCAATGGTGGTGACTTCGGGGGTAACCCAGCCATGAATGGGCTAAGAGTACCCAGGAATTGGGGATTTGTGACACAAAATTATTGAGCAGTTACTGGATGGCATGATCTTCCAAGTATGCTCCATCAATCTACATCAGCTTTAATTATTTGAGTCAGTTTGGCAGGAAGTATTACAGCAATTTAGTTCGTACACAGAGCAAATGGAAAGGGTAAGATCGAACCCACATGGCAATCTTCCAATGTTTGCCATGTCCTGTGAATCATTTTAGGTATTCACATGCACATGAAGCGAGTCTAAGAGTCTATCTTGTCACTGAAACTCACCAAGCGTGAAAATCCAGACCCGCATGTCCCCACATATTGACTGCTGAATTTTGAGCATCAGCGTGCTGGTCTTGAGGGTACGCAATTTTGACCCTTTGATTAGTGGTCAAAGCCCAGAAGGGAGCACCAATATGATATAATATCCGAGATCCATTTAATGCCTTCATATACATGACACAAACCGACTGACATGCCGCTGCCACCAGCCCAAGTAGACACCTGTGGTGTTTGGCATATAAAGAAACCGCGGTGGTTGTTGGCCACGGCCCGGGCGATGCGAAACGGCGCGAATAGGTGAGGCCGGTGAGGCTCATGGCTTTAGCTCCATCCTTCTTGAAGGATGTTCAGGTAGGGAGACGGTGATGGTCACGTGGGCAACATGGAGATGAACATCATCAAAAAAATCCTCACACCCCAGATAACCATAGATAACCCACTGACCCACAACATAATCTAATATATGTTGACTAGTGATTAGTTAGTTGTGTGTCGAGATCACTTTAATGTTTGAGATATTGACTGGGGCTTCAGCCCCTGCAGTTACCTGCAGTTGGTGGATATCCCATTCTCACTAGATTGATATTTCATGGGTTCTTGGGGTTTTGTTAATGTTATTAACTTCTCAGAAAATTCCCATGACTAACTGCGATAATTTCACGTCCCTAATTTCTAGCAGATCTATATTCCCCTCCCCTTCCCGTGGGAGGTGCAGTGGGGCTCTATCTCCAACATCAGCGAAGAGGCCTCCCGGCAGATGGAGAAGGTCCACTGCAACTCCAAACCCATCGAGGAACGACGGGGGGGAGCAGAGGATCTGGATCTGGATCTGAAAATGAGGTTGATTTGGTTGGGGCCGGGTTCAAATATGCTGTTTAACTTTACAAAAAGGGCTGATTCATATTTTTTGGCAAAGCCACCAAGCAGGATGAAATATGTGTGATTTGTTGTTGCGAAACGATACATTTAAAATACCACCATGTTTTTTGATGATGTGATAGGAAAATGATGATCACACAGGGATATTCCATGAAGAAGTAGCTTACTTCTAACCCATGAAGACAGTATAACGTAGGTATAACATGCATTCTACATCATTCTACACCCAATCCATCTCCCCAATCTCCCAGCCACAAATTTCTTCATTCTCAAAATCACTCCAAAGGATCCCGCAACTATCCATCCCGAAAAAAACAATCTTCACCAAAACCACAACCATTCCATCCCCACCCCACCAGGCCCCACCATCCTCAGGACGTCATCAGCACCGCCCAGCTGCCCGTCTCCTCCGTCCGCGACGCCGTGATCCTGCTGCAGTCCCCGGGCAGCGGCGCCGGGCGCTCCCTGGACGTCGAGGAGCTGCGGGAGATCGTGGCGGAGCTCATCGCGGCCTACAGCGAGCCGGAGCTGCAACGGTGCCTTGGGCGCTACTATACAGCGTTTGGGATAGATGGTGGTTTATATATATTATATATATAGTGATATTTGTATATGTATTTATTTGTGTATATATATACACAAATGTGTGTGTGTGTTTTTAATATGCATATATATATATATATATATGTAATTATTTATTGATGTGTGTACATATATCTTTACATCAATGTATATATATAATTATGTGTGTGTGATTGTATATGGGTGTGTTAAGTAGGGGAATTTTAGGTTTCGACAAGTATGTAGATATGTGCATGTGCATATAGCCGTGGAACGATGGATTTGGTGGGATGGCCATGGCAAAGGTGTCAAAGGTGGGGGGCCGTTTTGTTTTGCATGATTAACCACCATGTAATGATGTTAAAGTACCATTAAGGAGGCCAAGGATGAAGCGCTTGGGATTTGAGATGTTTTGAGTAGATTAACTCTGAGATATAAGTGGTTTTGGACTGAGTAGTGACAATGCGTTTATATAAAGTCATTTGACATAACATGACACAATCAAATGGGTCTGCGTGGTTGCGCCCGTTGCGCCCGTTCACCAGGAAGATCCGTAGTGTTTACGAGAAGCAACGGAAAGCCGCTTCGAACGGTGGCGGGTCGGAAGACTACATGGCCGAGTTGAGGGTGACTTATCATGGAACTTGGGGGTGGCTGATGTCCCAGTTTCTTCACCGCAACAGAAAGAGCCAGAACATAGACTTACATAGATAGTTGGTATAATTAATTACAGGCTGTTGGTCGGTTTCCTCTTTTGATTTGTTTTTTTCCTTTGTTTGGGATGAGAGGATGATGAAGCCCTGAGGACTTACTGTTGAGCGATTCTGGCCAGCCTTAACACTCATTCAATGAATGAAATGCTACAATGTTCCGGTATTTTTCCTGGGTTGATGCCCGCACGAGAAATTGCCAGCTTTCTATTGCGAAAGTTGCTGGCCTGAATGGTTATTTAGAATAGAAATCACCAATCTTGTCATAGCCAGCAGCTTTACTTGATTCCCCTGCTCTTGATCTCTGCATTTTGCATCATCTTGCTCCCGGTATCCTCTCACCAAACAATAATCTACACCTATATGAATCATTATGAATCTCCACACAAATTATGAAATAGCTAGGATCTTTATGGATCCCTATCGCTTTTCCACCTCAAACAGAGTCGGGCCGCCCCGCAACGGCAGGAAGTCCTATGGCCCTGCCAGACGGACATCGCGGAAGCCTACGGGCTGCCAGGCACCTCTGAGGGTCTGCAGCGCATCCAAAACGAAGTGCAGCGGGCCATCACCGAAGGCGGCGATCTGCGGCGGGGTTGACACCAGGTTTTTTTTGTGGCACAAAAATGGGATAAGTTGATATAAGTTGTTCAATGGCTTTTTAGGTGGGTTGTAAGTTATATATGAATGAAAGTTTCAATGGGACATCATTTTTTCTCACTGTTTATAATTGCTCCAAAAAGAATTGGCGATTTGTACGAGGTCTTAGGTACCTGGCACTGCGCCCCCTGGAGTTCTAAACTGTTCTTTTGCTGAGAAGCGACCAACCACAGGTGACGTGGAAATTCGGTGCTTAGCCGACGAGGCGCGCCTGATGTTTTGAGGCATGATGGATGACTATTCCCCTTTGTATGTGATTGAAATATGGCTTCCCATGTTCAATATGTTCAATTCGGCGGGGCGTGATGGCTGGATTTCCCTTCGCATCTCTATTTTTTCTCTTAGCTACAATATCTCTATTTTTCTCTTAGCTACAATAGCATGGATATTAAACTTCATTCCCTTCGCATCTCTATTTAGCTACAAATGGATAAGGAAGTTTAATATCCATGCTATTCTGTGTAAGCTCTAGATTTCTCCAGCTGACCCTGCGATGACTTTCCAACCTTCGTAGTGCCAGGCGCTGATGCTGCTGGGAATGAGCCCCTTGCAGAACATCATCCAGGAGGTCCGGGCTGAGAGTGGAGGATTTGCTGAGAAAAATCTGGGATATATACAGAATTATACAGACATGTCACATGGTTTATGCATTATATGCATGTTTGAAACTAGTGACTAGAAATCAATCTACATCATCAGATATTTGCTGGATTTTGCTGGGATGCGTTATCAAACAAAGGACAGCAATTCTACATATATCTTGATTTATCTTGATTTATCTTGATTATCAAAACATCATCTAAATCGGTGGTTGCAAAGATGTTTTGTTTCCACCCGCAAAGGGCTGATGACTGATGACTTCCAGCGTTCGGAAGTCCTGGTAAGTCGTAGCATCTTAGCCATGATAGAGGCAACAATGCCAAGATGTTATAATTCTATCATGGCAATTGTCCTACATTCATGATGGCTGTAATATTGATTAATCATAGCAGCGAGGTGAAAGCGGAAGATTTCCTGAATTGCATCTACACTGCCGCTGGGGATAGCAGTGGCATCGAAGTCGAAGAGTTCCTGTTGAATCTGAAGTGCGACACTGGGCTGGCTTTGGGGATGGATCAATGATAATGGATGGTCAAATGGGGGATGATGTGAAGCAACAGGCATGGACAACACGTGTGGTATGCATCCATGATTCATCACGTATTCGGATATGGGTGTGTCTGAAAATGTGTATGCTAGCAATAGGCCAGCATAATCGGAAAAGTGATATCCATTGAGTCTTAGAGAATGTATGTTCAGACAAACCATGACAAACCTATGTAGCGGTTTTTGGGTCTGAATTCAGATGCAGTTTGCAGTAACGTCTTGAGATTGCATCTGGAGCCAGGCCATACGCTTCGCTTTCGCTTTAGTTCTGCAGCACAATTTTGAAATTTGCTGATTGCAATATTGCTTGGTCCCTTGCCCCAGCTAGCAAGTGGGTTACCCTCTGGTAAACTAACATAGCTATTGAAAATAGCCATGTATAGTTGATTTACCCATAAAAAATGATGATGTTCCATAGTTTTTTGTATGTGTATCAGAGGGTATAATCCCAGTTACAATTGGACCGACTAACAATAATTACCCTACTGGGGTGAACCAGTATCGGGGGGAAAACAATTTGTCTCTGGATCTCTGGGTACTAGCCAATCCTTTATATGCACGTAGCCATCCAAAGCAAAAACCGTATATACCACCTATGTTGTTGGGTCCAGAGATGTTCGTACCCCACTTATACAGGATTGTCCCATTTTTATGGCCGAGCCTGGGGATTTCCCAGGATTTTCCCACAGAAATAGCCAGTCCAATTTCCCCATAGAAATTGGGGATTTCCCATGTCCCACGTTTTTTCCCTTGAAACCTGGTGATTTCCCAGTGCTGCGCCTAAGGAGACGCCCTTGGAGAAGGCCGCGCGGGCGCGGGGACTCATCGCTGCACGGCGCTTGAAGGAGGAGAGGAACCCTCCTGGAGGCGGGTGGATTGGGGTAGAAAAAATGGAACAACACATAAGACAAACATAGGGATTTTTATGTGATTTTTATGGGATTTATGAATTTATATAGGAATAAATTAAACAATTTTATAGGATTTATATAGGATTTATATAGGCATATTAGAAACTTTTACAGGTTTTATATAGGATTTATATGGATTTATATGGATTTATATGATTTACATAGGAATAATTTAGAAACTTTATTAGGATTTATATAGGATTTATATGATTTATATGATTTATATAGGAATATTAGAAACTTTTTATAGGATTTATATAGGACTTATATGATTTATATAGGCATATTAGAAACTTTCACAAGATTTATATAGGATTTATATGGGATTTATGATTTATATAGGAATAATTTAGAAACTTTTATAGGATTTATTTAGGATTTATATGGTTTATATAGGAATATTAGAAACTTTTTATAGGATTTATATAAGATTTATATGGGATTTATGGATTTACATGGATTTATATAGGATTTTATATAGGATTTTTATGATTTATTTAGGAATAAATTAGTACATAGGATTTATATGGATTTATTTAGGATTTATATGATTTATATAGGAATAAATTAGAAAACTCTTATAGATTTACATATAGGATTTATATAGGACTTATATGATTTATATAGGACTAAATTAGAAAACTCTTATAGATTTACATAGGGTTTAGATGTATTTATTTGGATTTACATGATTTATATAGGAATAAATTGGAAACTCTTTTAGATTTACATAGGATTTGTATGGGATTTATATGGATTTATATGGGATTTATATGAATTATATAGGAATACATTAGAAACTCTTATAGATTTACATGGGATTTATATGGGATTTATATGATTTATATAGGAATATTAGAAAGTTTTACAGGATTTATAGGAATTATATGGGATTTATATGATTTGTATAGGAATGAATTAGAAACTCTTATAGATTTACATAGGATTTTTATGGATTTATATAGGAATATTAGAACAAAAATATAGGATTTATATAGGATTTATCTCTGATTACAGTCATAGAACATGAATTTGGGAGTTTGTTGGGATGGAATGGATTTCTAGGTGGAATGGATGGATTTGAATGTAAGGAATGGTTGTCTGGCTGATTTGGTAGTGATTGCATATGGAATCTTTATTCTTGGATGGAACCGGAAGAGCTTGGTACAGATGGAAGATTAGTGAAAGACACCCGATCCGATATCCGAGGAAGCCACTTCCACGAAGATGAAACGAGTGAAATGTTACTGAAATAGAACCATGTAAATTCAACACCCTTTTCACAGATTTTTTTGGTGACTAGTTCCAAGGTCGTGCCCAGTGTTTCATAAACCTCATCAGTTCGACATATCTACCATAAACGGCCCTAGTGAAATGTTGGTAAAGAAACCAGTTTCGCTATCGTTTGGGGGCACCACCACTATATAGTATATAAATGTATATAATGTTTATATATAATATATGTTATGTTATTATAGAATATTATAGATATCCCTACGGTCCTTTGGCAAATACTACATTTGCATTTGTGATGTTTAAATCCCACGCAACTTGCTTCCCCATCTAGGGGCACGATCTTGGCCTTTGCCAAGCATAGTCACATCTCATCATCTATAACTGACTTATGTTTTTCCATATATCATATTTTTATATATGTATATATATATATATTTCCACTAAAAAAATGATATATAATATCATGATTATACACATATATATATATATGTTTATATTATATTCAGTATATTCATATATCATCTTATGTTTTCCCATCATCTACTCAATAAATCGCTCAAAAAACGATCGCCATTCTCAACCTTTGTGGCGTTAGGTCTGACCTGCGGCCTGTTGCGCACCTGGGCTGCCTACGAGCGCCTGGGCCTGGCTCCGCAGCACATGATCAGCAACGAGCCGCTGCCCGTGGCGCGCCTGAAGCGCCCCAGCGCCGCGCAGGCGCCCCGGGGCTTTCAGCGGGGTTCTCAACGGGGGCACCGGATGGCCATGTTTGCCATGGCTTAGCTCGGAAAACATCATTTTTAGCAGGATGATATATATATATTTATATGTAATCAATATATAATCTACAAATTGGTGATTGATGTCTTTCTGTCATGTTTGATTGCCAGAGGGAAAGTTAAGGGAGAAATGCCCGGTTGTTCTGCCAGACTGGATCTTCTACCGAAGGCAAATCGCTGAAATATCGGTGTAGATACAGGCTGCCGCCTTGTGCCCTTGTCAGACTGGCTGCTGGTGCGTGGCAAATCCTGTGAAGAAAAAAATGTACCCAACTTGATCATGCCGCACGGTTTATAAGCCTGAGTAGGATTGCGTTTATACAATTGGTTCCTTTGGTTTTCCACATGAATGGGCACCCAGTCTTGTTCACAACAAATAGGTAATGTTATATGGACCTTTCTATTTTCCCCAAAACGACCTCCCTGACCACATAATTTTTTCAGGACGATTTGAACGTAAGGCTGCATGAAAGCAATGTTTCAGACATGACCAGCCAATCCTTTGTTTTGTTTTGAGGGTACTTGGCGAATTAGTACCAAAAGTTTGAAACTCGATGAGGCCCAGGCATTGTACCCAAAAAGATGGTGGCCAGTTTCAAAATGTTGGTTTCAGTTTCCCAAACCAGCTTGCCATGGTCAGGTCTGGGAGTTTGTTCTTCGAAATCAGCCTGTGGTCATTGAAGATGCTGTGAACGCAGATGATTTCCCGCCCTTCTTCGATTTCGCGGATTTTGATTATCTCCGGGAACGCTGCGGTCATCGCTACGTCAAGGTGAAAGGCGATTCCTGCTGGGACAACAAAGGAAGACAACTCTTTCTGAATGATCCCACGATTGACGCTTGGAGCGAGCCATTTGGGCGGATAATTCTCCTGCTGGAAAACCATGGTTTGGTTGGAAAAGGGGTACTTGCGGTACTTTCAGCTACAAATGGAATGTCATATCCAGCCAAATGAAAAGTATCTCATTATATAGCTGCTATTAGCTAAGTTGATTCTCCATATCTTACGTCATGGGCAATTCTTTTTTGCTCATTTGCCTCCCACCACAAACGTGCGAGTCTTGAGATTCCATTTTCCCACGTGATCGTTGGCGTTGAAACTGACCGGTCTGGAAGTCAAAGAAACATCAAGAAACACAGTCATTGCTAATGCATGCGTCTAGTAGCCTCCAGGAAGTGAAAAGGTCACGAACAGGTACCTGGATGGATTGAAACTTCTCTCACCTTCATTGATTCCTTACATGCACGATGTGACAATGTGGGTTTGTCTGAAAAAAATGCGCGCCCCTAAATTTACCAGCTAATTTCAATTTGATCATCATGTTCACTATAGAATCCTATACTGGACATTCATATATACATGTTTTTTGTGGTACTTCCACCATTTTCTACGTCAAAGCCAGGGTAGGTTTTTCGCTGCCACCCAAGGAGCTCAGCATCTCTGACTATTTGGATTTGATTGAAGTTGCGGAGGAGCACGAGACGTGCATCTCCTGGTATATGGGCAAACTGCCGCTGCACACCGATGTGCCCGAAATGTTTGATGACATTTGCAATGCACCAAATTCGCCATGGAGATGCTTGGGCGGAATTGGTGTTTTTTTTCTCGAAGTGGAGGTCATGCTTCTTTATCATGATTTTTGTAATCCAAGATGGCAATGAACCACTGAACCACTTTTTGTTTCTCGATGATTCATGTATATATAGAAAATGAGTTGTCCATGAATGTATGTGACTTGGGGCATTGGCGGGCTGCGGACCTGCGGACTTATTTTTCTGACCTTGATGGCGACGAGGAAAATATGGTAGCTGCTTTGGCGAGAACAACAAGGGGGCCGCTTGACAGAGATGCGTTGAGTCAGAGACTGGAAGGATCTGGAAGGGGTCCTCCGCAGTGGCTTGTAAAATTGCCCCTTCCCATTTCAAACAACCTGAGGCATTTCGTTCTGAGCAGTTTCTGTCAGTCCTGCATGTTTTGTCATTTTTGTGCCTTCCCAATTCCGAAAAAATAAGTTGGGATGGGTTGGGTAGTGCTCTGAAGCGATCAACAACTGGGTGATTTTGCTGCAAATTGTTCATTGGAAGTTCACGACGGACTGAGGATCGATCATATATAAGAATCATCACCAATCATCCAACACAATGGACTTGCATCTGCCCTGTTAGGCATCAAAAGGCAAGACAGTTTGACGCGCTTGTGACAAGCTATATAATATAATGTCTATCTATCAATGGGTATTCAAGGATGATGCCTCCATGCGAAAAAAACACCCGTCACTACCCTACATCCCCCAAACCGCCCAAACCCCACTTGTCTTGTGTTTGATGCTGAACAACCATCGCTTTAGCGGTGCTGCGAATGTCCAAGCAGCAGATTTTGTCGTTTTTGTGGGGTCAGGTCCATACCTACTTCGGATGTGGAGGCAACACCACTTGCCTACATGCAGACCCCTCAGAAAATTTGCTGCTGGTGGTCATGGGCGAGAAGTTCATGGATATCTATCCGCCTTGTGATGCTGCATGTGACTTGGGCCGAAGGTGGTTGAGACGGGATGCCTCAGCAAACAGTGCAACTGACGTCCAAAGAAGTTGAGGTTTGGCAAAGGAAATTCCATGAAATTCCAATTCCATCACGGGTGAGGCCCCCCAGTTGTAAGTTGGTTTATAAATCTAACAGTTGTATCCCCCGTAAACCATGCTTCACCTCTACCCCATAACAATCCAACCCCCGCTTCAACACTAGGTCTTCGTACGCCCTTGTAATCGTGGTTCTTGGTTGCTAACAAGCCCTTGATAAATCCTTAATATTGGATGGGTCGCCTGTCTGCGGGGGTTATATTCCATTATATCCCATTATATCACCTGGATATCCATAAACTGGTTTCATATCACCACAAATGAGTTGCTTTTGTAGTGTTGAGTAGTCTATTCTAGCACCATACTGTTGCTGCATAGTGTACCTCCAGCTCCATCTGAGGCATGCACACCACGGTGAAGAAGTTCCTGAATTCGCTGGTGCCACCCTTCGTGGACCCAGCCTATGTTCCGAAGGACGTGGACAAGAACTGGTCCTGCTACAAACATGCGCGGCCCCAGCGTGCAACTTCGGAGAATGAGAATACGGGAACCCCTCCAATTTCACATGTTTATCATGTTTGCACCCGACAATGTAATATCTATATATATATATCTATATATATATCTATATATATATATATTCGTGCATTGAGCTTGGCAGGCTTGGGTGTGCATGGTTTATCTTTAAGTGGTCCAATGAATGCCACATTTTGGCTCAAGTGGGAGTTGGCCCAAAATAGCATTCATTGTTTCTACTTTTCCAACCTGGGGTGACCAGGTGGCCTTTGACCAGCAGTGGATACTGGTCTGGGGCTGCGCACGTGTCACACAGTGACCGATCCAAGGCAAACCCGAGGAGAGCGGGTGAAAACAAAATTGACTTGGCAGAGGATGGAAAAAGAGCGCGGTGGAGTTTAGTGCTTCGAAATCAGCTGTGTGACTTTGAGAGAGAGAGAGATATATATATATATGTGTGTGTGTGTGTGATGTGTGTGCATACATATACATATATATATATATATTTATATATATTTATATATATTTATATATATTTATATATATTTATATATATATATGAAATACGTAGCGGGCCCAAGTTCAGCTAAACAGAGAAGGCAGAGAGTTACTACTGCGACACTGCGGCAGTTTTTGCAGTTGGAACGGATGACATACCCAGGAGAGACAAACAAAATACCCAGTGTTGCCACTAGTTAAAGCAGAGAACCATCAAGTTGTTTATTTGTGTGTGCTTGATGCGTTGACAGATGTGACCGATGGTTTTGCTAGATTCTTCTTCAGATGCGAACGCATTTGATGCCAACGTAATTGGAGGACGCCATCAACTAAGATCAATAGCCTACAGTAGTTGCAGATCACGCATTGTTGCAGCCCTGCATTCTGCATGTGGTGAGCCATTTCGTGTTTGGTGGTAATGGTAGGTCGCCATGCATCTCCATGAATTGGTGTTCCAACCATCTGATTGGGATTTTGGGTATTTGTCGCCCATTTGCTCATTCATGTATGGTTTGCTTTTAGAAGATCCTTTCCTATCCTTTCCTGGTATATTATATTCCATTGATTTCTTCTCATTTTATTTTCTTATAGCTTTGGTTTGGAGAAAAAACCAACGTTTGTGGAAGGTGTTTGGCATTGGCCAATCTAGGATCGCCGAGGTACATTTGAAAGCGGGGGACTTGTTCTACCTCCCCATCTTTTGGTGGCATGCGGTGCAGGGCTCGATTGGCCGGAATATGATTCTGAACTGGTGGTGTCAGCAGCATCCATACAAGGAGCACCTGCCGTGGTGCCCACCATGGTTAATCCATCAGACAGTCTTGGGGCAGTGGACCTCGACAAAATTGTGGTGCCTAAAAAAAGTTGCAGAGATCGTGGGGCTAGAACTTCAGGATACATAGAGCATTCACATCATTCACAAAAGGGATGAGAGGCCAATTCCTGACGATCTTCTGACCTCTGAGAATTCCCAATGAAACATATTTGAAAAATCGATATCTTTCAATCAGGACATCAGTGCTTGAAGATACGCAGGCAGAGCCGCCAACAGAAAACTGAACTCAGACACTGGTTTAATGTTGAGGCATGTTGAGGCCCCTTTGCTGCTTTGAATGTTTACTTTGATTGTTTCAAGGCAGATGCGCTACTGAATGTGTTTGGCATCCTGGTCACAACCATGAGGATAGGATCGGATAGGAACCTATTGTCACCATTTTTTTGGGAATCAACATTCATTAGCCAGTTTTTTTGAAGGGAAACCAAAAAGAACATCAGGTTTTTGACTGCCAATTCATGCCCGATTTGCCCCAGCCTTGTCTTTGTCAGGAACACAAGTACAAGGGCTTTGAAGGCACCCGTGAGGTACTGGAAGTCCTACAGCACTTGAACGAGGCCGGTTTTGAGGAAGTTTGTGATGTCGATGTCGATGTCGATGATGGTTTTTTGGGTTCAATGCATTATGTATGTCCTGTGACCATGTATCTATTTGTTCAACAGGTATTTTACTATGACTATAAGTACTATGTCCACAGGTTATACGGTAAATATGATATGTGCACGTTAACAAGTCTCAAGTTGACATCCATGAATCAAGTCCCTTTTATAGGTGTGATTACATTATAGCACCCCCCAAAAAGAAACGTGTTTCCAGGATGGTAGTTCGATGATTTTTTCACCTTAACTTCCAGGCATCCAACTTGTGCATCTTGGGGGGGAGTGCTAATCACATGCCCGGAAAAGATGTTGGACCTTGCTTCCACATCTATGCGGAACAACACATTGTATGTCATGTTCATACCTGGAACTAGTTTCTAAGTTTTATTTTTAGTAGCATTATGTTATATATCTGTTTCATCTTGACCTGTTATTATTATCATGTCATCTAGTATAATCATTGTGAATGCCAACCCCGGATTAATAAACCCTTAGGCTGTTTAATTGGGGGTGTACCATTCAGGTATCAGATTATGACTATTGCAGGAGCACCCCCTAATTCATAAACCATGGTTTATTAATCCGCGGTTGACATTACCCATTACTACGATCATATATTTTTCACTTATGCAACTTATGATTTTGAATTGCTGGAATTATCATATCATCATTACATCCTATTACATCCTATTACTACTATCATATCCATTTCGAAGCTAATCGCTTTGTATCTTTCCCACGTGGCCCAGACCCTAGGCCTGGTCCCAGCAGAGTGGCCCGGGTGGCCCTACGGCCACGGAGAGATCCGTGGCGCAGGAGCTGGGCAGCGGCTTGTTGCGCCTTGGAAAAAACATCCCAACTGACTTGGAGTGGCCAAGAAGCCATAGTTATAGCCAGTTATAGCTGCTATTGCTAGGTCTAAAATGGATTAACGTGGTATAAACTATAGTTCATTATATGTGATTGATTATTGATGATCATTGATAATCTATGGTTCAACTTATATAGTTAATGGTATAGACAACTGAGCATAGATATACTCTCTGCATCTCTCTGCATTTTTCATTGACCTCGTACTGGGAAGATCACCATGGTCATGGTGGTATGGTGCTTGATATGGGGAATCACCAGGAGATCATTCAAATTGATAGCATTGGATAGGTGCTCTACACGGTGCTTTCATACTTGAATCTTTGGCTCTTTGGCTGGTGGATCTACACCAGCACAGCAACAAGCAGGGCATCCAACGATTGGCCATGGGGGGCCTGGAACCAGGCCTCCAACGGAATTTTCTAGGGCTGTGCTGAAGCAACCCTGGCCCTAGCGATGCAAGGATGCTAATGGATGAACAACAAGTTTATAATAACTATGATTCATCCCTTATTATTACGGTGATGATTCAGCCCATGATCATTATAACATATGAAAAAACAGTGCTAATAGATGATTCTATGGTTGCGGACTTATTGTAGGCTAAGAGTTGGTATACCGTCATCTACTGGAATCTACACGAGGGATGTTTGAGCCAGATAGATTACCAGAGGCAGGGTACCACTGATCCGGCCGCAAGTTTTTACTATTGCCTGCGATTGCTGTGATTGTATTGAGATACCAATAACCTGTTATTATAAAATGGTATACCATTGGTTTTAGAGATACAGTTATCATTGAATAGTACATATTACAACCATATTTATAATACATATTACAACAATAATGGGTTTTAGCATTTATCTATTGAATTATTGTTACTATTGGGATCATTGCTGTGACGATACCAGTTGGGGAAGATGTTCCGTTTTCGATGCGTCCGTTTTTTTCACCTGGAAAACCTTCACTGATCCATGATGATTACCCTCTGGTAAACTAACAGTTTGCTATGGAAAGATCCACCATTTTTCATGGGGAAACTCATTAAATATAAATGGTCATTTTCCAGAGGGTACCGCACTCCACACCATGGAAGATCAAAAGAATGGGGTGATTTTTTGTTAAGCCCCCAATAAAAAAAGGTAAAGCATGTTCAAGAGGTTCAGGCATTTTATTTTCAGGCGCATGACTCACAGAAAAAAGCATCTCCTGTGGCCAAGTTACAACAAAAGCATGGTTTCCTGTAATTTACACATCCTTTGGAATCCTGGAAGCCCGCTACCAGCCCGTTGCAGCAACCCATTGAGGTATTCGGATTCCATGTGCGTGGCCAGCAACGGCTACAAGAAACTTGTGGCGCCACCACCCCGCGCACCTCCAGTGAAGACTTCCAACTCCCTGTTGCCCAGCAACGGCTTTCGCTGGAAGTCCACACGTAGCCAGGCATAGAGTTTTGAGATCAACGGAAAGCACCAAAGTTGGCATGTTTTCCGGTTGGGAAGCCGCGGCTCTGTGAGACAGTTCGAATCTTTGATTGGTTGATGGTGTTGCTGACAGTGGTTGATGGTGTTGATAAAGTGAAAACTTCTCATGTCCGGCTCTTAAGGCACCACGTGTTGTCGCGTTAAATCCAAGTTTGGGCTGTAAACAACTCCGGTTGTCTTCAGGGAGGCTTCCCAACAGCCTGGTGTCTTGACGTAGCTCTTCCGGTTAGCACCACTTAAGGCACGCGTTTAGACCGTTAGACCCGCGGCAGTGATGCGCGCCAGAAATCAGTGGCTGCAAAAACACAGACTATCCAGGGATGATTACTGACTGGCCCTAAATCGAAGATGGAATCCAAGCCGCCCAAGTGCAGGTCATAGGTCTATCTGCCATGCATCTGGATAAATTATAACGGACTCACTCTGACGTCACTGGAATGATGGTTAGAAGTTATCCAAAAATTGCGTTAATTGAGTTTCGTGAACGATTATAGTTTATCCAGATACATGGATGATATAGTCAGTGTTGAACTTTGTATTGGTCAGATTGGAATTCTTTTTGGGTCAATTTGGATCCATATTCTGACCCGAGTTCTGAAGATCGGGTGCATAGCTTAGATCCACTAATATTGCTTGGACCGTAGCCATTGCTCATCACCTGCAGTTGGATCATCGTTCAGTTCACATGGCTCCCCTGTTGCTGCAACAGCCGGTGCTGGGGCAAGTGAATATATCCGTCTTTTTCTATCTTTTCCTATCTTTTCCTTGGTGACTACCCATTATCGTTGATACTTTGGAATATCAACCTGGTTCATTAACTGGGCGCCGCCTTGCAGGAAGCCGCACTGACCATGTTACCGGAACACCTGGTGGGCTTCTACGCATCGTCACTAGACAGCAGCTTCGGGTCCAGCAAAGATTGGAATTGACAAGGCAACATTTTGATGGGGATCCCCAGTTTGAAAGAAACCATCATTGCGGCTATAGCACGACTTAGGGCATACTTCAATCTTCTTGAGCAAGGACTCTTACACATTGAGTTTCATTCCGACAATATCCAGCAATTCATTCATTTCATTCATCTATATGTGCAAGTCCTAATGAGCCATCCCTTTTGGCTGTGTATTATTTACATCTCAGGAAATACATGTCTGGCATCCGTATTTTGAAGTCTGATTGGGGTGAAAGCTTGAGTCAGCTAGAACTTGTCGAGTGAAGTTTTTGGGTAGATCACAGTTGGTAAGCGGCTAATAACCCACACGCAACATACATATATGTATTTATGTATAGTTGATTGTAGTTTTATATTATACTGTAGAACATTATAATATGCAAAAGTGTTGTTTTTTTTTATACTAATATAGTAATGTATTGTATTGTATTGTACAGGTGTTATGTTATATACATATGTTATATATATA
>Ga0126342_10005080_pt1 | contig 22787 bp, 24 predicted proteins | sample Cyp1metagenome_FD_92528 | JGI IMG/M metagenome (GOLD analysis project Ga0126342, IMG submission 92528) | Coral microbial communities from Lord Howe Island, Old Settlement Bay, Australia - Cyphastrea 1 metagenome | ecosystem: Host-associated > Invertebrates > Cnidaria > Coral ...
ACTAGTACGACTACTACGACTACTACGACTACTACGACTACTACGACTACTACGACTACTACGACTACTACGACTACTACGACTCCTACGACTCCTACGACTCCTACTCCTACGCCTACTCCGACGCCTACTCCGACGCCTCTACTCCTCTACTCCTCTACTCCTTCCTCGCTTCTTTCCCAAGTACTACGCTGGTAGTGCCGGTAGCTAATGACGTTGCCTACAGCATTACCGTCGTCTACAGGTACTCGTCACAGGACGCACACGGTACTGATCGACCACTACTCATTTGGTATGCGTTCCATTGGTTGTTCAATCACGCACTTGCTACTCTTCTGATCTACGGCTCTGTCTTCGTCTCTTCTTCTCTCAGGCTTCCACCTAGCGTGCACGTCAACCTCCCCTGGGGCAATCTCTTTCCCCTGCCTCCTTCCATGCAGCGGTCTGCTGTCAAGCCAGAGGCTCATACATAGTACCTGGCGCTACTTTGCTGGGGACGGTACTAATTTGGTATACTGTCAATAGGTTGTTACAACCTTGCTGCACAAGCCGCTTCCGTTTTACGGCTTTGTCTTCGTCTTCCTTTCTTGTTCTTCTTATTCTTCCTATTCGTCTTATTCTTCTTATTCTTCTTAAGTATTCTTCTTATTCTTCTTATTCTTCTTATTCTTCTTATTCTTCTTCTCCCTCTTTTCTCTTCTGCTCTCTCGCGGGCTTCCACCTAGAATGCGCATCAAAATCCCTTGGGGCCACCTCTCTATGGCCGGCGGGCTTGCCGAAGGCAATGGAATATCATGGGGAATATCATGGGGAATATGAATGGGAATGTGATAATGGGAATATCATGGGGAATATGATACTGTAAGGGAGTATCATGGGGAATATCATGGGGAATGTGATAATGGGAATATCATGGGGAATATTATGGGGAATATCATCGTGAACATGATAATGGGAATGTGAAAATGGGAATATCATGGGGAATATGCCCGATTCACCCAACCTAGGGCAAGTTGAATTGGGAAAATGTGGCGTTAATCCATTAAAATTGGGGGATACCCCATCTTCAGACAAATCCATATAGCGAACACCATTAGCTTCTAGTCCCATTGTCTTGGATCTTCAGCACATCCATCTTATCAGCAGATAGCGCGTGATAGTGTACCCTCTCTTTGGACACAAACATCTGACAAGATTAGCTTGCCCATGAGATGTGGTGAACAGCCATGCCTCCCCATTTTGTTGGTTAACCCATATTAAACCTCCATTGTTGTTGGTTAAATCTCTATCTATCCCAGTTTTAGTTGGTTCGTGTCTCCATTGCTGCTGGTTGAAACACCATTGTCGCCGCAAAATGTCCCTTTGATTGCCAAATAAATTATCATGCATTTTTGTTACTTTATTGAAACAGTTTTTCTGGTCACGCAAACATATTCAGGAAACACTTGGTCAATGAACATATCTAAGCAACCCAAAAAAAATCAGCAAATAGACAAGTACCATCCACCATAATTCACTTCACCACTATTCTAATATGTTTCTGCATCTTTTTTGGGTGGCTGTTATTTTTGCTACGTCCCCCGCCTGGTGCGTTGCAACTCCTCAGAAGTTAAGGACAGTTGCCGCTCTGCCTCCCGCAGGCGCCATCGCAGCACGCGCTCCTTACAGCCCCACGTTGTACTCAGCTTGGACAGCTCAGGGGAGAAAATGTGAAATCAAAAATGGTACAATGTGGCCCCCCCAGTTATAAGTTGGTTTATAAGCCCCAGTAACTATAGTTATAAGTACCATAAACCATAGTTCTTGGACCTATAAACCAACTTAGCTATCTTGGGGGCCTCACATTGTATAATATATATATATATGTATATTACAATATATATCTGGTTGGTGGTATACCTACCCCTCTGAAAAATGAAAGTCAGTTGGGAGCATTATTTCCAATATATTGAAAAATGACAATCATAAAGTGACTTATGGCCAAAAAATGGTAGCCATATAAATTACATGGCTTTATTTGAAATCAAAATGGCAATATATTACAATATATTCATCTTTAAGTGACTTATGGCCTATATAATATGATCCAGTTTCGCCGACCAAAAAGTGGTTATGACGATTCATATGGGGGGTGCAGCAATATTAATGGGGGGTTGAGCAACCAAGAATTGCGATTTGAACAACAACCAAGGAGGTTGAAAGAGGCAGTGGATTGGCGAACTCAAGCCAGTATCTAGTTCCTTTCAACCTCAAGTCATCTATTTGAGGATCTATTCAAACGTTGGAAATCCAAGAATAGGCTCCGAAACGGAAGATAGTTTGAATAGATCCTCAAATATAGCCTCAAAAATATAGCTGATTATAGCTGAACTGTCCAATATATGGCCAACTTTGGCACTCCGAAAAAAAAAAGTTTTGGTACACCACGATGACCGGCATATGACCGGCTTGTTCCGAGACTGAACTTCTCCAAGGAGAGTGCCAAGCCCAGGTTTAACCGTGTCCAAGGCGTGTAGTTCCAGAGAACCTCAAGCCTTGAGTCTATTTGTATTATGTATATATATATATATGTATGTTTGTAAATATATATATAATTATATATATATATACACAAAATAGATACTGTGTGTAATCATGCGTGAATATTTGTACATGTATGTATAACATTGTATAACTGTTATGTTTCACATTTCAAAAAAAAAACACATCTCCAGAGTGCCCAGGAGACGCCGAGACACGGTACAATACGCTGAGGGCTGCGGTTCTGCCGGTATCCTGGGAGTTCCAGCCTCAGCGCAGCCTATGCGGTTTTTTAAGGAAGATGAACCATCCAAAAACCGTGGTTTAATCAATGAATAATCAATGAATTAAACATGGTTTATGGATTGGAATGGAACATGTATAGGACATATTCTGGCTTTTAACCCACCATTTTCCTGATGGGATGAGGATTTTCATGGGGAAATCCACCAAAATTGGGGATCCCAAATGATTGGACCACCAGAAATGTGGCGCTGTCCGAAAACGACCCCGGTGGCATCGGCCAAGTGGGTCCAAAGCCTCCAACAAAGCCCTGGTAGCCCTGGTAAAGCTGATGGGAAATCCATCGAAAAATATATGAAAATCAGGATATGTGGATGGAAATCAATGAAAAACATCAGCAATATAAGGAAATCCAATATCCATGAAAATCATCCATGAAATGGATGGATTCCGCATTGCCAGCAGTCCAAGATGTCCAAGGTCCAAGGCACTCTGGATGTTGGCGTAGCCACTCGCCGTCCACGAGTTGTAGTGCCTTGGAGTCTGTGCGCAATAAAATTGAGAACTTTGGGTTTTGGGGTTCCAGTGATATTCCAGTGATATTCCGCATTTCTGGGATCAGGTCGGTGAATTCTGGGGGACCTGTACCCGTCATGGGGCAAGGCTGAACACCGGCGAGGTAGGCCCCATGGATGGATGAGCTGAAAAAATGCCGATTTCAGAAGATATTTCCATATATCTTCCATTGCGATAGTTGATTTGCCAGATTGTCATTAGTTCATCTTAGACTTCATCTGAATATCTCATTTCTTAATGTGTCTTAATTCATGGAGTTTTTTCCAATGGCTATCTAGGGAAAATTAATGGGAAAATGATGGTCATCCCATGGATTTGGGGTTCATCCATTGGATTATCATCACTTTCCCATCATTTTCCCATCATTTTCCCATATTTTCAAACAGACCCACCTTCACGCCCAAAATATGCTGCCGAACGGCTCGCTGGGCGACCGGAGGTCCTGGGAGTGGCCGCCTGTTGCAGATCCCGCAGTCGCTTAGTAAGCAAGCGACTGGGTATAGAGATCCAACACAAAAAAACTACCAGTTATATGTGATATATATATATATATATACATTGATATACAGTATAATATGTATACAGTATATATATATAAACTATATTACAGTATATGATACGCCACAATAATTCACGAGATATTATGTTTGAGAAATTCTAAGCCAGTTCCGAACAATCACTCCGAACTTCAGTGGTTCTCCCAATTCAGTGCCTAGAAACACTTCAGCAAAGGGCCCCTGCCTCCGGGCTCTCATTTCTCGTCTTGTACATTCGGCTCTCTGCCCGCCATGGCGCAACGGCGCCACCGAAATTTCATCACGACACATGCTAGTGATATCTAGTGAATCTAGTGATCATGCCAACTTGGGTACAAACTCATTCAAGACCTAGCTGTTCAATGGAGCAGTACAACAAAAAAACACTCCTCCAATCCTCCGATCACCGCACTTTGGCGGCACTCCGCAACGGAAAACAGCTCAACAAAGGTGAAACCAGGAAAGACTCTCAAAACTGGATATTTGGACACTGGAAGGAACTCCAAATCATTAATTTCTATGGTGGTCCTTAGGGATTGATTTGATATGGCCGAAGAATATCAAACGATCACCAATTTCTGTGCTACTAGTAGGAGATCAATTGGATGAACAGTCAGAGATGTGTCCCACCACTGCGGAGGCCCATCCTAGGCGCCCCTGAGTGCCATTGCGCTTGAGTATCAAAGCCTTGTTGGAAGGCCTGTCGGATGAGAAACTCCCGGATTTCCAACGTGCTCAACACCGGCATGATCCGCTTTGAAACTGTGGTTGATCTCTGGATTTGCGGAACATTTTGGCCATGACCAGTTGTTACAATTTCTGGAATTGAGTGAATTTGGAGATCAATTTACCGAATTTACCTTGTGCCAGGCTCACAGTGCCAATGGACGCGCCTTGTAGGTGGTCTGCCAACTCCCCTTAGAGGAAACTGGAACCGAATCCTTCTCCTGTGCGCAGAAAATCTGCTAGGAATTGGCGCCGGGATTTTTGAAAATTGGGGTACCCTGAAGCGTTGGTTTCTGTATTAAAACATATTGACAATGACACTTACCAAGTATGGATGATTTTGGGGTGTCTATTTTAGGCACCCTTCAAACGCTTCTATTCTTCCATGAATTGGTCAAGAAAAAAACCAGAAGAACCCTTGTTTTTGCCGAGAAAAAATATGCCCAAGGCAACCAATTCAGGCGACCTCCAGCGGCATCCGCTCAGAGAAAAACGTGTATTTCGAAGCTCGCAGTGGCCTCCAATGATAGCGAGGTATCACCATGAAGAAAAATTGGACAAAACAAAACACACACATCATTGGATGACATCATCTAATGAAACGACTACTCCAGGTGCCAGGCTTGGAGGTCTCCGGCAAGGCATCCTTGATCCAGCAGATCGTATGTCGACACACTGGGGTGTTTGTATGTGTACATATGTGTACAAATGTAGAAATCTAATGATTTCTATACACATAAATATTTATGCGTATAAGAAACATACATAAATATATGTATATAAAATGGATCATAGTAAAACTACGTATAAATACATGTACTTATCCAAGTATCATATACAGAAACCTGAATTTCCCCGTCTCGTTCAATCTTTTTCTTCAACCGCTCTAGTGCCGTTGACCCCCCCACGACCATACGCTACTAGGCACCTGGTAGGTAGTGCGCCATGCAGTTTTGGAATCTGACTCCTGTGCTGGGTAGGTAGCGGCCGCCTGTCGCGTATTAAAAATTGCAGGCAGTGAACAAATAAATGGCCCATTGATAGATGATTTATCATGATTTACCTATAAAATCATATAAACAATGATGATTCTCCATAGCTGTGCCAAATTACCAGAGGCTAAATGCTGAATCCTCCATGGTGTCAAAGGGAAACCAGCTACTTGTCTCTTGAAAGGCAACTTCTGCACCTCATCTGTGGTCACTTGGTTGCCTTAAAATCTGTCAAAATTGTTCATAAAATCATACTATTATCGTTCCTCTCGCACCAAAAAAGAATATAAAAGAATCATATTATGGATGGTTTACAACATTGTGTAACACTAGTAGGATGTTTACGATGGATGATTATAGATAGTTTAACACTATGGGTGATGTATCCCCAATTGCTTTACTGACACTATCCACCACCCCTTACCAAACCCTCAGGGCTCCCATCCTCAGGAAGTTCGCAGGCCACCCGCTCAGAAAACAGGGCGTATTTGGCAGCCCGGCTGGGCCTGCGATATACAAGTCTCATGGGAAAAATCCGAAGGAACTTAGGTTTGTATATTCTTGTGTGTCAATGTGTGTATAGTAGATATAGATATAGATATAGATATATGTGTGTGGATATATATATATGTGTGTGGATATACGTATGTATGGACATATATTATGTGAATATATATGTATATGTATATATATATATGTATATATATATGTATATATATATATACATACTAACCGCAAAAAATGCAGAAAAACAAAATCCACATCTTGAGATAATGCAAGTCAAGTGTAAACTTCCTTTGGTACCTGCAAATTTTGGTGAAACCCCCTAAACCAATGGTTAGTCATCATTTTCCATATTATTTGATGCTATTTGAAAGCAAGGGGTGTAAATATGTATATATATTTATATATATATATATACACATACATATATATATACATACATATATATATATATATCAATACAAAAATACAAATATATGGAATATATATATATACTTTCTCAGTGGGTACCCTTCCAAAAACAGGAACCCTTTTTCCTTGGGTTCGCGCCGCGCGCACGCGCCAGAATTCCCTCAAAATCAAGCTTCTTTTGGCGTTGGCCCGCGCGGCGCGAACCTGAGAAAAAAAGTCTTAAGTTCAGCCACTCGCTGAGTAAGTATATTATACATATGTTGCATATGTAGATACATGTACGTACATACATACATACATACATACATTACATATATATACATACATATATATATATATATATGTATGTATATATATGTGTGTGTGTATTTGTATGCATATATATATATATATATTATACATGTATAAACATATACATACATGTGCATACATATACATACATATACATACATATATGGGACCATATATACATATATACACCTATATAAATACATACATGTATATGTATATATGAATATATACATGTGCATATATCATATATGTATATGTGTACCTATGCATATATATATATATATACATATATATATATATATATCCATATGTATATTTACGTTTCTGTATGTATACATGTGTATATGTAATTGTATATATACATATGTATTATATATATATATATATATTTAATATATGTAGTATAATACATGTAGTATGATACATGATATATAATATGCTATATATATATATTATATTATGTATATACAATATGGTTTATATATATATATTATATTATAGGTATGTTCCCCAAAAAACGAAGACACCGAAATCCTAACTCAGCAAGAACCTGGCTGAAGCCACTTCCCGGGCCTTTCTCCAGTGCCCACGAAGCGTCCCAGCTCCTGGTAACCCCTGGATACAACTTTTTTAAGACATTTGAATCATCGGTAATGATAGATAATTAGTGTAGAAAATAATACTGTATTTCAATGTATGTTAATGTATTTTAGTATATTTTAGTATATTTTAGTATATTTCAATGGATTTTAATTCTTAAGGACAACAGTGTGGCCCCCTCACCTGATCAGATCAACCCGCCTTTATCAACCCGGGGCCAGCGCTCGATGCGTTGATTCAAGGGGCCCTTGGGAAACCTCTAGGAGTTGTCACGATTTTTTCAGGTAGATCTGAAACAACGACCACACGACCACACATCATATACACAAGGTACACAACTAATCTGTGGATATAGAATTAATAGAATGATATGTGCCATGGTCAAAACATGGTACATGATGTACATGGTTTATGGTCGTCCATGGAATACGAATCCTTACTGGCATGAACCTCCTTGGGCGTTCCCCATGGCCATGGCCCAGTTTCCCACTCGCGCGCACCGCTAGGCTGCTGCTCTTGCTGGCCATTTCTGACCTTGAAATATAAGGAAACGCCATGAAACACCTTCAAGGTTGCTATGGATTCACTCTTGAAGTCCAGTTATGGAACCTCTTTGGCCATTCTTTTAACATATCATCCCTTGAGATTGAGACCCGATGGTTTTCTTGGTTTTGCGACTTCAGAGAGGACGCAGTGGTGGATGTGGGAACGGTGAATCCAAGCCCCACGGGCTTCCCGACTCCGTCCCTTCTGGCGCCTGCGCCGCCCGACGGGGACCTTCCTGCCGGAAAGCAGAAAGATTTAAAAAAAATACACCTATGTTCCGATGGCTCTTGGCTGTAGAAAGCAACAGCCATGTGTATGACCAAGCTCGTGCGACTCACTTCGAAATGACTGCTGTCACCCGCTCAAAAGATCTAAAAAGCATCAATTCGAATGAACTATCCACCATTTAGGTGCCATGGGCCATGGGCCGCCGCCTGAAAACATCTCCAACGAGCAATGTGTCGGGATGCCTCAAGGCTCGGAAGACTCAAAAACCAGAATGAGGTTGTGACCAATAAACATTCAATATTTATCAAAGATCCTAGTCGCGCAATCAAAATAGAAATCACTTTGACGTGGTTCAAAATCAGGAACCAGCAACGGGACCATCATCTTAAAGCAGGGACGGTCCTAGATCAGCTGACACGCGCATCCTGTCAAATGGATTCAAATGGTGTCTCGTCAGATTGCAAGACAATCATCGTAACAAAGGGAGACAAAACGAATACACAAAGATCTTTGTCGAGTCCCAGAAGTGAAAGTCTCTGAATGACGCTGCCTCCAGCAAAACTCTAGAATCTTTCGATAATTTTGCTACCTGGCAAGCACCATGGACAACAAACAAATTTGCAAGATGTACATCCCACAAACTCCTGGACCCGGACGCTGGAACCAATTACCACTTCCAGAAAGATCACCCAACCCAACCACATCCTTCTTGGTTTCATACAGTATGTATTATATATATATATATATGTATATATATATATACACACACTACACACATAAATCTGCAAATGTATACATAATATATATATATATATGTATACATGTATAATTATATATATATACGTATAATGCATAGTGCATACCATTTCCCCCAAAAAAAGTTGGCTCCCATCCCTAGCCATCGGTCTTGGGTCGCTGCGGGGCAAGCAGCCGGGGCCTCGGGTCAGGTCACAGAGCGGGGCAACTGCCATGGCTATTCACTGAGTTGAACGAAGCAATGGTCATCGGTTTTAGCTCAGTGAATAATCAAACTCCGTAATATCATGCTTTAATCAAATCTTTATGTAATAAATTTATCACTTAAACTTACACAATTTGTTGCGTGATGATGTGTCTTTGGGAAAACCAAAAGGGTCAGTCTGGCATAAGCACCATTTACATCAGTTGATTGTTTTCCTATTGGATCTTCAATAAGGTTGCCCCTGGTCTGAATGAAGCGAACTGCGAGAAAAAGACATCTGGAGATGGTTTCAGGAAAAAATCGCAGGAAACGGATGTTGAAAATCCTGAGCCCGAGAATCATTAGAACCCAACAAACCCAACAGTAAATACAGCACCTTTCACCAACATGGGATCCCAGGAATGGACATGTCAGCTCAGGATCATCCACATCATCCTCCAAAGTGCAATAAGGATTAAGGATGGTCAAAATCATCCCCAAAATGGAGGCTTCAATATAGTAAAATTGGATAAAATTGGATGAAATTGACCAATGTTGATTCAGAAGTATTTGAAATGGACCAATTGTGTGGGTCTATTGGTACCTCAAAGGCTTGACCCATGCCCGTATTTGCTCGGAAACTCAAGGACCGTGCATCGCAGTAGTTGACGTTGAAACGCCTTAGTCACAACGCTGGGATGTTGCCGAAATTGTAACAAGCGCTTGGACACCTCCAGATCTTGGCATTGATTGATCACAGCATCCAGATGCCACAGTGGGCCAAATTAACTCTTGAGACCTGATGCACAACTTGGATTCCAACTTCTCCAGTGGCAGAGACTTTTGCCTCAAGAGGGCTCTGGAACCACAGATTTGGCGATTCCGTTCACGCATCCCCCAAATTGTGGGCATCCAAGGCAGCCTAGTCTCAAATCCCCAATTTTTTCCCAAAAGGGTCGGTCCATGGTCTATCTCCATCATTTTGGGACAACATCCCAAGCTTCTCAAGTTAAAAAAATCTTTGGATCATCATCCCAGTTTCACTCCCTCTCTTCTCCCAGCTACAAAAATGGACAGTAACCACAGCTACTAAGCACTTTGTTCTCCTAATTTCGGGTTGTGACTCCCCATTTTTGCGGTTCCCATGGTGATAATACAGTTCCCAACCACTTCCCTCCACGGCCTGCGCATTTCCTTGGGGGGACCCATTTTCCTCGGTTCTTCCATCAGGAATCCAATCAGACTCGAACAATAATGATTGGACCATGCTGAGCCAACCAATACTGTCCTTTCAGAAAGAATAATAGAGGTAACCATTTTCTCTACCTATTGGTTGTTGAATGGGGGAATCCTTTATTAATCAACGAATTCACAGTCTTGATCGGTAAAGTTCGAGCTTCAGCACTCAAGTGGCTATGCTGGGTCATGCCAACCGAAAAGGTACCGTTTAGGGCGCACACAAACGACGAGGGTAATTTTCAGACACGTGAGGTCGCTGTGAGGTTGGTATAAGTTACCCAGAAACAACATGAACAATCCTTTTTGGGTGGTCGATAATTCTGAGCCAATCCTTAGTTGTCAATATTGGGAACACCAAATTTTGGAGGGTTGATTCTATACCCCGTGATCAAAAATCAGCAGGTCCTTGATAGTACGGGTTGGTAAATATCCTAATTGAACATAATTGAACATCACCCAACTATTGGGGATACAATGTCGATACAATCTCCAACAAATACGTAAAAGTGATGTTCAAAATCACCAGAAACGGACGTTTACCACCCCGATTTTGTCGAAGTTTTGACTACCCACAATGGTTGGTTGGATCTTCCCCTGCTAGCGGGTTGGATCTTCCCCTGCTAGCGAGTTTGGCCACACATTGCAACCAATTCATAGGCAAACCTTCAGCAACATGTGCACTTGATGTACTGTAAAAAGCATCACCTCCACACAAAAACAGGATGGTTGAAGGATGTTGAAGGTCTGACCCCTTTTGTGGCTCCATTGGCACTCAGTTCTTTGACACGTCCGCAAAACTTCGGGGCACCCAGCTGACGTGGGATGTCCTGTGGGCGGCTTGTGGATCGCATCCCCACTGACCGGGCATGGATGATTCACTCAATCAAACTATTGAATTCAGGCCTATTTCGAATCGGACAGGTCGAAAGAATGGTGAGCCCCTGTTGCCAACCCCCTTGCTTACTTCAAATTTGGATCTCCGCAACTTGAGGCCCACGGGTAAGGGAAGAAAGCTAGCTTGGCAGGGAGCTTAGCATGAAAACACAATGATGCTGAGAATGCGGATGCTGCCGAATTTGCTGCCGATATGCCGACGGTGTCTGCAGGGGGGATTGTGCCACGGCCAAACTGCTTGTGAACCAGCCAGCCCGGGGGGGAAGGGAGGGGTAGTTAACTAACTATGAAGTTTATGCGATTGGAGATTCCAACCCCCAATACCTTGCGAAAGCAAGAGGGACTTCAGCTAGCAGAAACTAGCTTTCGTGACTTTAAACCACTCCTAACTCCCATCCACTTGCATGCTGCGGGGACCCTGATCAGACTGCCGCGCCTTTGCATTGTAAGCCTTCCATCGGTCTTGTGGTCCTGAAGTAATCCAGTGGTCATGCAGAGCAGTTGAACTGAGCCGTGCACATGAAGAGAGTGCACCTGCTCACCCGCTGTCCTGGTGTTCGTCGCCCATTGCGATAGTAATAGTCCCCAGTGAAGAACCAATCGCGGCCTGACAGGGCATGGGCTGCCGCATCTGGGTCACCTAACTATAGTGAGCATCAAATACTCAGCAACTGTTCCTTTTCGCAAGTGCAGAAGCCAAACAGTCTGGGAATGTCTAGCACGAACATGCAACAACTGCGAGCATCTGCTTCTGATGTCTTCTGCCCATCTGAAGCCGCCAGTCACATCCAACCAGCACAGCTCGCGTGCGCACCAGTGGGTTCATAGGTTGCATTGGCGATGAGTCTCAACCTTTGCCGAGGGAGTGAAATGAAAGGGTCTGGAACACATTGGTAGAGAAATGTCCTGACCTGTTTCCTGATGCTTGTGATGTGGATAGAGAGACACATGTTGTGTGAAAAGTGTGTCAGACACGATGCCATGTATGCATGGAATCATATATGTCTCTCTGTCACTGTCTACACGTGTATGTATTCTACCTTGTTGCGTGTGTTGTTTACATACTTTTCATGTATGTATGATAGTAATTGATAGTACATATAGCATAGCCTGTTCTATGGATATGTAGATACTCGTCATATCTCGTCATTCTCTGGGCCCGGGCCCATGAAGCCCATACGACATGGCTCACTCGGTCCGTTTTTGGTCCGTTGTTGGGGTAGTGGGGCAACTATCCTCCGATAGACATTGCAACTATATTCCATACTCCAAGTCCCAATTTGTAGAGGTTTTTCTATTCCAAGTTGGTCCAAATGGTATCAAATGGTGGCTGGGCTGTTCTTGCATTCCCAAAAGGTGTAACCGACTGGAAGCTGGTCCACTGGAAAGCCTTGAGCCAACTGGCTGCGATTCAACGGTCAACGGTCTGGGCAACAACATGAGCGCCTGCTTGTCTCAACAGATTCAGTTCTGGAAATGTCCAAAGATGACCAAAGTAGGGACTTGTTGGATCAAACCCCTCCCGAATCCTCCAACCTGTGTACATGGTGACCTAGTCATGGTTTCAATAGTGGGAGTACTTCACACCAACTCGTCTTGGTTCTATTCTCCTTTTTGTGGGGCTAATATCCAGTTGTTTCCGTAGTTATATCTATACAAATACAGACAATATCAAAGATTGGGTTTGTGTCAAAACGGAATATACCACTAGTTTATGTAAAAAAAATCATGGGGTCAACCAGCAGATTTAGAAGTTTTCCCAAAATGTTTAGGGACCAAACCTAATATGATCTATATCATGTTGATGAAAATCGTCCTAGTGTCCCCATTATATCCCTCCCTAATCATGGTTTGTTATATCCCCGATCCCCATGAATCCCCGTGTTCGATGCTCCATGCCGAAGCCACCTATCCTACCAAACGATGTGGTGCCCCAGTTCGTTAGCCAAGTTGGTTAAAACTAGGTGAATGGTAAATATACATCTAATAGTTGGCGGGGTTATAAGCCAACGTACAGTATACTCTTGAACTTGGGGCTGCATCCCATTTAGTAAGTGGGTTCGATGTATATATATGTGTGTGTGTGTATCTATCTATTAATTAGTTTTTAATTCGTTTATAAACCGCTCCAGCTTTGAGATGTATATCCACCATAAACCATAGTTAGCCTACTTACAAAGCTGGAGGGGTTTATAAGCTTTCTCCCATGATCTCCCATGATCTCACATGGTCTCCCATTAAGTCCCTGTAACATTGTTGGATATTGATGGTAAATCTCCTAAATTCCCAATCATATCCCCCAATGCAATATGTAAATAAGTAATTACATGTAGTAATTACTCCCCTATCAACTGAGAAATTAAGGGAATAATTCTAGTTATCCCCTATGAAATAAGTTACCATTGGTGGTTTCTCACACTAACATTCCATATCCCTAGTCGCATCCCTAAATTGCCAATTATATCATATTATATCATGTTATATCCCCAATCATATCCTTACCATTCTAGTAGTTTCGAAAACAACCAAACTTTTTGGGCTCACAGCGGTGACATTGTCGGGGAGACCAGCTCAGCAGCGACGGTGGAGCTCTCCTGGGGCCATGCTGCTGAAAAATGGTTCGAAGATATGGGTGATTTAATGATCAGAAATTGGAATTTAATGGATTCTAACCAGCAGAAATGGACATCTATGTGAACTCCTATTGAAAATAGGGATTTACACAATCCAAGCGGGGTGTGACCAATGGTTAAGGGGTGCAGATTTGGATACGCGCCTTGGAAGAGCTTTGCGTCGACCTGGACGCATGGAGCTGGGCTCGTCGCCCGGCGCGCGCGGGCAGCGCCGGAATTGCGTCGCGGCGCGATCTCGGCGACGACGACGTGGCCGCGGCCGTCGCTTCCCGGCGAAGTTGGAGCTGCAAACGATCGCGGTGCGCACAGGTGGCGCGAAGCATCTGGCAGAAGACTTGGGAAATATGTGCTACTTATATATATATACATACATACATTTACATATATATGCATATACATATACATATACATATACATATACATGTACATGTACATATACATATACACATACATATACATATACATATACGTACACATACTATAATACACATACACATACACATACACATACACATACACATACACATACACATACACATACATATACATATACATATACATACACATACACATACACACAGACATACATACATACATACACACACATACACATACACATACACATACACATACATATACATATACATATACATATACACATACACATACACATACACATACACATACACATACACATACACATATACATATACATATACATACATACATACATACATACATACATACATACATACATACATACATACATACATACATACATACATACACACATATATATATATATATACTGATACTGTGAAACTTGGACGACGCTTTGTCAAGCCCATTGCCAGGAAAACAAACGAAAGGTTCCGGAGTCTCCGCTACTCACTGCACGCAGGGAGGGCTGACTGTGTATGCAACACCCTGGTCCCAGAAACGGGCCGCCATTTTGGAAGCCTTTCCTTCTTCCGGCAATATTGCGGCTCCGTTTTTTGGGCCAGTTTTTGGCCCCATTTTGGGGACCACGAAAGAGCAAACAGGAGCTGCTCGACGGTCCTGACGGCCTGGATTTCGTCCATTTGCTGGCGCCAGCCTTCGTTCTGCAATGCAAGCATGGACCACACACATCCGTATAATACTATGAGCGGACACGGCGCAAAAGCTGTTTTGAATGAGTGAAAAGGGTCCACTTTCCGGGGCCGCAAGAAGCCATGATAACCTCTTGCGCTCTGGCAGCGTGCCACCTTGCGTGCATCTTGGGAGAAGTGTGTGGCATGCACTTGTTGCCGTGCATCCCGTCCGCGCGCTTTGGAATACTGTAGTATACGGCCAAAGTGCTAAAAGGGAGGTAATCCCTTATGTACATGCGGGTTTGAAGGGCGTAATAGGGAGGTATGAGGGGCGTAACCACAGATGGGAGGGACGTAATCCCTTATTTACATGCGGGTTGGAGGGGCGCAATCGGGACGTACCAGGGGCGTACCACAGATGGGAGGGACGTAATCCCTTACTTACATGCGGGTTTGAGGGGCGTAATCGGGGCGTACTGTACGAGGGGCGTAATCACAGATGGGAGGGGCGTGATCCTTTATTTACATGCGGGTTTGAGGAGCAATAGTTTCAGGTAGCGTGGTCTCCTTGGAGTTTGCCCGCATAGGGGTTCTACACCCCTTGCCTGTTTTCGAGCCACATGCCTTCCCAAACATAATCTGTTGCAATTGGTTTCCTCACAGTTCGGTAGTGGAGAATGCATTTGGCTGTCAGTTGGCTTGTGCTCAAACGGCGCTGCCACCATGGCCCACTTTTGGGGCCGCATCCGCATATGAAAAATGCATTCTTGGTGGCGGGCCCTCAATGTATGTATATATATATACACATACATACTTGTACATATATACGTATTGCTATGTATGTATGTGTGTATAATCAGAATGTGTATATATAACATTGTATAATACTGATGTGTATAATGCGCATATAATGTATGTATATAGTCACATGGATAGACAAGGAACATTTCCAAATCTTCCAAGTTGGGTCTAAATAAAACATAATAAAGCTGGATCACGATGTAATTATTGAATGTCTCTTGGGGCCTCTCAACATCTGGGTTTGCAATGGGTGTTAATTGCTGGATTCCAGTTGTGGGTTGTTGCTTCCTGGTTCCACATGGTTTGATCGTGGTTTTTCTGCGTTCTTCTCTACTCGTTCGCGTTGCTGCCGTTGCTCCTATCACCCTCAAAGTACCCAGAAAAAATGGCCAAGAACACAAAAAACATCAAACATGAGTTGAAATGTACATCGTTTCCCATGGTGCAACGAACGCAGCACAGGTATTTTCAATGTGTTTTAGATGTTAATCAATCTCCTCAAAATACTCCTAACATCTCCAAATTACCTATAAAAATGATGAAAAATCATGAAATTTCCTCATTGAAAACATCATCCCTGGTAGCGCCTCTCGGTCCTCCTTCTGCTCACGTTGGAGCTGTCCGACCAGAGCCTCGTCTTGGATGGGACTAGCGATGTGGGGAACCACCATGTTACACCCCCTAAAATCGACAAAAACACCTAAGACCCATATCATGATAGAACAATGGAAGCATTTCTTAGAATTAGGTCTTTTTGAATCACTTTGGCTATTTTGACAAACGTATCTCTGGATTTAGATATCCCAAATAATAGTTTGTCTGATATCTCACCATGTTTTTTGGCTTACCACCCCGACACCATCTGTTTTCTCAGATATGCACACGATTATATTGTCGCTTGAAGCCCTAAATTTAACATGGAACCCAAAGTCATGGCTTTGGAAGATGTTTTGTTTAGTGATTATTGGGTATGTCGGTATGTCCATTTTTCTGGGTTCCATATTAAGAACAAAAGGGGAATATTTCATGGACTGGGGATGGCTCCAGCTGGCCCCAGCCATCGTTTCTGCTTCTTCACCCGTTGTGAAATCATGTTAAATCTGCATTGGTGTTGATGAAATATCCTCACGTCCATTCTGGGATGTCACTGGCCACCTGCATTTTCAAGTATGTATATTATGTGTGTATATATATATATGTATATATATATATGTATGTATATTTATATATATATATAATCGAATGTGGTGAAATACCCCACCATTTTCTGGTGGAGTCCCAGCTTTCTCAGTCTCAGCCGACCTGGTTATGACCCAAAATTAATCATCACCCGCTTGGCCTCTTCCATTGTTTATGACCTTCTGATGTTTGGCAATTTTGCGGTGACCCGGACTCCGTGCCAACATTTATCATCTCAAGTTGTTCATCAAAAATAAACAATATGTCAATTCACAAATCACCAACAAATATCAACAAATATTTTTTGCAACCAAACAATATGGTGGGCCAATCACATCCCCCATGCACCCAGATTTTTCGCCTCCAACTCCTTGACTCGTTCCTGCATCTGCCAATCACTTTGCTTCCTCCGGGGAGTCTTCTTCTCAGCAGGCGCGGCCGGCGTCTCTGGCGTCCTGCACGCCCGAAGGTTCACCAAATCGCCATGCGTGTCCAGAAAAAAATGCGGAAACATTGAACGACATTGAATAATGGGCAGCTTCAAGGCCTGGAAAAAAAAAACTCAAACCGCTGGTGCCGCTGGTGTCTTCCGGAAAAAAATGCGGAAATAAACCGTGGAACCCAGGGTTTCGTTGTGGATTTTGTGGGTTCCACAGCGACACAGCGAGACCCAACATCTTGAGAGGTCGGATGGAACTAAGAAAATCCATGGTGTCTCAGAAAAATAAAACCAAAATGGAGGCGACCCCAAAATGGCCCACGTCAATCCATGAGATTTTGGGAGATCCCAAATTTTGACAAATCTCTCCATATCTACATATTCTCAACTGCAAAGTCAACCAGCTGTCTCGGTCAAGCATGCCATTTGGAGTTGTCCAAAATAATCCACCCAAATCCCTGAGTTTAATAATGTTTGTCAAAATTTCATATAATTTCCCTACTTGAAATTGCCAGAGACTGGAATATATATCTAATTTTTGTTGGGTCAGAACCATACATGTATTTTTTCTTGGTTTCCAATTTTCTACCTTCGGACCCAAAAAGGTTGGAATGTTTTTCACGGGCTGCTGTCCTTGGGCGTTCATCCGCAAGGAGAGCCTGCGCAAAACGACCATCCCATGCATGGGCATGGGGTACACCAGAATCGGCTGGCAAAAGCAATGTAGAATGCAAGATTAGAATGTTTCAATGGGTCTAATATGGATTTACAATCTCTAAAGTTGATTTACAATCGGATGCAAAATGCTAGGATAAAACTCATTTTTCACATATTCTAACTGGCCAATTTTGCTGCCTCCAGCTGCACCAACTGCTGGCGGAGTAAGGAAACATCTTCTTGACTCATAGCCAGTTGAGCCTCATCAAAGTTGGTGGCGGCCAACCATGCCCCCGAGACTGGTGACCCCAAATGGTTGGGTTTATGAAAAAGGCAAATTTTAACCAGCAACAACCGCGTTTGTAACGGTTTTTTAATGTTTGAAATGTGGGAATCCGGAGACAAGAAACGATTTGTTTGGCGCATTATGCTGAAGCTGTGTCAACTTAGATAGCTCCATCAATTCGGGTTTGGTACCTGAAAATAGGATACCCGCCCAATCCCATGGTTTATCAGAGACACGCCCACCTCAACTACCAAACCTATAGTTCACGGTAGACCCAGTTGGGCGTTCTCTGGGAATAGCCTGTTACGAACTGGGATATGTCGCAATTCAAAACCATATTTATGTGCTGTATATTATGCGTATAGCGCGTATCTCGAAAACATTGATATAATATATACGTAAAGATTTTTCCCCAAACAGTTTACCGTAGGGGTTCTCAGTTCTTTCTTAAGAGGTGTCCGCCCTTGTGTTACTGGCCGTGTCCGCCTCTCTGGGTCTGTCGCTTTATTTGTCTCCCTTCATTTGTCTCCCTTCATGTGTCCTTCTGAGTGGTGGTGTCCGGCTCTCCGGGTCTCTCGCTTTATTTGTCTCCCTTCATTTGTCTCCCTTCATGTGTCCTTCTGGGTGGTGGTGTCCGGCTCTCTGGGTCTCTTGCTTTATTTGTCTCCCTTCATTTGTCTCCCTTCATGTGTCCTTCTGGGTGGTGGTGTCCTCTCCCTTCATGTGTCCTTCTGGGTGGTGGTGGTGTCCGGCTTTCTGGATTTCTCGCTTTATTTGTCTCCCTTCATTTCTCCCTTCATTCTCCCTTCATTTGTCTCCCTTCATTTGTCTCCCTTCATGTGTCCTTCTGAGTGGTGGTGTCCGGCTCTTTGGGTCTCTCGCTTTATTCATTTGTCTCCCTTCATTTGCCTCCCTTCATTTGTCTCCCTTCATGTGTCCTTCTGAGTGGTGGTGTCCGGCTCTCTGGGTCTCTCGCTTTATTTGTCTCCCTTCATTTGTCTCCCTTCATGTGTCCTCCTGGGTGGTGGTGTCCGGCTCTCTGGGTCTCTCGCTTTATTTGTCTCCCTTCATTTGTCTCCCTTCAGTTGAGAAAACAACGTTTGGCAGTTTGAGCTGCTGGCCGCGGGCCCGATCCGTTCTTCAGTGCCATGGTGTTTTTGCTCTGCGACAGGGTTCTTTTGCCAGACTAGTGCAAATTGCAAGCTAGCAGTGCAGAAGAGCAGGGAAAAGGAACTAGGTAGGAAGATGCTGCGCCGATCTGTTCCGCCATTATATAGTTCACTTGCCAGCTTGCTCCAAACTCTGGATCTGGGGTCGGCGGCAGGGGGCGAAGCCCTTTATATATATATGTATATATATATATATACATATATATATATATATGCATATACATACATGTATATGTATATATATATATGTGTGTCCAATGTATATACTGGTTAGTTAATTACAAGCTAATGCATTACTTGTTTAATGAGTCAATTGGTTAATCACTTCACTCATTTGACTCATCCCATCCTGGGATCCCTGGGATTCACCGAAGGCACGGCCAGTTCCTCGCACTTCTCCCTCTCCTGATGCAGCTGCCATTCCCACTCCTCTTCCGAAGCCTCATGACGGATAGGGCCCACGGTGGATCCTATGCCATTTACCCTCTGGTAATGGCTGACATAGCTGTTGAAAATGGCCATTTATAGTGGATTTTCCCATTAAAAATGGTGATTGTCCATAGCTATGTTAAATTACCAGAGGGTACCCCAAAAAAACAACAGATCCAAACGAGGAATGTTCGAAAGAAACGCTAATACTTTGATTTTGGGGGAAGTAGATGTGAAAATGAAACATAAGCATGCCGCATGATGCCTCCCAAAGCAAAGAACAGATGTTTCACCGGCCTGAAACCCTGATGATGATCAAACACATGCGAAGGGATGCGAGTTTTTTAAAACAGATTTTCCAGATAAAAAGTGGGAGCTTGGGGATTGCGGGATTGTTCATTCAAATTTTCCCCATAAAAATGATTGTATGCTACCTATGCATACGTATGTATACTGTATATGATATATTGCATCATTTGCGTGTGCGAACACGTATTCTGATTCTATGGTTGAATATGGGTACTCAGTCTTATGCACACACAAAAAATACATGGTATATACTATGATAAGTTGTATCTAGTACATTGTATCATTTAAAATTATATGTATATATATAGTTCATGATAGATATGTTCTGCTACATAAGTCAATTATCATCCAGAAAATCTCCGCCCAGCGCGCCTGGTGCTGCTGTTGATCCTTCTGCTGCGCCATCTGCTGACTGCTCAACTCCTCCTGGGTTGCCACGAGGTCCTCCGTCAAGTCCTCCACCTGTTGTGGGGAGGACCTGGGATGTCCTGTCCTCAAAATGAGACCCAAAAATGGCGAGTTCATAGGGAAGATGATGATAAAATGTGGGATTTTTGGGGATTGCCTATTTCACAGACAAAACCACGTGGGGAACAGCGATTACATGGATGAATGATGATGTGGATTTCGCCAACAAAAATGAAGGTGCGATGGGCATGTTCTGAAGATATGTAACTCATTTTCTCCCAACTATATATACAGTAGGTATGCCTCAAAATTGAAGGCCTAGAAAAGCGCACATTTTGGTCGTTTTTAAAGGAGCTTGACCCTCCAATTTGGCGGGTATCCAATTTTGACCCATACACACATCTTGTTCAAACAGGTGAGAAAAATGGTGAACATCTGGCAAAATTCTGATGGTGGAAAATTAGAAGCAATTGGAAAACAAAAATAAATGACTTGAAAATTACAGTACTTATTATGTTGGATCTGCCAGCAGCTCGCCAATCTTTGGAAGGAACACCGACATCCAAATAGCATGAAGACCTGAAAGGAAAAAAAAATGGCCCTCTGCCAGTCCCCACTTTTCAGACAAATCCACCAATATGACCCAGGATGCGTTTGCGTGCCAGCGCACGTACTCCCACAAAGGAATATGCCAACTGTGCTAGACTTTTTGCCGCCGTCCAATGGTCTAACAATTGATACTCAAAGCGGATCTCTTGCTCTGTGAAAGAGCATAAGGGATGCGTGTAACATGGGTCATTAAATGTCCCCATTGAACATCACCCAACCATTAGGTATATGGTCTATAATGGCTACTATAAGGTGATGTCCAATATTCCCAAAAATGGGACATTTACCAATCCCTGTGTAATCCGACTTCTCATTTTGACCCAGTGAACCAGGCGGTCACCGACTCGGCTACCGACTCGCCGAATCCAGTCATCTTTTGCTGAAAGTTTTCACAGGTACCTAGGGTACCTAGTACCTCTCCAACAAACATGGTGTACTGATACTGGCAAATTCCCATCTTGGATACCCTCTGGTAATGACTAACATAGCTATTGAAAATCACCATAGAAATATAGTGAATTTTCCCATGAATAGCATGGTGATTTTCCATAGCAAAATGTGAAATTACCAGAGGGTATCTTTGAGTCAGAAAATCATCTCCAGAATCGATTTCCAGAAGGCAACCCTCCACACAAGTGGAGGTCAAAGCCTCTGACATTCTGAGATACCAATCCCATATCGGTGGTTATATATTCCACTAAATCCCAGAAAAAATATCAATAAATATATATACATATATATATATATATATACATATATATATACATCTATATATATATTGTCCTATAAAATATCCAAAAAAATACTTGGAATTGTTTGGATGAATATGCCCCAATCTCTATCCCCTTCAAAAAATTACAGCCCCATCCCCATTATGAGCTTGCCTCCCCCACGAGTTGGTCGCGCTCCTAACAACTGCTGACTCACACAATGAAAGTCTCTGGAAATGGTGAAACAGCAGGGGAAAAATAGGTGGTTGGTGAAACACTTGTGATATCTTATAATTCATTCAATATGTCATCATGTGTATTCAATGGTGTCATGATGTGTCATGGATATTGAGAATGTTGCCATGTAGAAGGTGATTGAACCGGCATTACGGGACGCTTTTTGTTTGTACTCTGTCGAGTCGAAGTGGAGGCTGACCTTGAACCTTCTGGGAGGAACCCTCCTAATGATTCTGAACCCCCCCCCATCTAGTGATCATGATCTTTGGAAACCGCTTCTAAAGTTTTGGTGGTCGTAAATGTTCATCCTACCAACATCAGTTTCTTAAAGGACAACAAGCCGGAAAAAACCTTCCCTGGGGTCGCCCGGTTCGTTCCGATTTTTGTTGGCCGTTCCCATCAATTTGTTTGGGTGTTTGGCTCAAGCTGCTGGATTGATTGATGTCTAAGGCAAATCTGCAGGACAGGTTTTTTCCGCATCAACTAGGAACCCGGCGCATAGACGGCCGTGGCTCAAAATGAAGATTGAGTATCATCCAGCATTGATTTTCTGTGCGTTTGTAAGGGGATTTCTCAAGTTTCAGGTGTATACACTTTTTGTG
>Ga0126342_10005081_pt1 | contig 22786 bp, 16 predicted proteins | sample Cyp1metagenome_FD_92528 | JGI IMG/M metagenome (GOLD analysis project Ga0126342, IMG submission 92528) | Coral microbial communities from Lord Howe Island, Old Settlement Bay, Australia - Cyphastrea 1 metagenome | ecosystem: Host-associated > Invertebrates > Cnidaria > Coral ...
GAATCGATTGGACAAGGAGGGGTGTTCAACGCCTCATGAATCTCGCTCCGCGGCTCTTTTCAGCCAATACTTCACGGAATAGGCATGTCAACGCCTATGAGTGCTGTGGTAAAAACAGCATACCCAATATGGATAACAACAGAATAAACAACCACATTGTTCACAATTGAATTTTTGCTTGTAATACAGATAGAAATGGCCCAGGGACATAAGGGATAGACGACGAAAGAAGAAAACTTGGAACGGAATGGACCGATCATTTCCGTGAATGTATATAACGCCTTAAATTCAACCGCAAAAATGCAAGAAATACATATCCATTTCATAATACTTATTGAACGTCCTTTTTCCAGATGTTCCCAGCTGCTTCTACAAACTGCTCTCCATCCATCCTCAATTGCAGCCACCTCACGAAATGTGGAAAAGGTGAGAAAACGCGCTCTATGGGTCAGGCATTTAAAGGAACGCTTCACTGATAAGCAATGAAGAATCAAATAAAACAATGCGGGTAAGGTTCAATCGTTTTGATGCAATTCATCAGTATTCTTTTCAAACAGCAAGCGTAATCGCATAATCCTCAATTCATCGACATCCAGGTGGACAAGCAATGTATGTTAGCGGACCACCCATTCCCAGATCAATTTCTCTCAACATGCCTGGATCTGGGAAATCTAGCTACTCCACGCTGACCGACGGGGGGAACCTAATCATTCCCCTGATTCTGCAGGCTTTTGCTGCAACCATCAGCCTTCGACACCTGTCAGAATGATCCTCTGCCAAGTCAGGGAACATAATTGGCAAAGCAAAGTCCTGACGAATTTGTTGCTCCATGCAGCACCATGCAAGTTGTACAATGTCTTAATCTGTCTTCATGAGTCAGGCCTGGGAGCACACAGAAAAACAACGCACGTTGGCAGCCCAAAATCATCAGGGAATTCTTTGCCCGATGAGACGAACAAAAAATTATCACAAACTCAAGTCTCCCGGCTGACTCGTTCAAGTACACCTTCTGCTGTGATAGAGGCTGTTCACAAGCAAAAGTCTTTACAAGCGGAAATTGTCCAAATTATTTGTCAACAAATCGAAGAGGGATGAAATCTCTGCATCCATGGCGAAGTTTAGACCTGGCGACCGATGGCTGCAAGCAACTCCATGGATGAAAAGAGACCGAAATGACCAAGAACGGTTGCGTGACTCAGGTTGTGGGAATTGCAAAAATAAATTGGCCCCTCAGTGTGGGCAACCCCTACAGTCTTATATGCTTCCTGTTTGCTTGGTGGCTACACATCACCCCTAAACTCGTGCTGTGCCTCGCATGCGCGCTGCTGTACCCTGCTTTGGATCCAACGATCGCATTGGAGGCTTTGAGAATGGCCTAAAAAAATGAGCAGCATGATGATGTAAAAAAGCAGAGATGGATTAACACTCACGGTCACAAGTGGCAATCGCTGATGTTAAAACTGAGATGCGCACTGATCCAACAGCTTCATAAGTTCAAGTACATTTGCCCTCCTCTCCTCCACAAGAGCTGGCATCAGCTTTTCAACTAGTGTAACTAGTGACATCCGAAACATACCCTGACACTGATGGTAAGTGTATGTTAGTGTCATCTATTTTCATGAGTCCTCAACAATGCGCTGCCTTTGTTGCGGATTCAAACCAAATTCTGTGTCCATCTTCTTCCGGATGCTGTCCAGCAACTCCTCAACCTGCCAAATTTCTTCCAAGCAAGTCCAACATCTTGCCACGCCAAGCTTTCTAAATGAACCTGTGCAAGTACTCAAGTCGTCCCGAACCCTTTTCTACAGAGAGACTTGATTTACCTGGCCTTCTGTGGGGGTGCAGAGTACTTCTCATCTTGGCGTTCTCCGTGGATCATAGTGCTGATGATCCAAACCCCAGCCTAGCAAGCAGGGGAAACCAGGCCTTATTCATCCTTTTTCAATATTCAGACCATGTTGGACCAGTGGTTTCAGATCCATGGCCTGCTTAGTGACGGTTGCCGCAGGGTAGGTCGCGCACAGGATGAATGGTATGATACCAGTGGGCACAGTGCTACACTTGGTGCAGAAGTACCTCAACTGTGCAGCCAGGTAGAGGATTCCAGCTGTGACAGAAGTCTTCTCCCTTGGCGCTCAATCAAGTGACACATGGGCTTAATGCAATGGCGAGAGTCGTCATCGAAGTTCGCTTGTGGTTCAGGATTGGAAGAACGTCACCAGCTACAAGTACCTCAAGAATAGCAACCCCAAAATTCCTGACACATCATGGGAAAAAGACAGAACCATACACTACAATTTCTGGTGAACAGCCAGCATTTGGGGTCAACCGCCAAAACATTGCACACAATCTGTAACAGAATTTCGAATTTCCAACACTTACCTTGTGAATGCGAAGCTTTGGGCAAAATGTTGTCCAGGCACTGCATCTTCCGTGGTGGGCAGCCATGCTTGCGATGATGGAAGAATCTTGATGGGAGGTCCATTATTGTAGCATTGCCTGGGGTGCATGGATGTGCGTTGCTGCGGCCTACCCCATGGATCGCAGGCTTTCCACGGCAGCATAGAATTGTTCAGCAGCGCTGCGACTTGATGAGCTTTGTGGGCTTCCTCGGGGCTCTGAAAGCTCACTTGCACGTCACCTTTCAGCAAAATCTGCACATGATTCACCTGGAATCCTTGACGCTTCAAGACAGCTCCAATCTCATGTGAGCGCCCTTTCTTCCCCTTGTACTTCAGCTGCTCTGTGCTGGAGCCGTTCTTGACTTCGATTAAGCCACTAGTGAAGCTGGATGCGATGCACCAAGCCAACATGAGCTCAGTGTTGCGATCTTGCTGTTCGTGCAAAAGACGCCACAAGTCCTGGGCTGCACCTATACGTGGATGAATTCGCGCCACTGTGGTGCTCACCTTTTCCTGCCTCCTCTGTCTCACTCGTTCTTTGTCTACCGGGGAAAGGCTAGAAGCGTAGCCCAGCTCTTCCAAGACATCGCGGATCTGCACCACCATCTCCTCTAATTCAAGTAACCTCTCAAGGCTCAAGAAATGCTCACCACACCAACGTGCTTCATCTTGGATACTCCAACTCCAGCCTCTGCTGGTTTGATTCTTCACTTGAGCTTGCCAGGCTTTGTAGGCCCCGAACCCAGCCATCAGGTCTCCGGGCAACTGACGATCTCGACCTCTGGCACGGCCTGGGCTGCAGGCATCGCGCACCTCCCAGAGACTCTTCACTTCCTCGGGGCTCAGATTCATGCCGTCCAAGAAAGGGTCTCCCCGTTGGTGAACAGCCGCTAAGATGGCACATTCCTGGAAACTGCCAAGAACAGAACAACTTAAAGATCTTAAAAAAGAAATGCTTGACTCAACGAATTACTCATCTATCTATATATATATACATGCATATAGTATACACAATTTAAATCATTCAACTTTATATTCATGTCACAAAAAAGTACGTACAAGAAGAAGATGTGGAGAAAGTCCGCCAAAAGGTTGTCCTGAACCAGCTGCAGCCGAACCCCGCTCATCACCAGGAAACCCGCGTCAGGATCCAGGGGCATCTTCTGCAAAAATCGTCCAAAGAAGGTCGGCTTCGGCTGGTGGCCTTTCTGCTTAGCCAAGGCGTTGAGCTCCATCAGTCTGGTGATGGCTTGGTTCACTCGGGTTTTGTCAGGCGCATCCGGCATCTTCTGGAGAAACTCACGTGGGTCCCCCAGGTTGGGCAATTCGAAGAGGGACAAGAGCAGGTCTTCCAACCTACATCACATGGTCAATTTTGCACATACCACCCATGTGCAAATGAAGCATCTGTTTTTTCAAACAATTTCTTGCAGCGGATGTCAGTTCAACAGTAGCCTTCTACGTACGCATCAACCTCAGTCCTGCCTGCTGTGCTTGATCTGCGGCTCGGCATGAGGCTGCAACCTGTCAAAGCACTCTTTGCTAATCAAACGAATAACTTCACCATCACGTACTCGTCCAGTTCTTCCAGAGCGTTGCTTGGCCTCATCTTTGCTCACTAAAATCAAGGTCAGCAAACTTTGGTTCTTTCCTCCATCCCAGCGGAGGCGTTTTTGCTCACAGGTGTCAATGACCAAGTCCACGTCTGGAATGGTGACGGAGGACTCAGCATGGGGTCAGAGCCAGAAATAGAACACGTCACATCAGCTGAGTTTGATCAGTCTCACAAGATTCGTACGCTTTGAATCTGCTATGCCTGCTATGCATTGCTATGCTAGATCATGTTGAATTCAGAATCTCAATCTCCTTTCCTGGCTTTAAAGGTCTACTCTGCCTGCCAAACTTAGCCTTTAAATTGTGAGACATTGACATAATTACTTGTCAAAGATCTCTGAAGCCTGACTTGGATCAGTCTGAGGTCGGGGCTTCAATCACATCAGTGCCCAGAATCACAGTTCTCTCCTGCAGATCCTGCGATTCCGACAACACTCTTTCCTGCTCTTCAATGGTTTGCCCGCCGAAAATGCACTTCACCTTGAGATTGCGAACCTCATCCAACCTCTCCCACAGCAGTTGTAACTCTCTTTTGCCTGGCAAGAACACTAGGAATGATGCCAAATCCTTCTGCCCTGACCGTTCTTCATGACAAGTGCGGATATACTCAGCATACAAATCCGCGACCTCCTCTTGTGACCAGTCTGCTGGAAGCCCAAAGACATCCCAACCTCCATCCAATCCACGTCGATGGATTCCACGCTGTTTGAAGAAGGGTTCGTCATCGAGGTATTTGATGGAGAGCTTGAACTGTCGACATTGCTCCAAGTCCAACGGCCGTGGGATGGCACCATCCAGAACCTGTGAGAAGTAGCGTGCGATTGTGTTGCTGTCCATGGCAGCTGACATCAAAATGACCTTCACCTTCTTGTTGTCTTTCAGGACACGGGTGACCACCAAACTCAACAGGAAATCAATGTGCGCATCTCCTTAGATTGTGGTTCTCCATTCTTTGTGCCTCGTGTGCGTAATGTGTGGACACTGTGCAAGTGGATCCAACAACATGCTTACAACATGACGACCTTAAGGTGCTGCTCTATCTTGCAATCCAGCATCTGATGTGAACTTCATCAATAATCAAATGGGTGAATGAGGAGCAATCCTGAAGGCACTGGATCATGGCAATGGCAGTTGTCGCGAAGATCAGCCGAGTGCGACCAGATCGACTCACCTCACTGCAACCTGTACAATCACTCAACTTCGCTCAACTCAAACTGGTAAAATGGATTAAAATAGCATATATCCATCACAAAAACCTCAAGAACCCATAACAGTCAGAACTCATTTCTCACTGCATTCCACTCAGACTGCCACAAGACATGATGGTAATCCATGTGAACGGATGGGATTTGCAATGACTCTCACGATTCTGGCCTCCAATCTTGTAACCGACTTCGGTTCCAAGAGCAACTCCTCTATCAGAAGCCACTCGGCGTGCAAGGCTCGTCGCAGCGACGCGGCGGGGCTGCGTCACCAAGATGTAGCGCTCTGCTGGGTCCTCATCGAGAATCATCTGCGGAATTCCTCGGAACACGGGTCAAGATGGGTCAAGGAAAAGTCAAGGTAAAACATGTTAAAACATGTTAAAACAGTTACGGTAAAGCTTATCTTCATTGGTAAAATTATGCAAAATTACAAAATTATGTAAATGTGCCATCAGAAAGGTTTTGAAAGAAAGGCATATCATCTGCACCTGAACATTTCAGTCCAAGCTACGGGTGCTCTTGCCACAGCCTGTGGGGGCCACGATGATCGTGACACGGTTCGCAGCCACCTCCTGCAGGATCTTGTCTCTGAATCGACCCAGAGGCGAATCGTCGTACTTCTTGGGGCCCTTGGGGCCCTTGGGGTATAAGACCAGATGAAGAGTTTTGCTGTGCACTGCTTCCTGTTCTTTTTGTTGGGCAGTGGAAGCTGTGGAAGCTGTGGAGATCAGAGATTGCGGAGCTTGTGGCTTGTGCCTTTGTTGACCTTCTGCAATCCTGTTCTTCTCCTCAATTGTGTTCTTTTCCTCCTGTTTGGTCTCGTACTTCTCGTTCTTCTCGTTCTTCTCTCTCTCATCTCTCTCCTGGTCAGAGCTCTCAGCCTTTTCCAAGTCAGCCTGCCATCGGTGGCGTTCCAGAACACTGGCCACGAAGGCCAGGACTCTTCGGAATTCGTGTGGCTCTGGGTACTTTACGTCTTCCACAGTCAACCGAGTCAACTCAGCCTCTCTAAGATCACTGATGGCTGGGCATAACAGGAAGCAATGTTCAAGCTGTATCTCCGAGACCTCCGAGACCGACTCTCCACAGAGTTTGCACAACTTGCAATCTATTTGCGCGAGCACATGTTGCCACATGGCCTTGGTTCCCAGAACTGAAAGCAAGCTGAATTCATGCGATTCGATTCTAATTCTAGCGCACACACACAAACACAGCACTTTAGAGTAGAAACTGAGCACCACGCCTTGCATTGTTCCTTCCATTCCAGTGCTGCTTGCCGGATCTTGTGCTCGAAATCTTCCCCTCTTGCTTTGTATGCGGGCAGCAACTTCTCATCGCAAAAGGAAGAGAAACTCAGCAATTCCTCTTTCATCTCTTTCTCTTTGTGAAAGTAAAAATCCCATGGCTTCACCTGGCCACTGTAATGCAAGACCTTCACATTTTCGAGTTTCACTTGGAGACGCTCTGCTTCAGGGCCTTCATGCTCCAAGGAATTGGCCAACTGGTGGAGCTGGTAATTGTATTTCAAATTCATTGAGGTCCAGTTCTTGAACCAACGACTCAAGAAATCTTGCTCGGGACCATTACAAGCTTCATGCATCGGATCTCGGCTTTGCACCGAGTTCAACATCTTTTGCAACTCCTCGCGGCTCGGCTTCAGCACAGCCACTCCGAGGTTCATGCCAAACTTTTGCTCTCCATGACGGTCATAGCAGGACAAAGACACATCGACATTTGATGGCAGACTCTTGTGACCCCTTCGCAAGGCACAAGGTGGCTTGAATCCGTTCACTTCATCGATGTTGTCACGCACCAGGAGATCAATGTCCACTAAAACAATCTTCTCATAGTCATCGCAGCCAAAGCACTGCAACTTGGTGAAGACATGCCGGAAACGATCCTCACTTCGGCGAATGAGCTTCGGGTTCACCTCCACGTAGTCCACCTCACGGGTTTTCCAAAAGACCTCCAGAAGGCCCGCCCCAGGCACTCCCATGACATCTGCGGTGTGTAGAAGCACCAAATCGAAACTGGTTGAGTTGGCTTTCAACGAATGTCCCAAAACGAGAGCTCCTAGCACGAAACGTTGGAGCATATCTTCATTTGGTCCAAAGAGCACGGCTACAAAAGCATAGCCTCTTCCTCGTGGACGTTGAGCCTGTGGGTCAGCTGTGGCTGTGCAAGCTTCATTTCGGAATTCCAAAGGCTTGGCACAGGTAGGACACCAGCTCCTGCTGACTTTTCTCGTGGATGTGACTGGGACAATTGGTTGCTTGGCGCGTGAGGCAGGTGCTTCCAGCCCAGTGATTCGAATGGTGTAGGAATGATTGGCCGATCGCTGAAGGATTTCCATGCGCAAAGAGCACCGCTTGTGTGGGCAGCGGACCTGCAAAGCTCCACTCAGGTCACCACGACATGACATGTTGTACTTTTCAGATTGTCAAATAGTTTTAACAAATGGTTTAGGCTCTGAGTCAATCTGTTTGCTCAATGCTTTCTTGGCAGGCACAACTAGTGCATGACAGATCATGACAGCATCATTCATGAAACATCATCAAACCATGTTCAATGAAACAAAGGCACTAGTCTGCAAACAAAGAGGTCAATGAATGAAGACTCTACCGCTGCCTCTTCCACACCAGGTGCCATCTGCATTTGCGTTGGGAACTTCGCGCCCCTGCCAGTCAGTAGCATTGGCAAACCATCGGGAGGCGTCTCGGCCACGTCCCTGGCGAAGAAATTGGAGTGCGGATGATTGCGGATGATTGCTGTCAGAATGGGCAAATCACTGGCGCAATCACAACTCACAACTCAGCAGAACTCAGCACTGTTACAATCTGCAGAAAAACATCTGGTGCTGACATAATCAAGGCCTCCTTGGAGGCGCTTCAATTTCACTTTGGACATCCAATGGCAACTCCCCGAAGCCATCGGCTGGGATGAACTCTTCCGATCCGGCCGAGAAGCAGAACTTGATGACCTCAACTCTTTGTCAAGCAATTCAAACAAAGACAGTCAAACTCAAACAATTTGTCAAACAGCAAAGGAAGTACAAAGGAAGTACAACAGTCCAACCAAACTTGACCGCCGCTTTGGACTCAGTCTGGCACATGTTCGCGCACCCAATCTTCTGAGAACTGAAAGTCAGTCACTTCGCCAATGTAGTCCCGAAAATTGTCGTTAGAGACAATCTTCACGAGGCATCCGCTTTTGGCAGCATCCACGGCTTTTCGGATAATGAACTTATCCACATCTTCGCGTCGTGGAGTCACCGTCAAACGCTCCAAGTGCTTGGTCTCCTCTGGGTACTCGGACTTCCACTGTTCCATGAGGGCCTGGAATCTAGTGCTGCTAGTGTTGGAGACTGAAAACTGCAAAGATCTGCAAAACAGTCACTGGAGATCACTGGAGTCCTGGCCTCATAAACAAACGTCACGACTTTCCAGTCTGGACGCTGTTCCATGTGCCAATTCATCGTTGTGATGAGCTTCTTCAAGTTCGGCTTGTCAAAACTTTCGCCTTACCAGGTCGTTAAGGTTGGGTCAGTCAGTAGCTCAGATCATTACAACTGCCAAGTTTTTTTTTCATTTTTTTTCATATTCGCTTCTTGTCACATAAAAAATATGGTTTCCACCTCCTTGACAGGCGATGTTGCGGCCATCCAGCAAGTACAGCTTCTCCAACTCCGGTGTGCACGGCGTCCCAGACCTCGCAGCGAAAGAGACAGCCAAAGAGTCCAAGCACGTTGTGCAACCGGCCCTTCCTGTGCCACAGATGCACCTGCTTGGCTCAACACTTGGTAGACGCGAAGCACCTGGTTGGCCTGGAACCATCTGGAAATCGGATATCACATTATGTCGCATCTCTGTTCTCAACAAAACTCACACTCTCGGGCCGAGTCTTGGGATGTCTTTGCAAAAGCTTTGTGGGGAAAACATCTGTTGCAGCACGCTGCAACTGACACTGTTGCGTCCGAGCATCTCTCTGACGCCGTCGAACTTGAGGAAAAGTGTTCCTCTCAGTCTTCAAAATGAGGATTTTTGCCGTTTCAGCCAACTAACGAAGAACTAGGGCTTTACACTTCCTCAAATGTGCTGACACAATCATGCTCCAACCATTTCCTGCCTTCTCTTTCAAGTTCTCGATGCGCTCCATAAGTTTTTTTCGTTCACCCAACTTCATGTGGAACTCATCTTTCAAATCTTCGGTCCTAAAGTTGAACACGACTGTAGAAAAAGTGAAGGGACATGGACTATGTGGACTATGGAAATGTGGAACTACAGAATGCCACTCTGCGAAAACAAAATGACAGGACACATCACCAAACGAGTTTGATTCTAGCGGCGTCAGCTGAAGCAGAACCTCTCCATCGACTTCCTGTTCACGGAAGCCATCCACCAGTTGAGGAAACCCAACTTGGGTCAACCAACTGGAAACTTCCTCAACTCCCCAGGACTTCGTTGCCATCGCCATCGGCCACGCTTAGCGTTTTGGAAGACTCGGGAGCCAAAGGCTGAGGGAGGCATGTGCCAGGACGAGTTCTCGGATGATTCCAACCAAAGCATTTCCACAACAATTCGGTGGTGGATGTTGACGTGCTCGAATCAGGTTGACCAAACAGAAAGACACAGAAACATAATGATTTGAAAGTTTCTTTGCTGGGCAGGCATAGCAATGTGCAGAAGCCACATATAATGTGCCTTGACATATTTCGAAGCAAGGAACAGTTGTGTTGATCCATTTGAAGCCTCCAACCCTTTCCCTTTGTTTTCGTCTGCTTTTCGAACGTCTGAACTAAGCCGTTGACGCGCAGGGAAGTGCAAGGTTGATCAAGGTTTGTGGTCCTGAGCTCGTCGAACTTGAGAGAATGAGCAACAGCCTGCTCCACTTGCAATATTAAGACAACTGTTAGTTGCTCAACTGTTGCAAGATTCTCTGCAAGATGTGTGTGGAGTTATACCTTTATTGATGTCCAGATGTCCAGCGGCAAAGCCCTGAGTTTACAACCACAGTGCTATGTATTGCTGATCAACACACTTGGCACTTCCGTTCGCAGGTCTTGAAGTCGAAGCCATTTTGACAGCCTGCAAACCCCAGCCTTGTGGTACTGATTCAGTCCCTGGTATGTCAACTTCAAATTCCGGTTGCAGTACAGGTAGTACCTGAGAAAGTTTTAAAACATGTGAATAATCAAAATGTATCAGAAAGTATAAAGACCAAAGCAACAAGCAAGACTTTGTCTTTGAATTGATCTCAGCATCTTTCAGTTGCTGCTGGACAGCTATTTCCTAGGGCTGTGCACTTATGTTTCCGTGGGTCCTGCGCAGAAAATCACGGGGCGTTTGATCGGCCAAGATGCTTGCATCCAGGGAATCCTTCTTCTGATTTCACTCGCTTCAATGCCTTCTTCACAGGCTTAGCTTGATTGAAATTCTTCCAATCCAACCTCTGCACAGCTCCAGGACCGAAAAAATCAGCATAGCTAACTGCATGTGGTTCAAGGAAAACAAACAGCCAGGCTGATCATGGACGGCATCTGCAGCCGAAGGGGCACACCATAGTACGGTTGTAACTCCGGCAGCGGTATACGCTCTCTACTCCTGCAAAAATGTGGATTGCTGGTGCTTTCAAGTTCTACGTCAGCACAATGCAAACAAACTGTGTCTGCAAAACTTTGTGTCTCCACAGCACTTTTCTTCCACCAGATCTTCCCTGTGTCCGGGGCTATTACAATCGTGGTGTGTATCTGTTCGTTTGAGTTCATGATGAACATCACTCCCTCCCCCCAAAAAAAACGAAGACCCTGGGTTGAGGTCTGGGCAGCTCCATCCTCCCGTGGTGGTGAAGCCCTCGTATGCCAGCCGCACCAGATGGGATCCTTTTGCTGCGATCTGAGCTATGAATCATCCCATTTTGGGGGAAATTGACCAATGAATACATTTTGGGGGGCTATCCCATTTCCGTTGATGGTGATCTTCCAAGTGTCGCAAATGGTTGACAGTTGCTGATTTGTTCCCATTTTGGGGGGGGAAGAAATTGAAGGTCCACAGAATTGAACCGTGAACCAACCAATCCGTTTTGTAGTGAAAGATCGGAATTGGAGGTGAAAGGTTTAGAATTTTTCGGTCTCCACTGAGTCACTGAGTCATCTGGAAACTGCACCCTGTCCACCCTGTCATGCTTCATGACCGAGGGACGGCTTGAAGACCCGAAGTCCTTCACGAGAATACTATACACAAAGGTACGAGAAAATCGCTTCCTGCGTCAGGCAACGAGCAAACTGGACCGTGTGCATAGCGTGTGCTGTATTGGCACTCGTGCCAAAACGTGCTGTTAGGCCGACTCAACGCCTGCTCAGTCATGCCGTCATGGCCGTCATGGCCAAGGATGCACCGCTGAAACAGTCCAACTGTCAGCTCCTCAGGTCGATGGTCAGAGTATCATAGAATATCATTCAGAAATATCTATATCATTCTATTTCATTCTATTTCTACATTGTCCATATTTGTACATTGTCTTTACATCCTTGTGGGTTTTGATCTAATTTTCTCCATTTAGCGAGATGAGCTTGGTTCGAGCAGCCAAAACAAAATTGGACAACACTACTAGGTCATCAGGTTCTTGCGAATCATAGACTGAAGATCGCAAACTCAATCACTTCAATTGGTCTTCACTTGAATGCATGTCTCCATGTCTCTCACTCACAGCAAAATGGACAACTTTTCTCCCTGGTCATTCAGCTACTGTGTCCTCCAATGAATCTTGCTGAAATGTTTTCCCAGCAGTAATAAAACTCACCACTACATTGCTTTGAACAGCTTCAATCATTCAGTCGACATGCTTGACTGTCCTTCAGCAATGAAAACATTGCAGTGGCACCGCTCAAAGTGGGATGAAGTGGGACAGGCCGATCTTTTTTGATGTGGGACTTTGTGGAATCGCTAAAGCGACTGGTCTTGTTGAATCCCAAGTGGCGTGCAACGTGTGAGAACTTGGACCCAACTGTTTGACAGTGACAGTGACATTGGCTTTGATCATTGATCCTTAAAGGCTGCGCATGAGGAGCTTCGATGGCAAGTTGCGCATGTGCGAATCCTTGAAAGCAAGCTTCTGCAGCTCTTCTGAGTGTCCACAAGTTCAGTCCCTGCAAATCTCAATTTTGATTCATCGCTTTGCTGAATCAGATTTTAGTCAGGACATCTTTATCGGCATCTGCAGAAGCAATATCCTGCAAGACATCAAACCACCCTCAAACGGCGGTACAATGTGCGCACACGAAGTACGGCCATACACATTTGTGTTACACTTCTTGATTGTCCCTACACTTCCCTTGCCTTGTTGTTCTTCCTCAAGGGCGGCCTTTAAGGCTTCAAGTTCTCTCGCCTTCGCACCAGTTCCATCAAACGGCGTGGTCTTAGGACAATCCAGGACCTACTATTGACAATCTAGCTGACAATGAAGCATTGAATGCACCCGCGCCTGTTGGGCCTCTCTTTCAATCCTGGCAATGCCAAAGGGTCCACATTTGGAAAAATTGAATGCCTTTGGCAACTTTGGCATGGCGTGAGTCAAGCGAGTCAAGCTATTGCTCACAATGCTCACAGTTGAGTCTCCTCCTATTGTTGTCCATCTCCAGCAGGTCCCATTGAGCGCTGCTCAGACCCTGGGACCCCACAATTCTGACAGCATTCCAAAGACCCGTTCTGCATCGGGTGAGGTTCTGACCCGTAGCTTCGCTAAGAGAGCATACAGAAACACTGCCAGAGCAGCAGCTGCCTCAAGCCCAATCTGATCACTTTGCGCAGTCAAACACGTGCAAGTGATTTGTGACGGATCCACTGCTGATCCGTAAAATGTTTACAGTCATACTCAGGGTATCACCAGTGCACAGAACGCAGTGGTGGCTGCAACCTGTCACAGAGTCACATCTCAGAAAACGTTTCTCCCAATCTTCAAAGCATCCTCGAATTGAAAGCAGCTGCAACGGTCGCCTGTGGTTTGTGCCAATCTAAGGCCTGTGGTCATTTAGCAGTTGGACTCTCAAATGCTTATCGAAAGCTGTTCTCTTTATCCAGTCTCATTTTCAATCTTTCAACAAAGCACAATGAGGATCTGACTGAGTACATAGGGCATTCAGGCTGAGTGTAACTTCTGCAGCCGCCAGGCCTGAAAAGCTTCAAACTCCAAAGTGCTGGAGCTTTTCATGACCCGTCATGAAACATCATATTATAGCTATGGGATGCCTTGGGTCAAAACCAGGATATCCTGGTGAACCCCAAATAGCTGGTAGATGGATCTTCATCCCCCTAAACGTGCTATAATCGGTTTGATTCAGCTGTCATGATGACAAATCATGACAAATCATGACAACTCATGATGATCATGATGAGCACATGACCATGTCATGACTGTGTCATGACCATCACTCTGAGAGCTGCACATGCCTATCCTCAGCGTGTAGTGCACATAGGACCACACCTCGGTGAAGGTGAACGACGAGGAACGATGGGGAACGATGAGGAACGACGAAGCGAAATGTCGCCACCAACACCAGCAATGCAGTTGGGTTCAACATGTTCAACTGAAAACACGCCACAGGTGACCACATGGACTGCAATGTGTTTGCACTTTTGAACTTCATGCATTGAATCATTGAGCACCTCAGCTTTTGGCAATGAAACTGGTGACAAAGGCTAGAAGCCATCCCCCATGTGAACACGAAAGCGGGATGCGACCTGGCACTTTTGTCGTGAAACACTGCGAGTCCATGGGCATCTTCGCGGTGTTGAAATCACGGGCTGAGAAGTCGACAAACCATGAGACTGATCAGCTGTAGAATCCAACTGATGAAGTGCAAGAAGAAGCCCAAATAGCTTGGCATCTCCTGGACAAAAACAACAGAGAAATGCAGAGAAATAGAGAGAACATATGTGTAACACACGTCTCAGTCGTCTCAGGACTATGTCCTGGTGGCCCCAGTGTTCGAAACCCCAGTACCAAACCTGTCACGACTCACGACTGCGATCTGCGTTTCGTTGATCTTCGCTCCGAAACGGAACTGCGTTTCGTGTTCGAGCTTCGCTGGTCTCCAGAGATCTCCAGAACTTCAGCTCCGGACCACAACTAGGAAGGACAACGGCTGCCTGAGACAGCTTGGTGACTCAGGTGACTCCGTTGAAATCCGTTGAAATCCGTTGAGATCCATGACCCGTGACAAAGTGCCAGAAATCTACAACTTTCTCCAGAAATTCAAAACCTCAAAACCTTTGAGACCCGTTTGTACAACTCGGTTGATTTTCCAGTCGACAAGGCACGAAGTGGCGAAGAGAGCCACGCTCGAGGAAACCGCATCGGGAACCTCTTCAAACTCCTTCGGCAAGAGTTACTACACAAAGTGCTAACACCGAGATTCACAGAGACATAAAATATCCAACGCTCATTGAAGATGGAACAGCAGTCTTAAGAAACACACAGGATCCTTTGGGTCATTGGTCGGCAAAGCATCAAGTCCACTTGCCTCTGTTGGACCAGCTTTGATGTCTCAGAACTGGTTCGAAAAGATTAGGTTCAATTGCACAGGCTAAGGGCTATGGAGCACGCAACAACAACGCTCTGTTGAATTCCAAAGTGCAAAATGCAGCACACCATATTTTTTCACAGGACTTTCAATCGGCCGGACGGTGCCATTTGGGCTTCAAAGCTCTCCATGAAAGTCACCAAGCTTTGCCTTGGAGGTGGCACATTGATTCATGTACACTGAAGTACACTGATTCCATCTGCACATGTAGCTGCAAACATCGGCACAAGCTGAAGACACGCAAGGGCTAGTTCTTCCATGTTTTTCCAATCTTCAAATAAGTTGCGAAAGCGAACTCACCACAGCGGAATCCTGCATTTTGCTGGAACATGTTTTCACGTCAAGGTGAGTCTTGTCAAATTCATTGAATGCGCTTGCTTCATGTTGCTTCATGTTGCTTCATGGTGTGCAGCTGTGGGTCTCCTCACCCAAGTCTCTCATCAAGGCAACAAACGCAGCTGCCGTTTGCACCTTGAGGCTCTTGAGGTGTGCGGAAACCGCAGGATGCAACGATGACAACGACATACGACGACTGAAACGAAAAATGAAACGAGTTTGGACGAGGAGCACGGCCCTCTGCCCCACGGTAGCGCCTTGTTCCACCAAACCTTCAACGACGGACGGAGCAAACACAAAGCACATGCATCCGCACCACCAACGTAACTGGATGTCACGGCCTATTACAAGAGTTCTTGTCTCAACCTGGAAACTTTCTTGACGAGTTGGCTATTACTTTCATAATCTCAGTCCATGCCACTCTGCTCGCGTCGCATTCACAAAGCACCTCAGATGCGGCAAGAGCACCAGGCAGCACTGCCTAGCAACCGTACGACATTTTCCTCGAATCATGTGGCGCTTTCAGAAATCGATCCTTTGCTCTATCTCAGTTGAGGCTCCTAGGAAGTGCAGGGTCTAGCCACTCATTCATCTTTTTGCATTGTGCCCAGCCTGGTGGGATGTCACGAAAGTTGGGACGCATTGCAACGATTTGAAACTTTGGTGTGGCTTCCTGGCCAGCCTGGCCTCCATCAAGGACCACAATTCGCCGTGGTGCAAGGGCCAAGTCTGCAGCAGGAGCAGCACCAGGTGCTGGAAATAGGACCACGGTGCCATCCACATCTTCCCTGGGGGATGAAGTGCAACGCAGTGCAGCGAAGTGCAACATGGGTGACATATGGTGACATATGGTGACATGGGAAATGCACATGGGAAATGAATGAAATGAATGAAATGAATGGGCGTGAGTTTGACATGAACGGATAATGAGTCATCGCTTGCGAATGAACCAATCATCTCCAGGTCCAAATGTGACTTGTCCCACCAAAAACACACTCTTTGCAGCTTCGCTCTTCGAATCGCGGGCCTCAGCAGTCTTTGCAGACGTTGGTCATGCTCTCGCAAACCGGCACAATAGAATTCGGCTCCCACCTCATGTCAAATTGAGTAGATTCCTGCATGAAATCTTCTGCAACTGAAAGCTGGCACAACTTTGCATAAATGGCTTACTTTATGCTTTCTTAAATGGCTTGGGGATCTGGCCAAAGTAAGCCAAACTGCTGTATTTGTCGCGGAGTGTTGCCCCAGTTCCTGGTTGCCAGGAGTGTGGACAATTCTTCAAATATGTATGCAATATGATGAATATTAGTAATCTTTGTGAGAATCAGTATCAGTATGAGATGTTGAGCCTCGTGGTGGAAAAGCACGATGACTTGTGGACGAAGCTTCACATTGGGAAGTGCTGCGCAGCAACAATGCTTCACCACTCGCCAACATCCTCCGAGGAGAGGAGGGTAAATCCGGTAAACCCGCTAAACCCGCACTGGCTGCACACTGTTGGTTTACTGCTGGTTCACTGTTGGTTCAGTGTTGTTTCCCCAATGATTCATTACCCTGGGATTCTTAACATTCTTAACCCACGCCAAGTATCGAGGGCACTTCACCCCTGGTGAAGCCATGAAATCACAGTACCTTAAATGAGAGGTTGAGTATGGTTGAACTATCAAGTCAAGATAAGTCAAGAGTGTGCCCTGGAAACTCTTTCGCATGTGAGATCTGTGCTCTTGAGATCCGCAAATCGAGAGTTGCGACTTGCTGATTTTCTTCCGAGTTGCATCGACCAGCACTTGGCAGCCCGTGGAATCTGAAAGCGCGATCTCTTTCTTTCCACAATCTCCTGTGACGAATAGAAATTCCTCTCTTAGAACTCATCACATTGTCTCCTTCTCCATCTTTCAGCATGACATTTCGTTTGTTTTTTGGTTTCGATTTCTGTGCCTCTCCATTCTCCATGTCCAGGTGTACTTCGTCACCATCCTCCATGTTATCTGCCCAGAGTTGCAGTCCCTTTACATTGCAGGCTTTCTTTTGGACCTTTTGTCTCTGCTTGGTACTGAGTTCTGCGGGATCTAGTCAAAGATTACTGTTCGAAATGATACCGACCTTGAAAACGACATCTGGTGATGTGTATCATATCTGTTTTGAGTTGTGCCCTGATCACAGTGATGTGCCATGGGATGAAGCATGGTTGTAGTTCCAGCACCATGTGAAGCAACAGCGTCTGGCTGCAAGCCACAGAGGCTGCGGATCATGAAACGATGGCAACAATGGCAACCATGGCAACGATCGCCACTCCGCCACTTGCTAGCTCTGAGGCCCCTAACGGTGCAGTACCTTAGGCAAGCGAAGCCATGACCCTGATAACTCAGCAGCTATAGGATACAGTATGATACATCAGTATGATACGTGAGATGCACAGTTGACAAAAGTTTGATCTTCGAGAGTTCACATCTTAAGCGCTGGACAGTTGCAACATATTGTCGGCAACCTGCACCACCAGCGCCCATCTGCTCCTTATAGCAGTCTATAGCAGTCTATAGCAGTCTGTTGCAGTCTGACAAGGCAATTCAGTGCCTGTTCAGAATGGTAATGTAAACAGTAAACATTCACGGTGAATCAACTGGAGTCTGGCACCCTGGGACCCTGGAACAACCCTGGAACACCTGGATGTCTTAAACCATTCAATGAAATTCAGTGTTGCAGCGGTCAAACAAAATGTCTATTGATTTCTTATATATTTGGTGTCCAACTTATGACCAGAGATATCCATTGGGAATCCATGAGCTCGGGACAATGACAGCAAGTAGAGCTGGACTTCCCCATCCTGAGACAGCATGCTGTGGCCCGCTACAGATTCTCATTTTTTCTTTATGTCTTTGTTCCCCAACCTGTATAGCTATCTGTATAGCTGTATAGGATTGTATAGCTATAGGCTATAGACTATAGCTTGTACTTGGATAAAACAGAGCATTTTTTTTGGGCTCAGCCAGCATGGCCTATGGCTCGTCCGTTTGAGTAGCTCACGTAAGCTGTCAGGAGAAGATCAGCACAGAAATGTCCCCTGGCGCGAAGTCGTGCGCAACAATGTGATGAACATGCGAAGAAGTACGCAGAAATCTGACGAAATAAGATTACATTGTGAATTTTGAAAGATTATACTGTGAAAAGTAAATGAACAAAGGCCTTGAATGTGTTGAAACAATGGACTAGGATGGATTGCATCTCGATCCACCCTGCACATGCTTCCAAAAGTGCCAGTTCTGTTCTGAAGGTGTAAACAGGTCTGCAAGACAAGAATATCAAGGTCCACAACATCCGGAAATAGAAATAGCTTTTCGGCTGCATGCAAGGCCTTGCATTGTGCGCCGGTCATCTTCTTGAATTTCACCAAACTATGCTGACATCTTCAAATGTTTTTTTTAATCTATAGGTGTTAACATTTCCACCACTGGCTTTTCAAGTCCCAGCAACGATGTGGCGACAGCCCTTGGCCACTCCCAATTATCCCACCTGGCGACACAAAACAGTTGTGTCACAATTGGAGAAAGATGAGAAAGCAAAGAATGTACCAGCTGTGTGTACTGTGTGCATCCCATGATGGAGCTAATCATTTCTTGCTGTCTTGCTGAGCAAAATCAAACGGTGAAACATGGCTAAACGTGGCCAAACGGTCAAACTAGGCGGTGCAACGGAGCAAGCGAACATGACAGGTCCATGCCTGTCCGCTGCAGGATCTGTCCTTGAAAGCCTTTACACTTCAGTGTAGTTTGGTGGGGCCATTCTTCCGGATGTTTTGCAATTTGAAGATGTTAAATAAAACTTAAATCGGGATTGCAGTGAAGACTTCGAAATCTTCAAAGGAAAAGAAGAGTTTCCCAGGAGATGGGTCACCACTGAGAGGGAAAAAACAAAGTGCTGCGGCCTGTTGGCTGGAGACGTCGTTGCGTCCCACACGGTGTCAGCTGGTTTCGCTGCGGTGTTGCCTACTCTACAAGCTACGCTCCCTGTGGCTGCGCCGAATGAGCCAATGAAAATGAAAACACCTCGTTTCCGGGGCAACTCAAAATCTTTAGATCTGCATGAAGTTCATTGAAGTTCTACATGTGCCGTGTACTATCAGCAGTTTGCGAAAAGGCAGCAGAATGATTCCATGCCGGAGATGGCGACCATCGCACTCCGGTTTTCACGGATTCCTTGTCTTTCCCGCAGGGATTCTGCGGTTGTGTACACTAGGAGCAAACTCTGGTACCATTCGAGGCGCAGTGCGTATGTGCGTGCCACAGAAAACGCAGTTCAAGCAAACTGTGTACATCTGTGTACCAAACGTTGCATTTCCTTTTGGTTCTTCCAAAGGCTTAGATTCTGAATGGTAATGGAATCATGCTCCACAGCATCCTGTTCACCAAATGACCAGATACTCAGCGAGACTTTCATGGATGGAGCTTCAACTTCGCTGTGAAGCGTGAAGTTTTTGGGCAACACCTCACCATATGCTAAAACTTTACAAGTCAAAGTATTACTTTAGTTACCTTTAGTTTGTCCAAGTGTATAAAAAGTGTATAACGAGGAAGCATAGTGTAACTAATTTCTTCACTTTACGCCTCAACTCTGTGGCGAATCAGAGCTCTGTCTCGTCTGCTTCACCGAAAATCCAAGGGCTCACATAATCCATCCTGCACACGGCGAAATGTGGCGAACGTGGCAAACATGGCAAAACTGGTGCGTGGTGCACACCGACTACACCGGTTTCAACTGCACAAAGTGCTGCCCAGCTGCACCACTTGGAAGCGAGAAGGAGATGGCGCCTGGCGAATCGTCACACGTAACACGTCATACTTAGGTCCATCTCAATTCTGCCATGTTCTGTCACATCTCACGACATGTCACGTCACATACCTGAATACAAACATCTGAACATAATCTTTCCAATTCTGTTCTTTACAGTGCGATCTCCATGATCAGTTTCAATGACACAAAGGCTCTGAAGGCTCTGAAGGTGGAGAAGATGGAGATGAGATGTGTGAGTTGCCGTCCTCAATCACATTCCAGGACCGATCGAACCCACCTTTTTGACGTTTTGTGACGACTTGTCGCAAGCTGCCGCAAGCTCATTCAGGTGAATGAGTAAACGGCGGTCACTTGGCATGGCATACACTGCACGCAAGGGTTCAGCATCCGGACAGCAAAAACAAACAGGGCAATCTGAAGGTGGAAATCTGCACAGACTCTACACTTTGTATCACTTTGTATCACTTTGTACACTTGTACATTGTGTTTGCCAATTTCTGAACCCCTGAACTCCCAAGCTGTGCAAAACCAAATCCAACACTAATTCGGGAAGTTCGCCTCAAAAGTGTTTGAAACTGTGGGCTGATCGGCTGATCTAAGATATTCTAAGATGTCGAAATTTTTGAATTGAGATCTGAAAGCATCCCATAGCTTTCCATAGCTTTCCATAGCATCCTTCAGATCATCTCAGGTCTCAGCTCGGCCAAAGGTGAGGTAGCAGACGATCTGAACGCCATCCAGCACCATCTGTCGCAGACAATTCTGAGCATCGCGAGCCAAGTCGCAGCTTTGCATCTCCACCACCCAGCCATTTCGAACAGGTCTTGCAAAGATCATTGGAGGGCCAATCTCTTCCTTGTAAGATGCAAGCTCAGAAGTCATGCAAGTCACCAACTCGGTAACATCCTGCAAGCTGCTGTGACGCTCCGGAAGATTTCCAATGTACAAATGCTTCAGACCTTCCAAAGCACTTGGAGCACGTGGAGCTCGCCATCGAGGCTTGGCTGCGGCCTTTGATGTGGCTCCTGCAGGACCCAAGGTAGGACCGGTAGGACCTGTAGGACCTGTAGGACCTGTTGGATCCGTCTCGATCTTTTCAGGTCGACTCAACATCCCCAGTCGGTAGAGGATGGAGACGTCACAGGCTTCGGCATAGCCATCGACAGGAGGACCACATTCGTGAGGACGTCTCAAGTGAAGTCGTTGGCCACAGATCTCCAGGCCATCGAACAGCAGGGCTGTGCTTGTGAGCTTCTCATCAAACAGCACGATAAAGGCCACGGCTGGAGTTTTCTCACGAATCGTCACGGAGAGAACTGCGCTGGATGTGATTCCTTGCAGGGGTTGCTACATGTTTGATGGATGAGCTTTTAGCTAACAACTCAAGGTAACAAAGGATGAGGATGGATGAGGTATGATCACAAAAGATATGGTGCGATTTAGGTCGATGTGACTAGTTCGCAAGTTGATTCAAGTGTGATCAGTTTGGCCGTCGAAACCGCAACAACTCCAACCACTGCCCGGCTGCCCGGCTGCCCGGCTGCCCGGCCTTCTTTCCAATAGCCATCTACATAATCTGGTAGTGCGATGAAACGCTGTTGAAAGGCTTGATGCACATCTGTTGCTATGGCATCTGTATGCAAGTTCGTGCATACCACGGTGCGAAGCAACTTTGGGCGCCTCAGATGTTGCTGCAAGCGAGGGTCAGGCGTGGTCCACGTCAGCGTTCGGGTCGGAGGAAGCTGATTGAGTATCTCGTCCACATCCATATCGGAGTCTGAAGAACCAGAGGACACAGATGTAGATGAAGCAGTTTCTTGCAAGCTTTCCTGCACACTGATAGTGTCACAGTCCTTACCCTGATTTTCATCTTCCAAGGTTTTTGGTTTTGCTTTCTCATCTTTCTCTTTCAGAAGCCTCTCCTCAGACTTCTTTGGTTGATACGCTGCTGGAATACCAATGCAGCGAGAACAGCAGCAGCCGACACAGCAGGTCTCTGTTGGAGCCCCACGCCTTTCAGCACGCTGCAAGGCAATCTTGTGGCAAGCATCCAAGTGCTGCGCTGCAATTTCATTCATGTTCCACCAGTTTGGCTGGCACCCAGCCACTGGGAAGTAAACGGGCCAAAAGGGAATGCCATAAGGATACCCATGTCCCTGAAAGGCTTGTCCTTCGCTGGGATCTTCTGAAGCTGAGCAAGGGCTGTTACTGGCAGAAGGTGTCTCCGTCTCAGAGCAGCAAGCATCCGAATCAGAATCTTCATTTTCGGTTTCATCCCTTTCTGACTCCTTTTCAATCTTTTCACCAGTGTGAGCAACTGCAACCTTTTCTGGAACTTCATCACATTTTGCATCACATTCTGGTCCATTTGATCTATTTGATCTATTTGCTTCTTTGAAAGCTCTGCGCGGCAAGGACGGCTTGAAGGAAGGCGTCTTGGGACTTCCGTCACGATCTTCCCGATCCCGAGGCCGTTGCGGCGAGATGGGCGATGGATCTTCAGTGGAGATCTTGGAAGCCTTGGCCAAAGCATGACGATCCACGACCCAAGTGACGAGGCCGCCGATCTTGCGACTGGTCAACTTGGGCATCACAGGCATCACAGGCATCACAGGGACGTCCACAGGGACGTCCACAGGGACGTCCACAGGGACGTCCACAGGGGCCACAGGGCTAGCCATGGGGGCTACTGGGGCCACTTCATCTGTCACATGTCTCATGCAGCTTGTCCTCACTTGTCTCACGTGTCTCACGTGTCTCGCACGTGTCATGCGTCTCCTGTGGCTTGGTCTCGGCCATGGCTGCTGAGACGAAGCTTCGAAGGCGCAAAGTCCAGTTGGACTCAGTTGGACTCAGTTGGACTC
>Ga0126342_10005082_pt1 | contig 22784 bp, 24 predicted proteins | sample Cyp1metagenome_FD_92528 | JGI IMG/M metagenome (GOLD analysis project Ga0126342, IMG submission 92528) | Coral microbial communities from Lord Howe Island, Old Settlement Bay, Australia - Cyphastrea 1 metagenome | ecosystem: Host-associated > Invertebrates > Cnidaria > Coral ...
ATAGATAGGATAGATAGGATAGATAGGATAGATAGGATAGATAGGATAGATAGGATAGATAGGATAGATAGGATAGATAGGATAGATAGGATAGATAGGATAGATTAGATAGATTAGATAGATAGATAGATAGATAGATAGATAGATAGATAGATCGATCGATCGATCGATCGATAGATAGATAGATCTATAGATAGATAGAAAGATAGATAGATAGATAGATAGATAGGTAGGTAGGTAGATAGATTAGATAGATAGAGTTATATATGTAAATATGTATATTTATATACTTATATAATTGTATATGTAATTGTGAGGTACAAAAAAGCATGCCTATATAGAATTTGATACAACTTGCCAATAATATGTTGTATTTTGGTGTGTCTGAAGATGATGGATTTACCCCCAAAACTGCCTCACTCAGTGAACTTCTACCCATAAAACTGGGATCATCGCAGTTTTTTGGGGCAAAAACTGGCACTTTGGTGCAGGCCCAGCCAAGTGGTCGCCTGGGGACCTGCTAAGCAGGGCAGCCGGTCCGGATTGCAGGTGCACTCTGTGGATCTCGGTGTTGTCTTTGTGCAGGAGATGTCCCTTTTTACATGTCCACATCTTCAGCAAATGTGGCTGGTTTCATTTGGTTTTTTAAAAACAAAATGTGGGTTTGTCTGAAAATAGGGTATATTCCCAATTATAGCCATTTAATAGGGATAATGATCATTAACCATTGGGTTTAGGCCTCCGATTTCACTTGAACGGCCGAACGTCCTTTCTTTTTCGAGTGGACTCACTCGGCAAACAGCCTTGGGTGGATCTTGAGCCAGGCCTAGTCGACAAAATCGCTGCTGAAGCAACTCATCGGTGGTTTGAGAGATCCCATATATCCCAGATACTCAATAGGGGTCATCTATCATATGTATATACATACGTAGTATACATACCATGACATGACATGACATTAAATGACATTACATTGCATTGATACATTGCAACCAACAACACACATCTATCGGCATACTGCATATGAATGCATGAATGCATGTGATATATGTATATATATATATTAGATACATGCCATGCATATCATATAATTATACACATCCTAAGTAAATTGATGTCCCTTTACAGCTGCGTGAAATGACATGTATATCTCATGATATCTCAGCAGATTCTCCGCACTTTTATCCACGAGCTACACGAGCCTAAAGGGATCCCTGCGTCACAGGGAAACTTCATTCTATGGAAGTTCTAAGACATGGCCATGACATGCCGATATGAGTCAAAAGGTTCAAAGTTCACAGTTGCCTCATATTGAAATCTGAAGACGTCGCTTTGGAGTCATTTTTTTCTCAACACACAGCGTTTGACACCACTAATCAGGTGATATATCAGCCATTTTGGGGGATAACCCCAATCCGTTTTGCATCATCGCTCGTAGTCAGGTCGTTGCCTTCAGTAGATCTTGTGGCGATCCGCATATTTGCCGTGCGAGAAGTCGGTGCCACGCCAGCCGAAGTTCAGCTCGGACGGCACGTAGTGACCAAATCTGGGTGCCATAGTCCAACAAGATTCCCAGGTCCGACAGGTACAACTTGGATCTATGGTAGATATACATATATATATATATATGATATATGTCTACACACACACATATATATATATATATATCGGTCTATATAGTTCGATGGTATAAAGATCAACTTATAGCTGTGGAACACTTTCCTGAGACGGACTTGCCACTTGCCACATACATCCACATTGAAGCAACAGTGATGGAAAAACAAATGGCTGTGCTCCAAATCCACTGGCTAAACTCTGCAAATTGTCCCTTGTGAATGGCAATTTTGGGGAGAATCCATAGACTTGCCATAGACACACTGTGCACAATACAAATTGAAACCTACAATCAGTTTCTGTTCCATTTCCAGGCTGGAGAACTAGACGACAGCGATGATCAGTCGGGTCAGGCTATTCCACCACTCTTGTATATGGGGATTGTTTGAAAATAGTACGACCACAATAATCCCATCGTTTATATTTGTTTATCATGTTCTTGCCATATTTTTCCTATTTATATTCATTTGGAGGGTACGTGGTAGACCCCATTCTCGAGACCCATATTTCACCAACATTCACATTTTAGTCGTCCGCATGTCACTAACGTCCGCTTGGTAATGGCAAGATTTGGCCAAGATACTGGACATTACTGGACAAACAACTAACTCAATTATTGTATCTACTTCGTCACATGTATTTTTTTCATGTTTGGACAGAGACACAGGATTATCCTGGACAAATCTAACAAAAATCACAAAGATAGTAAAGGACAAACAACAAATACGAGTATTCAACATACATATAGCACACACCATGTGAACATTAATAGAACCATTAATAGAACCTTTAATAGAACCATTGATAGAACCTTTAATAGAACCTTTAATAGAACCATTAATAATCAATAGAACCTTTAATAGAAACCTTTAATAGAACCATTCATAGAATAAAGATGAATAAAGTATGTATAGAACATGAATAGAACCATGTGAACACACCCGGACCCCATCTCCAAGGCACAGGGAATACCTGGTGCGTGAGCCGTGTTGATTGCGTCGCGCTCCGTGCAGCAGCCGCGAATTGAAGAGCACCACTGAGCCTGCAGGAACCACCACATCCACCACTTCGTCCGCAGCACCTCTCAAAAAGCTGAGTGGAAGCTGAGTCTAGCTGGGTAAAAATGGTAATGCAAGGTACGGTATGGTTCATGAATGTACATAATATATGGTTAATAATCCAATGTAAGTCTGCAAGTACTTGAAGTGGTAACTTAAACTTAGTAAGTGGTTCGTAAATGTTCATAAATGGGTTTATCTGAAAATAGTGTACCTCTAAACCCATTGGATTATCATAATTTTCCCCACTAAATTAGCCATTTGGGGGTATCTTGCACATTTTTCAGACACACCCAAATCAACTATTAAATTAAAATCACTCATTTTCCATAGCTATGTGAGTTTACGCAAAAATAATGCATGTTAAAAAATGCTAATAACATCCCCATAGGATCCATGTATGGTATATATATATGCTAACATTTGGGGTATATTGATGGTACATGTTACCATAAATAGCATACATGGATCCTATGGGTATGGTGATCTCAAAATCTCCAGTGGTCACCCCCCATCACCACCGTCACCTGGCGCGGCCCACTCGCCCTGCGCATGCAAGCCGCTGCCGGGCACATGATCAAAGTCGCGGGTGTGGGAGCCTGGGACCACCTGTAGGCAGCCATTCTCCTGGAGATGGCAGCTGTTCTGAAGGAAACTGTCAGGACATAATCTGTTTAATCTCTGTATGAATGAATGGCTGCCTATCTGGATATAATCTGTTTTCTTGGAAACTGTCATTGCAGAATTTTTGACATGTCTTTAATCTCTGAATGTATCAATCCTGGATGTCTGAGATACTGGTAGGTGGATGACATCAGCACCCTGCAGCGGCACGCTGTAGCGGCACCCTGCGGCACCCTGCGGCACCCTGCGGCACCCTACGGCAAGGGGACGCCTGCAGCGGTACCAGCAACTCTTCTTATAAGTATTATACTTGAAGTAAGAACCCCAGTAGCTTCGCTCTCTGGGGAAAAACAAAGAAAACAAACATCAGCTTTTTGGCTAATCTCCGAAATGTAGTGATATGAGGCCATGAGCCGCAATGTTCAATGTGGATGATTCTGGAAGTTGTTGCAATGTTCAATGATATGGGGGCACCTTTAAAGGTTGAGGACAAAGGCGTTTTACTGGATCCAAAATCCAGAACGAACTTGCTTCTGCTTAGTTTCAAAACCTCAAATTTGTGGGGGTGCCGAAATTACATCATGTGACTGCAAATCTAAGTACTCAAATAAATACTTATCGTCACTCATGGGAGAAATTCCAGTAATTCCATGCCTAATTTACAGGATTATGATCCCAGAGCGCCCAGACTTCCCAATCAGCTGCTTTTGTTTCACGTCGTTTTTCCACCCAGCTCCTGATCAGTGTCTTCCAAGTATACACCACAGGAGATAATCTTTGGAGACGCCGTTCCAAAATAATGACAGTCTTGGTGCCAATTCACTGATACGCCTTGGTGCCAGTCTCAGGGCGCTGTCTACCCAAATCCATTCTGGAAAAGCTGCTACATTTCTTCAGCTATAAGAACCTGCCAAAGAAACAAGAAAAAAAGTCTCAACAGAGCCACACATCCCTTTTTCTTTGCCTCATCCATCATTCACCTCCGATGTCATATCCATGGTCCATGGTCCTCATCAACCTTCATCCCACTGCTTTCCCCTAGTGTAACTTTCCCTTTGAAAAAATCGTCCTCCCCGTCAACTCCCATCAAATCACTATAGAAGTATTATAGAAATCATAATATACATATATATATATGTATATACTGTATAATTATATATAATATATATATAGAGTGCATCATGATTCCCCAATAGATTCTATAGATGATCTTCCCAAAACCGGGGTGGTTTTTGCCAACCCCCAACCCCACCTCCAGGCCACATGGGAAAGAACTTGGTGCCAAAGACATCCACGTGCTCCGGCACGTCCAGGCCTAGAAAGCTATAAAGCTCACCTGAACGGCGCCAAACGTCAGAATGGGAATGGCTTGGAAAAGTTGCCATAGATCTTTTTTAAGGTTGTTTAAACAGATAAACCTTAAGTTACCGTAATTATGTGTTTTTCTTTTTCACAACATAATTAAAATTCTATATTGCATGCATTTAATCTTAGTTACCCTCTGGTAAACTAACATAACTATGGAAAATCACCATTTATAGTGGATTTTCCCATTAATAGCATGGTGGATCTTTCCATAGCTATGTTAGTCATTACCAGAGGGTAACTCAACCATCCAAAGTGTTGGAGTGTTCATCTTCCCCGCAAAAGTTCACCCCAGGTTCAATGGATCCAGGGTGGAACCTGGGCCCCGTCGAATCTATATAGATATAGATTATGAATGGTTATTAATGGTTGATGGTTTTTAATGGTTTTTAATGGTTATTAATGGTTTTTAATGGTTATTAATGGTTATTAATGGTTATTCATGGTTTTTAATGGTTATTAATGGTTATTAATGGTTACTCATGGTTATTAATGGTTATTCATGGTTATTAATGGTTATTAATGGTTATTAATGGTTATTGATGGTTAATGGTTATTAATGGTTATCCACAAATATCTGGTTGGTGGTTGACCTACCCCTCTGAAAAATCATGGAGTGTGAGTAACAGTTGGGATGATGACATTCCCAATATATGGAAAGTCATAAAATTCATGTTCCAAACCACCAAGCAGCAAACTGATTCCCAATCTGTAGATGATTGTCCTATTAGGATCTATTAGGAATGGTTGGGTATCAGGGCCGACCGACTGACTGGGTTCTCGGTTGGGCTCGAAGCTGGCCATGTCGCTTTCTGAACAGCTTTGCTGCATCGGTGAAATGCGCACCAGCGGTCAAGACGATATATTGATGTATGTACGTATGTATATATATATAGTTATGATATATATATATATATATGTATTTAACTATATATTGAGTGTATAATGGTTCCCAATAATCCCTAGATGATCATAGATGATCTTCCCAATAACTGAGATGATCTATTTTTAGGGGAACTTCAACTCTGTTGACATTCTCTTGAGCTGCTTCATGCTTTTTCAACTTGACTAAGTCCCAGTTGCGAACTCTCTCCACGATCCTTTGGCATCCCAAAACCTCCAAAATGCAGGGGCTTGCCAATGCGGCTGCTTGGACCTGCACCAATAATCTGAGGACCTAGGACCTGCAAAAGCAATTTCATAAAACCACCTATATTTTGATGGTTTGTACCATCCATTTATGGTAAAATTGGGAATGGTGGATCCTGTTGCTTTCCAATCATTATATATATATATATATGTGTGTGTGTATGTGTGTATATATATATAATTATATATATATATCGTGAGAACGTGTTTGGTCGCCCGAATGCTTTTGCTGATTAGAATGCGCTCAGTCGCTCAGTGTGTATACAGTTGAGCACGAACGCTTTTAGTGGGCTTGTGAAACGTGCACAACTTCTGTGACACGTGCACAACTTCTGTGAAACGTGCACAACTGCTGGGAAACGTGCACAACATCTCTGACACGTGAACAACATCTCTGAAACGTGCACAACATCTCTGAAACATTCTGAAACGTGCACATATATAGAATACTTGAAAACACTGGGCGGGGGCGGTGAAACACGTTATACCCATATATATATACATATATATACATATATATATACATATATATATATATATACATATATATATTAAACATTACCATCATTTCCCATCATTGGTCCATTTTCCACACCTTCATGATTCTCCCAGGGAGCGTTTCCCCCTTGTCATTCACCGCCAGCACAAAGGCGGCTCCGTCGTTCACGGCGTTCCAGTCCGCCGTGGACGAGACCGGAGCTGTTTGCCTCGTTAAACCATGGATGGATGGTCCAAAAAAATATGGATGATATAATTGGTAAAATTTGATGGTAAAATAGTAACAATTTTGATGGTAAATTTAATAGAATCTGATATATATTTATTAAAAGTGGTAAAATAGTAATAAAATTTGATAAACAAATATGTGACATATGTGTGGAAATTGATGACACACGTTTGGAGGATCTTGATTATCTTGATGATGGGTTTTTCCAAATTTGGATTTGGTTAAGCCTGCTGGCTTTGTGTTGGCAACCTACCTCAAGAGGCACAAACAACGGTGTCCCTCGCCCCTCAAAGTGTGATATGCAAACGAAAACATGATCTTGATCTCCGTGATGGTTTTGTAGACAGAGAAAGTATAGTATAGCAAGCACTTTTCCAGACCAAGCCTTTTTTGGGTGTTCCCCACTTCTCTAGATGATCGTGATTCCAGCGTATTTCATCACAAGTCATCCCCACTCACAACATGCTTCGTCTCTTGGGACCTTTAACTCCATTTTTGCTAATAAAACACATGATATTTATATATATATATATTTATTTCTTTTTGAGGAAATTCCACAAGGTGGTGCCCCAATGCCTCAGCTAAGTTGCTTAATGTTTTATAGCTATCTTCAGTGAACTACTGGTTTTATGGTAGAAATAGAGGCAGCCTGGGGATTACACACCAACAAACATTTGGGGACCACCTTGCAGGTTCAGTTTCCCGATGTTTCCCGCGACTTCCCATCCCATCTCAATTGAACACTTGGTCGCATCATCAAGTCCAGCTTCTGCTTCAGGCTCTGTGCCTTCGGCAGAACCACGTGTCTCATAGTCTCATGGGAAATGATGGGATATATATATATATAATGTGTTCAATGTATGGGATATATAGGTAGATAGTGTCTATATGATAAATGGATTATCAGGGCGTTGTCTTTCGAGAGAGATGTGAATGGTAACAAACAACATTGCAAAATTGCAATCATCAAAGAAATATCCACTGTTTGATGGTTTTGGGCTTTGGCTACCCATCTCAAGACACGCATATACGTTAAAAGTTATATATATATAGTTATAAAATAAAGTATCTTTTATATATATATATATATATATATATACGTATAATAATAATGATAATATATAATATAAGCAATAGAAAAGAAAACCGATCATTTTCCAGTATTCATGGAACATTGAAAGCATCTTTGACAGCATGAAGCAGTCGTGTCCCAAAGGCTCGGGCCAGGCTCGGGTTGAAGTTGTCAGGTCTCCATCTTGGATTCTTGAAGAAAACATGTTGTATGAGTAACAACGCTGGGCTTCCTCTCGAGTTCCCCTTTAATCAACCATGTACATCCTCAATCTTAATGGGCCAGTCAGTATATTCCCATATTAATCCACATTACTCTTCATTGCTTCGCCTGAATGTTCAATCCCCGTTCTGATAATTTTAACCATGTTGAAAATCTCATGTTGCTCGATAAAACTCCTCATTTCAGTTCAATCTCCGTTTCAATTCAATTCAGGACCAGGACCCTTGTTTTTCCATGTTTTTCCCAAACTCGCAGCCATGAACAGCCCCAGAAACATGGCTGCTCCTCTTGGTGATCAGTGGTCAACTAATCCATCCCAGCCTCATCCGCCAGAAGCCCCGGAAAGACGAGGTATCCATTTCGCCAAAACGTGGCCATGAGATCTTCGGTCGAATCCGTGAGGGCTGGCACCTATGGCTCGGCCGGTGGCCAGGGTTTTCTAGCCAAGTTGAATGGGAAACAAATGGGGATGGGTCAAAACCTTGTACCCCTGGTGAACATCAAAATAGCTGGTAAATGGATGTTCATCCCACTAAAAATGGTATTAATAGGTATTGATCCATACCCAAATGAAAACATGGACGGATATGGTGTGTTGTGGTGTGTGTTTGGTAGATTTCATCCCCAAATAAGGTTTGAAACTTGGAAAAATCCAGCTGGTAAGAGTGGCATCGCTCGGATTGTTGGTATGAATCAAAATTGGGCACCCCAAAAAATTGCATGGTTAACAATTAGATTGTTAATAGACATACTGTAGATGTTAGTGATGTTAATCGTAGAATTGGATGAACACAATAGTAGAAATGGTTGATAAATTGATAGTAAAACAATGCACAACATCAGTAAAACATAGGGAAACGACCAAACTATGCTATCCCCTACCGTCTCGAGCGGCCGGAGCCAGGGGGCCTGAAGTGCGTTTGTGGCGTAGACCTCCCAGCCGTGGTTTGGGTCCCGAATGGCCACCCCAGACATCTGACCGTCGACCTGTGATCACAAGTTGGGGATATCATGGGGATATAAGAAACCAATAAGGGAATATATGATGGGGTCGTAGGGTCCTAATATGTCCTAAATGGGATCCATATATATATATACACGTATATATATATATATATACACGTATATATATATACACGTATATATATAGGGTCCTAATATGTCTTAATGTTCAATACCCGCATTTCATCAAGAATGTCAACCTGTACTTGTACAAAAGCAACCAGGATTTCGAGCGGTTTGCCATGGTTTGCCCGTTTCCCAGCCATTTTTGATGTAGGGAATCTTCACTATCCCATGTGCACCATGTATGTTATATTTACCTTACATTTGTCCTAATAATCACCCAAATGTAGGTAAATATTTACTATACATGGAGCATATGGGTATCATATTTCATACAAGCACAATGTCCTGCTGTTTGTAGTTTCAGATGTTTCAGGAAGTCCAAATTTTTGCTTGGTGGAGTCCCCCCTAGATCACGATGATCAATTTGTTGATCACTGACTTGGTTCCGCAGAAATGGGGACCAAGTAGAAGCTACGTGAAACCACCCAGAAACCAGAAAAAAACATATTTAACCCATGACTGATCCATGGTGCTGGTATATATGCTAACATTGATTGGGGGTATATTGATGGGATCCATGGCACACCATATATAGCAGCACCATGGATCCGTCATGGGTAATGGAGTTGATTCTATCTGACATCTTCTGACATCTTCTGACTTTCTACGGCGCCATTCACTACCCAGCCATGACGCATATCCCACATTCACCGTGTCTTTGTTCTCCAGCGCTTTCTTCAAGCGCGCTTCCGCAAGGTCTGGATCCTCGCTGAACCTGCGGGGTCAAGTCCTCCAATGTTGAGATGGTCTAAAAATCGCTATCTGTCGTTTTTAGGGACTCAAGTTTTGACAATTGATTTTGATTGAACTACGTCGTATGATATTGTATAGTATTTTTCTGGTATTTGCATATATATATTTATATTATTATATATATTATATTTATATTGATATTATATTATTTTATATTATTTTATATTGATATTATATTGATATTATTCCTGATGATTGATTTTATTTGGCCCATTTTTCGGATGCTTCCCCATGGACCATCACCGTATCGCTGCGCCACGAGACTTCGCGGAGTTCTTCTCCAAGACCCCAGCTGCCGTGCTGAGCTCTTCGGGGCGCAACGGTTTTACAACGGAACGGTCCTCCATGACAAACCCGCTGTCGATGGTTGGAGCTACAATTTGGAGCACCTATGGAGCACCTATGGTGAATGGATGGTGAATGGTGGTTTTACCATAGGAAAATGGTGAAAACCATAGGAAAACCATAGGAAAACCATAGGAAAACCATAGGAAAATAGCACCTATGCTTCGACGGGGCGCAAAAAGACCTCGATTTCTGGTCTGTTGAGCTGCCAGAGAATGTGACAGTGTTGACTCTAAGTCGAGTGACTCCAAAAGCTGATCATGTTGATGATGTCACTTTCTCAAAACTGATAAAGGCCAGGGTTCTTCAAATTGCCAAGGTTGACCCATTCTGCTCAACATCATTTTGGCAGCTGAAAGCCAGAAAACATCCAGGCTGTGTGTCCGAGGCCCATGATGGACTAATTAGCGACTGTTTCAAGTAGCCATTCCTAAAATTGTGTAAAGCATGCCATTTAGGGCACCGAATTTTGATTTTCATTCAGAAACGGCGACCATGACTCTTGTCTTTGGTTGATGTGGGTTATCTCCTCAAGTTGAATACCATCCACGGATACTGGGGGAGTTGCTTATGAGGGCGAGGGATTAGGGTTCTCCAAGATTGGCACCCCACAACCACGAATTAATCATCGAATTCTCCATGCTGTAAATCCTGTAAATTGGGAGCCTGCCCCAATTTCAGACAATTATAATGGTAGATCATCCAACTATGAACTCCAATGGTCTATGATATATAATTATTTATCATAATTGCAATTGTCTAATTACCATTTTAAAGTTTTTAAAGAGTGTTTTTGGTGTATTAAAATTGCCCATGTCTGGACCCTTCACCAGTGAGTTTATCTCACCTCAGGACCCGCCCCCCATTGCCCTTCTTGTTACGCATCGCCGGTCCGGCCGGTCAGGCCTTAGAGAGGTCATCTGGTTGGTGGTTGACCTACCTCTCTTAAAAATATGACTTCGTCAGTTGGGATGATGACATTCCCAATAGATGCACAAAAATTAGAGAATGTTCCAAAGATTTCCAAACCACCAACCAGATCATTGTCCATAAAAAACAGGTAGCCGGATCATTGAAACACGTGAAAAAACACGTGAGGACAGGATTTTTTCACACAACAGTTCCACAGGTGGGAACCTGGGTCACCGGACTGCTGGTTTCTTCCTTTTGCTGCCCACCTTGGGCTTGCCCTTAGGCTTGACCTTGGTCGTAACTTCTCAATGCTGAAATCTGCTGAATTTTTCCAATGGAAAGTTCAAAACTTGGGCAGAAAATTGCTGAAAAAACATGAGGAAGTGACCTATTGCCGGCTGGATGACCTGATGACCTACTGACCTAACCTTTGCTGAGGATTCCATGTTGATGTGGAAATTCCCAAAGTTTCTTCAATCATATCATGGCAAATCACCAAACAAGGTATGATTCAACATTCCCGGTCATCTGTAGTATATGAATTAATCTGATGACCCTGGTGTACATTCGTGTACATCTTCTGCTTTTTGCAATTTTACCATGGGGGATGTCCCACAGTGTTTTTACCAAATGGTTCCTCAAGAAACCTGAGCTATGCGTCACCATCACCATTTAGCAACCCAGATTTAGTGAGGTTTGACATTATCATTACATTATTTAACCCTCAAAATGGGGCAGCGCACTGCGAGATTCGTTCGCCCACAAGGATATCTACAGAATTCTACGGATCTCCCCATGTTTGTTGGATAAATGCCAATGTTTTGCCATCTAGACCCATTTTAAATCCGCGTTTTGGCGTTTTGGTATAGCAACTCCCAAAAGGAGTGAGAGGTTGCTTTGGGGTTCCATACGTTGCATCGCTAAGGGTCTCCCATATTTGGTTCTTTTGTGCCCATCAACGCCATCGAAGAACCACCGCCCTGCCTTGGCCTCAGGACCTGGAAGGTGCGGTGATTCTGGGGGGGTTGCATCGAATTTCCGCCATGTTTCCTGGGAATATCATAGAGTCGTCTCAAGATCTGCAAGCCCATTCCATCATATTTCACCGTGAAAATTCTCATGATAAGATGGGCATTGTTCATGTTCGGACAAACCCTTATTATAGAAGATTTCATTGGCTAGTTAGTTCTTGAACTCTGGTTCTTCCAAGTGTTTCTTCATGCAATGGATTTCCCAAATGAGGGTGGGTCAAAATCTGCCAGTCTTGCTTGACCATGTAGACCTCAAGTTTTGCACATATCTCAAACATGTTCAACCACACCATTATGGTGCACAAATTTTAGCGCAGCCTTTTCACATTTCAACACACAAAGCCCAAGGCCCCAAGGTGTCCACAGCCCCATTTCTGGTCCGATGGATAATGAGTCTTAGCTATGTCAGTGAGTTGACCCAGAGAGGGTCAGAAAACTCCGGGTTTCTCATGGACCCAGGTGACCCAGTCCATGAAAACCCAATTTTAGACGGAACAAAACCAGTAGTTCTAAAACTGGCGCCTGGTGACCTCGCCTGATTTTTTTCCGCGTCAAAAACCACTAAGATATACTAAGATGATATACCCTCTGGTAATTTAACATAGCTATTGAAAATCACCTTTTTTAATGGGAAAACTCACTATAAATGGCCATTTTCAATAGCTATGTCAGTCATAACCAGAGGGTAGATGGGTAATCATAGGTAATTTACGCCCAGTTGGGCCAACAACTGCCCATCCAACTTGCTCATCCACATCCATCGTCCACTGGGCGACCCTCACTTCTCAAAGGGCGCTTCTTTTTGGCCTGGTCCCCAGCACCTGATGTCTCACATGGTATGTTTCATCAGGGTATGGTGGGGGTTAAAGGTGGTAGAAGGGACCAAAATGGACCAAATATTGCGCGGAATGATGTCCAACACACCCAAAACATGGATGTAATCTACTTGTTGGATGTAACCAGTATGAGACCCGGGCTGTTTTCAAAAACAAACATTAGAGAAAACCCTTGTTTGGACGGTACCTTTCAGTATTTATCAAGTTATTTCAAGTTATTGTTGCTTCATCCAATAGTGGGGCTGTCTGGTGGGGTGTGGGATGTCACCCGCAGGTGATCTATCCACGGTTTGTTGCTGATCTCCGAACATCTCGTGGAACAGGCCACAATCTAGCCATATGTTCCATCCATCATCAGTGGTTCATCCAGCATTTTTGTGGCTTAGTTCACCCCGGTTATATGTGGATTAACATGGATTAACCCTACTTATCCCAGAACTGGGATGAACTAACCCATGCGGGATGAACCAGCAACTTTCGCCGGGCCTTCCGTCGGATTGGACGCGTTTGTTTGAGAGGCCGCCTCGCATCAAGGCGAATGTGGAGATGTTTCATGATACTGACTACATACTGACTGCAGAATGTATGGTTCAGTATCAAATCAATGACACTACAAAATTCTTCACCGCCAATCCGTTTGTTGACTCTATTTGGAAAACCATGGTGTTCTTGACGGTGTTCTTGTCTCCATCCGGCAGTGTCTTGTGATCTGACCCCACTTCGAAGCGCCAACAATCAAGTTGCACATGAGATAACCAACTCGGAAACTGGACTGGGAAAAACGACACTTGGACTGTATGTATATATATATATTGAAACATGTGAGACATATAATATATATAATGTATATATATAATATATATATATATAATGTATATAATATATATATATATAGTATTCATATATTATCATATTATTGATTTATCCTATCTCACCTGCTTGATCCACTGCTGAGCTGCCCCACGCGTAGCTTCTTAGCCTTAGCCTGTTTTGAAAAGGTCAAGGTTAGGGGAGGCAGCTGGTGATTTAACTTGGGATTGGTGGATGTTGAGAAGCCACATATGTTGCGTATAAAATGAACATCTGTCCAGGTTCTAGTCTCAAATCTGTGGCAGTGGAGGAGATCTTCAAGGATACCAAGACCAATCATGATATTCAAAAATGAGTCTCCAAATAAAATAACTAGCCAATGATTGGTGATTCCAGTACGTCTTCACCAAGGTCCCCCGGTGATCACAAGGCCACGCCTTTCTGTTGGGGTTGGACCTGAGCGATTTTTTTTGGACGGTCCATCTGTTATTAATACCAGTTCCCAACCATTCTTATGTTCAGTGATATGTTCATAATCTTAGCATATTTTGATAGTGTTGTTATCACTCATATTAAGTATATATGATATATTCATATCTCCTGTTTTGTTGTGCGCATCATCACCTGACATTAATGCTATTACAAATCATATTACTATATATGTTATACGCCATTGGATACTATACTGTACTCTTACATACTCTTACTATATTTCATTACACATCATGATGTTTCCAAGATCAAGTCTGGGTACAGATTATTGCAAAGAGTGAATTGTTTGGTGTGCACAGTATCTTCCATTTCAAATCATATCATATCAAACAACCTGCGAAATAGGGACATCTGTAAACACGGCAAATGGATGTTATAATGAGTCATCAGTTTTCCTGCGGTAGCGTACCCTTAAAATCAATACGCTGATAGCCAAAGCACTCGGAAGAAACTAATGACAGGGGAATGAGAGCCAGACTTCACAAGAACTGATCCCAGAAGATCCAAGATAGCAGATAGTCATGGAGGGACAGTGTCGGCTCACGTGGATAGTATCTCAATGGGCTTATGATAAATCAGTGGATGAATCCATAGTTTAGCATCAGCTTCCGATACTTTGTCCATTTTTAGTTTTGGGGGCGGTAAGTGTTTCACCTCCCCACCACATATTGGGTCACCGCCCCCCCACCTCCCTGGCGAAAGGAACATTTTGGGGTTGCTCAAGGTTAGTTTAAGGTTGGTTTGGGGTGTATTTAGGGTTGGTTTAGGGGGGTTGAGGTTGCTTTAGTGTTTATTTAGGGTTGGTTTAGGATGTATTTGGGCCTGGTTTGGGGTCAATTGTACAATTAAGGTTCATTTAGGGTTGGTTTATGAATTATTTTGGGTTGGTTTAGGTTTTTTGAAGGGTTGGTTAAGGGTTTATTTGCGGCTTCTTTAAGATTTTAGGGTTGGTCTAGAGTTGACTGTGGGTTCATTTAGGGTTGGGTATGGTTGAGTCAGGGTTCACTTAGGGCTGGTTCAGGGGTTATTTGGGGTTGGTTACGGGTTTATGTAATGTGGTTTAGCTTGGTCAGGGATCTTAATTTAGGATTGGTTTAGGGTTTAAGGTTGGTTTATTGCTTAGTTGGTTGCTGTAGAGTTGGTGGTAGGATGGGCATGGTCAGGTCGAGGAGAGGGCTGGGGCCGTGAGGTCGGGGGCTCTCCACAGGACTGGATACTCCATTTGGAACCACCAAGCCATCTGTGGCTGGTTGGTGGTTGACCTACCCCTCTGAAAAATATTAGTCAGTTGGGATGACTATTCCCAATATACGGAAAAATAAAAAATGTTCCGAACCAGCAACCAGTTGGTGACTGAGATGATCCAAGCCCCAGAAATTGGACAGCCCGAAGCTCCGATGTGTTGAGATGCCTTGCCTCTCTGTCACTTTGGCGCTCCTGCCGAAGCTCCAATCGGGAAGTTCATCTGGAGTCTTGGGTTTAAGCGTGAAGTCACCGACAATGACCCACACCGAGCTGAATCCGCTATGGTATATTTCATATCTAATGTTAAATCGCCCTTTTTTGATGCTTTAATTAATACAAAGTCAGCATATTTTAGATTATTCTAGCACCATGCTTTGTTTTAAATCGACAAATCACCCGAACACAAATCAGCCACGGCCAACCGGCTAACCCCGGCCCATGTGCATTGATCCCATTTGATCCGCCGTGAGTTCCCTTCTGATCTCCTGGCTTTCTTTTTTGCATCTTTTTTCTTCAAGAGCTCGTCTTTCTCTTTCAGCAATTCCTCGTGGTGAGGAAATTGTCCACCCATGATCCCCGGATCCCCCAGCTGCCCCAGCTGCCCCATAGCCGCCCACCATCTACATCGACCTATCGCAAGAATATGTCCTCATCAAGTGCAGAAAAAGTGTCCTGGAAGCGTTTGCTGTTGAAATGCCTTTCAACCTAGCAACGCTGCAGCAGTTGGCTGTGCAACGTTCACCCAAGAGTCTGCCCTGGGATTAGCTGGTGCTTGAACCACTCCCTGAAAACTATGATTGGGATCATCCTCCAAAATAGAATTGAACACAGAAAATGAATTGTTTGAAAAAATAAAACATAAACAAGGTACCAGGTGGGCTTGACTGTCTGTTTTCCAGCGATCTGCTGCTGCTGGGTAATTAATGTGTCCACTCTTTCAGCCAGTTGGTCATCTTAGTCGCAAAATGTGGCAGATCTGACATAACATAAAGCATGTGCAAAATCATCTTATTGGCTTCCTTTTTGCTGGCCAGTCTTCCGAGCTTCTGGCCTTCCAAAGTCAATATCCCATTCATGGAACAGAATCAACCTATCAACATGGCCACAGTTATGGATCATTAGCCGTGATTAGCCTGCATTCTTGTTCGCTGGCTAGTCTACATGGTCCACATCCCCATGATGCCATGTATGGCATGCAGAATTCAACTATAACTAGCCTTCACCAAGTTGGAAATATGTTGGATGATTCAAAACCTACTATATAGATCTATATAGTTCTTGGATGATGTACGAATGAATCACCAATGATATTTCAGAAATATGTTGGATGCTTCAATCCAACATATTAGTTGGATGATTCAAATCCCAACTGGGGCAATTCAACCAACTAGCCTTCCGAATGTTGGTTGAACTCCCCTGCCTTCGCTGGCTGCATGGGCAACGTAGCTCCCGTCACCTGAACGCAACCAGGACATGGACTGGTCACAGGTGTGGGAAATGATCCACGAGGGGAGTTCCACTGATTCAAGGGAGGACACCTTGTTTTCTGCTCCAAATAATGCCAAATATAGAGGTAGAATACGGAGATCCTGTACATTTTACATCATTTTACCTTGATCCCAACAAGCACACGTATTGTATGTCTTTTTCCCAAAATCACAATGTTTAGTCGCTTTTAATGCAGCAAATCTGAGCCCTGCAGGGATAAGACTCCAGGCCCACGGCAACCCAATAGGTGGGATTTCAGCGCGAAGAAGTTGGATGGAACGATTGAGAAGGTGGATGAAATAAATGAAAAATAATGAAAACACATATGATCATCACAGTTGGGATATGTTGGAATGGTTTATGATACTGATTTAACTGACAAAGCAGTGTTGATTAACTATCATAGTTGGGATGATTATCACATTAACTATCACGGTTGGGATGGTCATCATTTAAAAGTGGATAAAAATCTGGTTTAACTGGCAAAAGCGAGGATTGTCAGAGAAAACCAAGGAAATTATATAACCAGTCTGCCAGAAACTTTAGTGGATTTGCCCGAAATGCAGGATTTGACCTACCCTGCAGTGGATGAGAGCTACAAGATCCAGTCCGCCTGGAATAGCCTTCAGATCCCTGCAGGAAATCAAATCCAGCCCAGGAGATTTATCTGGATGTCTGAAAAAGGGCTCCGTCTCAATCCACTGGTTCATCATCATGTTCCCTACTGGATTCGAAGTGCCATTGGGAGGATATACCACATGTTCAGATATACTTCTCTCTTGGAGGCCTCCTGTCAATGGCCATTTCAGGAACCTAAATTGGAGGTACCTACCATATATAAGGCCTATATAAGGCCTAAATTTCAGGGAACGTCCCCTCCCCAAATATGGTCTAAAAAATGGTGCATGAAATTCCCATTGATGTCATTGATCCTGCCAGAAAAACTGGGTGTATCAAGCCTGGGTATGACTGGCATATCTTCCATGACGACTGAGTCCGAGACCAGACATTTGAGGAACTTCTCCTGCTTGTCATGCCTCAGCATGACCCCCAACAGCTTAGATGTCATGTCAGTGAGACCAGGACGGATGAAGCGAAACGAAACAAACGATTTTCACATCTATTCACTAAGGTTTGCCCAGAATTCCCAGTAAATTTATGTAAATTGTCCATTTTCGGAGGATGTTTTTGAAAGCTCACACTGATATTGAAAACATTTGAAAACCCACCATGTTCAGTTCGTTCTCAGTAAAACTCCATGGTGTTTCCATACCATGATGCCATGGTCAAGTTGACTGGTCAAGTTGACCATGGTACAGTATGTCGATGGTCATCCCCTTGTATCCTCCAGTAAACGTTCATATAGAAAATCTACCATGCATGTAGATCACTTACTCATTGGAAACCCATGGATGTTCAGAAAGCTGCGTAAGTTTAGTGCTTGGTTTTCATAGGGACTCCTTGGATTAGGATAATCCATGATCATCCCCAATAGTGGGTACCCTCTGGTAAACATACAAAAAACAATGGAAAATCACCAGTTTTCATGGGTAAATCAACTATTTCTATGGGTCATGTTCAATAGCAAACTGTTAGTTTACCAGAGGGTAAATCCCATTAATATCCCATTGAATCACTATAAAATCCCATTGAATCACTAAAAAATCCCATTGAATCACTCTAAAATCCCATTAAATCACTATAAATCCCATGAAATCAGTATAAATGCCATGAAATCACTATAAATGCAATGAAATCACTATAAATCCCATAAAATCACTATAAATCCCATGAAATCACTATAAATCCCATGAAATCACTACAAATCCCATAAAATCACTATAAATCCCATGAAATCACTACAAATGCCATGAAATCACTATAAATCCCATGAAATCACTATAAATCCCATACAAAACCTCAAGCAACAGGGATCCCCGTGGGATCCCCTCCGCCTCACGATGTGCGGTTCGTACTTGCTGAAGTCGTAAGAGTACCACTCACGTGCCTTGCCATGATGCCATGGGGGGCTTGGTAATTGGAAAGCGGTTCCAGTTCATATTATTCATGTGGCTATATACGTGTATATGTACACATATTATATTCTACCGGTATATATATATATATAAACTGTGTGTATTATATACATATTAATGCAGTGCAAAATTATATACGCAAACAGACTAGATCATCCCAACCTATGGTGAAACAAACATGGCGTATCCCGCGTATCCCAGCTGCACTCAATTGCTCCGTGGACGGTCCCTGCTAAATGCTTACTATAGGTCAATTTCAACTCAAATGGTATCAAATGATGTAAACGATTGTGTTTTGCCATCCACGATTATGAAGTTAAGTAATGTTAAGATAAGTTAAGTATGTGTACATATATATATATATATATGTATGTAATTGTATGTATATATTTCAACACACCACACCTGAAGCATACCGGCAAAGAGACCGATCCATCTGCGAAGTTGACAAAACTTGCGAGGCCGACTAAAAACATGGCCGGTGCGTTGGAGTGACATGAGGCTCTAACGGCTCCAACTACCCTCTGGTAAACTAACATAGCTATTGAAAATGGCCATCTATAGTGGATTTACCCATTAAAAATAGTGATTTTCCATGGCTATGTTAGTTTACCAGAGGGTACACTGGAATAGAACAACCTGACACTGGATTATTCCAAAACATCCACATGTACAATCATGCACAGATATTACATATTTTTGTTTATGTCAAATGTGATGGACATTTGGAACTTGATATTTTCCATTTTCCATGTCCATTTTCCATTTGATATTTGATTTTTATCCCATAGGATCCATGGTGCTGCTATATATGGTAACATATTGGTAGCATGGATCCCATCAATATACCCCCAATCAATGTTAGCATAGAAAAACCAGCACCAGCCGGATCCGTCATGGGTATGGGATATCTACAAATATCCAATGGATCCTATAGACATGGCCGACCACATAATATGACATAGGCCTTGCGATACTTGGCACCGTTCACATAGGCCTTGATGGCCTCAACGAGTCCAGGACTTGTTATGATACCCTCTGGTAATTTAACATAGCTGTTGAAAATGGCCATTTATAGTGGATTTTCCCATTAAAAATGGTGATGTTCAATAGCTATGTTAGTTTACCAGAGGGTATGATACCTGGATATACCTGGTGTGTTGTATGAAATTTGGGAATGGATCATTTAAATGATCCAATTTTGTCTAGTTTGTGTGTGTGTACAAAAACAAGATTCGGTTCACTAAGTTCGCAAATGATCCACTTCCGTGGAGATGCTGGGGGTTGCAAGTCCGGGAAAATGGGAAGGTGGGATACCGGGATACCCAATGATAACCCAAACGAGAAGAGAAAGAAGGGATCGGGTTGGTACAAACTACCTACAGTCGTTGGTACAATCTAACTATATTACTTAATGAGGTTGCAAGATGATCCAAGCCTAGCTTTATGGATTCGATGTTCCCATAAGAGATATGTTGAATTGCCCCTTTTCAACCTAGGGCCCACCCTTAAAATATCGGCATATTCCCACTTATCATGAAACCAAAACAATATTGATGTTCCAGTGATAGTGGTCATTAATTCATAATAAGATTTGTCATTGTCATTGTGATTTTCCCAGAAAACTCTCTCATCTTATGTGATCTTCCAATGATTCGTCCCGTCAAAAATGCTGACGACTTCGTCAAAGATATCGGCATCTCCCGCAGGCCGGCCCCCGGACATCCAAGCGCGGCGGCATCTCGTGTCCCGTGGATTTGGCGACCACCTGATTTGATTCAGAAAATAGAGCAGACCAGTATCATCATCATCATCATCATCAAATCTAGGGATATCAACAGTTCAGTCATTCAATGGGACACATAATATACCTTAAATCAATGGCTGCTGCTATCCCTGGCTTGTTGGGGATTCGTGATAGATGATATATCAGTAGCCTGGAGAATCAACCCGGCTGTAGTAGGGTCGATTGGATTGAGCTGGGTGAGGTGTCCACTGTCTACCCTCTGGATGTTACATCAGTCGAATTTTGAGGGTCAACTGTCAAAAAAAAGGCCATTTGGATCGTAGATATTACACATAATGTACAATAGAGTTAGTTATATTTATATTATATATATATAAATATACACAATAACATAATGTGTCGGAAATATGTTTGTGGGATTTTGTGGGTATGTTAAAAAAAGGGTCAGTTGCATCATCACTTCTTTCTGCTGGCCTATCCGAAATTCGCGCAAGACCAGCTGTCGAATTTCGGGGCCTTTCCGCTGCCGTCTTCCTTGAATTCCAAGTCCTGCAATTCTCGATGCAGCTGGTGACCGGTGCAGATTCCCGGAAGAAAGGGAATGGAATCCTGGAAACAGGTTTCAGCAACAAAAAGGAATGCTGCTTGGTGGTATACCTACCCTACCCCTCTGAAAAATATGAGTTCGTCAATGGGAAGGATGACATCCCATATATATATATATACACCATATATTATGGAAAAAAAATGTTCCAAACCACCAACCAGAATGGATTTGAGTTTCATTTGCCATGATCAATCAGAATCACCTGGATTTTGAAGGTGGATTTTGACCTTATTGTAACCTTCCAAGGCAGGAATTTTAACGAGGTCTCCGCCAGGTTGGAAAAAACATGGTCGATTGCTGTTCTCAGTGTTCATCTCCCAGGTATGCTGGACAACTCTGATGCTCCCAGGTATGTACTGGTAAGGGGCTTTTCGGGCCAACTCCACCCGAGTCTTGCTGTGGCCCCAGAGTTCCCCTGGCGATCCTACTTTTTGCATGTCTTTTGCCAAAACACATTGAAATATGTCTGACTCTGTACCTCCCAAATCTTCAAACACACCATCCTGCCCCTAACCATCTATGGTGATGTCGTGATGAGGTTGACCCCTTAGCACTGTTGGTGACATACCCAGGATGTTGAAGTCGCTGATGGTGAGGTGGTCGCTAGGTCCTCATTGGCAGCAACAAATTCCGACAACTCATCTCCATCTGCCTCAGGAGGGTCGCTGAGGTGAGGTGGCAAACACATCATCCATCGATTTATACAGAAATAATCATAAATATCTCCGGGATCAGAAAGAAAATGGAGTGTTCAAAAATATTCTCATTTCATCTCATTTCTATAAGAATTTTTGGAAATGCTGATATTCATATTGAAGAGAGAGAGAGAGAGGGGGAGAATGAGAGAGAAAGAATGAAAGAGAGAGAGAGAGAGAATAAGAGACATAGAGAGAGAGAGAGAAAGAACAAGAGACATAGAGAGAGAGAGAGAATAAGAGACAAACAGAGAGAGAGAGAGAGGGAGAAAGAATAAGAGACATAGAGAGAGAGAGAGAGAATAAGAGACAAGCAGAGAGAGAGAGAGAGGGGGGGATAAGATACTGATTAACCCTGGACAAAAATACCCGCAGGATCCTGAAGGGAGCGGATATTCTCCCTGGTTCCGAAAGGTCATCATGGCTTGGGATAGCGGAAACCAGACTGGCAACCGGAAACAACGTGGAACCTGAAGGACCGACCCATCTGTAAATTGCTTTCACCACAAGTTCATGTCAACATGCTGATAAATCCATGTGTAGAAATTGGTTTCACCATAAATCTTCTAATTACAGATGCAGATTTATCCACTGCAAATCCATGATATATATTATAGTATGATATAGTTATAAAATGTTATAAACATCAAGGGGGAGGCCTTCCTGCACAAACTGGCAAGATCCGGTCCGACCAGCAACTTCAAGAGGATGAGGGAGACTATGTCATAATGTTCCCAATAGAAATTGGTATTCAAGTGGATATGTGGATATGTGGATATGTGGATATGTGGATATGTGGATATGTGGATATGTGGATATGTGGATATG
>Ga0126342_10005083_pt1:2500-22782 | contig 22782 bp, 15 predicted proteins | sample Cyp1metagenome_FD_92528 | JGI IMG/M metagenome (GOLD analysis project Ga0126342, IMG submission 92528) | Coral microbial communities from Lord Howe Island, Old Settlement Bay, Australia - Cyphastrea 1 metagenome | ecosystem: Host-associated > Invertebrates > Cnidaria > Coral ...
CATAAAAAACTGTGATTTTCCATAGTTATGTTAAATTACCAGAGGGTACAATGTTTAACGGATAGATTGGCATTATGCAGCCGTAGTCCATTCTAAGATGCCCAAAACATCCACACGCTTAGGCCGCACAGAGCTGGGGACCCCAGGGTGGACCCGGTGGGTGAAATCATGAGGTGATGCCTATCGTAAAGCTATTCAGTAGACACGAAAACATTGCATGGAACCATCTTTGAAATCCAAAGGATAGGCAAAAAATCGATCAATCACCCATTAAACAACTTAACATGGATAAATACTTGTGGAAAAGCTGACATATTTTTTAAACCATAAGTCAATTTCGATCAATTTTCCCGCCCTTTGGAAAAAAAACCGGTTCGATGGTTCCATCATGTTCCAGCCATGAAAAATCGTGCAGCTTTTTACTTGTTGCCTCGGAGGTGGGGAGGACGCGCTAGATCTGCGCGCCAGCTCAGGGAGGGGAAAGGCTGCAAGACTGGGTCTTTTCGCCGTTTTTTGCAGGAAAAAACATGTTTTTTTGCAGGAAAAACATGGGAATTTCAGATGATCTTAAGATATTTTAGGATGATTTTTGTGAAGAATGACTTTGGGGTTGGTTGCATTGAATCTTCGCCCAAGAATTTTTGTCTATTGTGAGGATTCACCCACAATGACAGCTGTGGGAAAGATGCACTTAGATGATTTTCAAGGCCATCAAACCCGGAAATAATCGGTGGATTTTTGACATTTTTGATGACAGCATAGGTTCTTATCATGTTTCAGCCATTTGCCATGACCCTCCTGGTTACCCAAGGTCTTCTGTGCTGAATGAAGGCGCAGTGGACGCAGGGCAGACCCAGAGGGATGGTATCCGAAGATTTTTTTTGCAATGACCTCACAACAGAAAATATCCTGAAAAGATGACGAGTAAGGGCATCTTCCCAAGATTTTTGTTGCTCCGAGGAATTGATGATATAAGGATCAATCATCCCAAGAATTTCTTGCATAATGATATTAGGTCCCCAAATCTTAGGAACTAATACATGTTAGTTTCCCCAGAAAAACTGACTTATCCCAAAACGAGCTTATTAGATCCGTTGTCAAGTGACATAGATAGCATGCCGCAGTTGCGCCGTTCTTTGGGTTGAAGCTGCCCAAATGTGACCTGCGGACCTGAACTTTCTGGTGGATTGGAAAGGAAAACCAAGGTAAGGGAGCCCATATCTTGAGGGAAATTACCATCTGGTTATGACTAACATAGCCATGGAAAGATCCACCATTTTTAAGTTCGGTAAACCATCTATAAATGGGCCATTTTCCATGGCTATATTAAATAACCAGAGGGTAATATAAATTGGTCCAAAATGAGGGTTAGATCCCAAACTCCAATGGTTGAGAAAATCCGTTTGCCTCCTAAAGTAGCTAACATTGAGGTCTCCCACCATTTTTGGCAAAGCCAAGAGACTAAAGCGATTGAATATGGCACATTTTGAAGTGATTCTTGTAAAGAAAGACATAAAGTTTGCCTATCAGATCCTATCAGATACCCTCTGGTAAACTAACATAACTATGGAAAATCACCATTTTCAATGGGGAAATCCACTATAAATCACCATTTTCAATAGCTTTTTGTTTCAGTTTACCAGGCCGGGTATCTTGCCATGATGAAACATCGAAGGGATCTATGGATCCGCTGGACAAAACTCTGAAAAACCCTGGATCCACTTAGCCACTTAGGCTGGACAGTCGCTGTTGGACTCTGAGATCCATGGGCTGTTTACAATGACCTCACTGATGTCGCTTCCGGGAATGAACGAATGAACGAATGAACTGGCTTGGGATTTACTGTCAGTATCTATCAGTTTTTCCAAGATGGTGAGCGCCCGATAGGGAACCAATGAAAGTGAGACATTTCTGAAGAGCATAGAATCGTCATGAGTGAGTGATAGCCTACATCTCTTTTGTTTCATCGCTTTCGGTTCCTTTCCATGGTTTTCGGATGTTTTCGGTACAAAAATAGCATGTTTGTCATATTAGTCAATCACATCCTGGTTGATGGTTTGGAACATTTGGATTATTTTTCCATATATTGGGAATTTCATCATCCCAACTGACGAACTCATATTTTTCAGAGGGGTAGGTATACCACCAACCAGTAGCTATGAAAGTACAATCATCATATAGCCAATTAGTTCAATCACATAAAGATCTCCATCTCAGTGATTCATGATATATGATCATAATATTATGATTCAGATTATAAAAAGGGCCACAACAATGATTGGTATGTTTAATAGGTGGTATGTTTACCATCTTAAGAATTCCGTATTTGTCCCATAAAAATGGGGGGGTGTTACCCTCTGGTAAACGTTTACATAACTATGGAAAGATCCACCATTTTCTAGCTGGGTAGTCATCAACTATTTCAATGGCAATTTTCAATAGCAAACTGTTAGTCATTACCAGAGGGTAGCACCAGCCTATCCCACCAGCCTCATTCCCACCTCAGCCCTCTGAGGTCGGAGGATCTCCAGGATCCGGAAGATCCGGTGCCCGAATTACAACTCGAGGTACCGCGTGCGTTTTTCGGGACCAGCTGAAGGGTGTAGAAAAACCGTACAGCAATGGCTGGGTTGAGATACAACAAAAGCCTGGTAAACTGAAACAAAAAGCTCTTGAACATGGCTATTTATAGTTGATTTAGATATTTAGCTATAAAATGGTGGATCTTTCCATAGTTTTTTGTAAACGTTTACCAGAGGGTAAGCTGAGAATATCTGAGATATTCTGAAGTGGAATCTTATGGATGTCACGCTATTTTTTTGGTCATAACAATGTATGTATATTCATACATTTCACATCCATAGCAACCACCAAAAAACTATAGAAAAGACAAAAAATCGATTAAAGAAGGGATCTCTCTGAATCTTTATTATACAATATTATATATACTATCTTTTGGGAGGCTACTTAATATATGTTTGGTTACCTGTCGGTAACTGAAGTGGCTACCTGTTCCAAAAGTAACTGGAAGGTTAGGGTTATAGTTACTATACTTATCTTATACATATTAAGTAGGGATATCTCTATCTTTGTTACTTTTTGTAAATATAAGAAAGATAATGATAACTAGTATTACAAATACTATAATATACTTGATGCATATTGTGCAATTGTATATAGATGATCTAATTATTGTATTGATAATCTAGTACATAGTTGGTTATAGTTGATTATCTCAGTTATCTCAGTTGCATATCAAACCAACTGGTCTTTCTATAGTTAATATACTATACCCTCTGGTAAATAAACAGTTGGAGCCAGGTCACATCCCTGGCAGCGCCGGCGACTTCGCCCACGGTTACGGCGCTTCCGCGAAACAAAGCGGAGATGTGGCTTGGCGGACAGGGTGGACAGGGGATCAGACGTAAATTGTGCATGTTGACTTGGAAGACATATACATATATGTATATATATGTGTATATATATACATATATATATGTGTATATATATATATATGTGTATATATATATATATTATATATCTATGTATGAGTAGATATAGTGTATGTAAATCTTGGCTTGGGTATGATCTAATGATCTATACTTATTTACTTGATCATCCTGAAGTAGATTGAGATCAAATTTAGATGTACCCATCCTGAGGTCGCAGATGGAACAGAACCCTGGATCCATACAGCTCAAAACAATCATGGGAATAGTCCGGCGTACTCCGCCATGACATCAAGAACTGGCGAATCGGAAGATCTGGGATTTTTGGCTTCCAATCTTTGATATTCTTTGATGGGATAGGTATTTTTGTGTTGCCAAGTGAATGATGATTAATAACCATTAACCATAAATCATCATTAATAACCATCATTGATAACCATAGAATCTGAACCAAGTTTGGATTGATTGAAACTCAGAAGGAGTTGACCCAAGGCCGGATGATGACATTCAGAACCTGGAAAGGCACAACGTGAATGTGAAGATGTGAGCTTCCTGCTTGCTGCTTTTTTTTTGTGTGTGTATGTGTTTTATTCTGCTTTGGCTAGGATGAATTGGTTTGATGTATATAGTCGGTACAACCATGTATATATATATATATGAACTGTATCAGGGCCCATGCCAATTTTTGCAACTTGCAGGCCGATTATGTGGCGAACTTTCTGGATCTATATCGTATTCTCTTACAAAGTCCCGCTTAAATTTCAGCATGTTTCATCTGGTTTCCATCCATTTTTCCACAGGAAGAAATCATCCATTTTCCATCACAGGTATTTTGGGTCTTCGATCCAATTTCCATCCATTTTCTCCAAGGATCTTCCAGATTTTCCAGAAAAACATGCTCATTTTCTATGGATCTTCCAGATTCCCAGATTTTTTTTAAAGAAAAAACACATGGCTGGCACGGTTCGTTGCCTCGCCTCGTTGCAGGTCGGTCTTAAACCTGGTGAACCAAGGGGCCTCGCCGGGCATGTCTGGAGCCCAACGGAGCCCAAAGAAAAACAGCTAAGTAGAGCTGCTTTCTGCAGAGCTTTCGGTATTCAACTCGAGTTGATTACAATTGTTGCAAAGTATCCTTAGTACTCGATTGATCTTAACTGTGTTGCCAGTACTCTTACAATTGTTGCACTCGAAATCTTTTTTTGTGCAATTGTTGCATTCAGAATTCTAAGGTTGAAAAAGTCTAATTAAAAAAATATGGATGCTGTTGGAGTTGCAATGAGCAAAATGTGAGAAATTTGAGGCCATCTATAGCTTTTCATAGCTTTTCCTACTTCCAGATGGCATCCGAAAGCCACGTTCCCAGGGTGACCTTCGTGGCGGAGGTGAGGAAATTGGTGCATGGGAAGATGAAGAAGGACCGTTTCAAAGAGATCTTGGATGATTGGTGCCATGGTCAGACCTGGGTGCTATTCATGGTGCTATGAACATAGATTGTGAGGCCCCCGTTGACGATAGCGTTCAGTTGGTGCACAGAACTCCAATTTCACTATGGTTGATGGTACGCTTAAATAACCATAGTTACTGGGGCTTATATATAAACCAACTAACATCACTGGGGGGCCTCACATTGTAGATTGTGATACCTAAGTGTTTGTTCCATATTCACTTTCCAAATTAGGTCCGGAGATCTGTCTGACACCAAGGTACGTTGGAGTTGGAGTTGGGGCGATGCTGAAATGCTCCGAGAAAACTCGGAGTTTTCTTGGAAATTCATCCGTTAGGATCAGTGATTACAAATATGGGGATTTCCTAAGTCATAGGGGTACCCCCAAATCATCCAGTCGTCATGGATGACCATGACTTAGTAGTGAAACCTTTTGAAACCTATTTTGTGACTTGAGGATGCCCCATTTTTGCAAACCCTCATAAGTTTCAACATCGAAAGTGTTTGTGTGGTGGTACTTCCATGAGAACTGAGCCTTGCATGGTTTTTCCTGGGTTGATCTCCAAACAGGAAGATGAGACCTGAGCCACTTCATTTCATAGGAACACATTATGACAGCTGGTTGATGGATAACTCCTAAGAAGATCAAACAAGATGAATGATCTGATGGAGTTTCCCCCACTTGCTGTTTCTTGTTAGATTCAACTACTGGTTTTCGTGATTTTGCTGTGGATTTCTGGATTTAGGCTGGGAGCGCCAAAGCGCCAAGTCCCAGAACGTACAAATTCCCCTAACTTTTGATAGAAACGGCCGTTTCCTGGATGTTATCCTCTAACACATCCATATCAAAACAGAGCCATCGGTTGCTTCCCTGGGAGGAGTTGCATCTGCAACACAGCGCCACCGAGAAGTCGTTGAACGTGTCTTGGCTGGGGACAACTGATTCTGCAACTGGTTTTTCTCTGCAAAATGCTGGACAAAAAACGGACCGAATCTTCGTGGTTGATCATCTTTTTCCGAAGACGTGGCCATTTGGGGGTTAGGGAAACTCCCACTATGTGTAGATGACAGATTCGAAAAAACATACTGTTGATGTCCTGGAAATGGTGGAGGATTGATGTGGAACCTGAGGGACTTGGGGCAAGATGGACATTTGGCAATTGGAATCCAAGTCTATTGCTGGAATCATAAGTCTAGTTGGTGACCCTTCCAAATTGGATGGCTTGCACTGGATCTTGTGCCACCTAGAGCCTCGAAGTCTCCAAGAAAAATGGTTGTACTTGTAAAAAAAATGGTGGCCGAAGAAAACGCGGGGTAAAGTGAGGCTCCAATGAGGATAGATAGTTCTCATGGAAGCTGATCCCCATCCCAATGGTTAGCTGATTCCAAGCAACGATTCTCACTAGACGAACGACCTCACCATAGATGATCATTGGCAAGCAGAATCATCCCTAAAACAGGTCCACATTTCCCAGGTCATTGTTGCAGCTCAGTGACATGCCAATTTTATTCTACTAGATGCATAATGATGCATATTCACTCTCGGCAAGCCCCAATTCTACTATTGAAGTTTCAGAATGGTTCCTCTAAGTTTTCCCTGAAATCCCATCCAATCAATCCAACCAACCCAGTATCAATCCAGGATTGTTCAATTTTTTGCACACCAAGCACGTGCTTCACACATGATCTGCAGATCTGCAGAGGCTTCCTACGTTGCCATCGCCGGCTGTTCCTCTCGCGATTGGAGAGAGATGCTCAATGTGGCGCTGTCGCGTGATGTGGGGACGCACGGAGGAAGAATCCACTGCTGAAGAGTTGGTTTTCGCCTCTGTGGCCGCAAGGGCACCTGACACTTCAGGGGAAAAACACCTTCGTTGAGAAATCCTTGTCCCTCTTAAAATTGCAATTTTGGGATGGCCCATCATAGCCCATTATCAGACACACACCATTCAAGATGGAACCCCTAATTTGTGAGTTTCAAAGATGATTTTCCCTAGTGGATAGTGGATATGGTCATTCTTGAGTTTCATGTGTTTCATGTCAGATTCACAGAGTGTAGATGAGCATAGATAAATGGATTAAGTTTTGGCAGTCACGTTGAAACTCTCTTTGAGTCGTCAGATAGTCATGCTGGATCCCAGAAAGGAGATGGAGTCTTGCTGGATCAGATTTGAACCCATGGCAATCTCCACCTAAAAACCATGGGCTTTCTCTGGCCCTGAAACATGAAGTCTTTGTTTGTTGAGTTGAACCCATGAATGAATACTATACTTATAAGTTATATCCCTGTAGTCACAGAATTCACCAAGTGACCTCTACTGAAAAAGTTAGCAAAAATCAGCGATTGAAATCCCTATGACATAGGTTAAACTTCGTTAAATCGCATTTTGTCCCAAGGGTTTCCCATGGGTTTACCCCCATCTTTAGTGGTGAAATGAGGTCAATGGTTCTAGCTTGGAGACCTACAAACTCCCAGAGTTGGCCGAGGATCACAGGCTCGATCCATCCTGCTGGTTTATGTCTAACAGGGGTTGGTAAATGTCCTAATTGAACACCCAAATATTGGGGATAGAATCTCCAACAGATACTTTTTCAAGTGATGTTCAACATTGTTCAACAAATCCCCAATTTTTTTTAGGGACATTTACCAAACCCTATCTAATGTGGGTAAAACAATACGGATATAGGGATACAAGCCATAGGGATATATGATGGGGATATATGTGGATTGTTAAAAAATGAGGATTCTGTTTAGTTTCTACACTTTCGGGGATTTTCAAATGATTGCAAATATGGTGATTATGATTGGGAATTTTCAAGTGTCTACAATCATGTTCTTCATGATTTTCTGTGATTGCAAAGATGGTGTCATGTCTTGAAATACGTTGGAACCCAAGAATTTTTCCATATTGCCAGAATGTATAAACATGGCCGTTGGCGTAGTATTATTAACCACCATGAAATATGATCACTATGATTAACCACTATTAATCACCATAAAATCACCATTAATGGAATTATATATACATACATATATTACCCTGTGGTAAACTAACGTAGCTATTGAAAACGGCCATTGAAATAGTTGATTTACCCAGCTAGACAATGGTGGTTTTCCATAGTTTTTTGTTAACGTTTACCAGAGGGTAGATATTCTTAACCATAAAATCACCAAAAATCACCCTGTGGACCCTGTAGCCGCTGCCAGGAAGTGCCGCGACGTTGAAGCCGAGCGTGCGGAACGCGTGGCGGATTTGCAGAGCTTGGCGGACGTCTTCATGGTGCTCGAGCTGGGGGATGGGTAAAGGATGGCTTGAGATTCATAGTGGTTAAATGTGATTAATGATACCTATAATCATTGTTAATGATTGTTAATCATATGGTTGATAATCTTGTTTTTAAGATATGGTGGTTAACCATTATTAATAGTTATAGTGGTTAACCATTATTAATATTCTGGTGGTTCTTATCAACCACTATTAATAATGGTGTTAATAATACTAGTTAATAGTGGTTTTCATAGTGAAAAAAAAGATTGAACCGTTAATGGAGGTTGAAGATTAGCAAAAAAACTGCCGTCGTTTTTTTTTTCCCCGAAAAACCTAGGGTATGTAAGTAATGTGATATGGAATATATACGTATATATATACATCCATTCATGGCTAATAATTGTGACTTTATGGTGAGCCATGGTTAATAATCATGAATAGTGGCGAAAAAAAGTGCCAAGACTGGCTAATCATGTGGGCAACCCTTGCTGCCATAAAGAACTCCCATGACTGGGGATGGTTTATACTTTATAGTTTATAGCCACCCAGAATTCAATGGTGATGACTTGGGGATGGTGATGATAATCAACCAGTTGATGGTTCAAGATCATCCCTGGAGAGCGCCATTTCAGGTAAACATATACCAGGGGCAACCGAAGTTGCAACGGTGTTTATATTATTTTATATTATTTTATATTATTTTAATGCAACATAAAGTGTTTCCAACTGGAAAACCGGGGGTTATATATGTTATTATATGTTCTCATTTTTTTCAATTTTCCAACTACAATAGCTGCCACATCCTGGATATTTTGGGGCACATCTACCCCCACTGCTAGGGATAAACACGGTCGCCATGGTGAGGCCAATACGGTCTACACCTGCAAGCTCTATGCGGGCAACGAGAGCGACCGCTTGCTGCCGGCCGGGCCACGATGTTGTTTGGACTGGGAGATGTCATGATGAATCAGGGGGTAACTCAGTATGAATCACTACATGATATGGTAATGAATAGCACTATATATATATACCCTCTGGTAATTTAACGTAGCTATTGAAAATGACCATTAACAGTGGATTTTCCCATTAAAAATGGTGATTTTCCATAGTTATGTTAGTTTACCAGAGGATATGGTAATGAATAGCACTATATATATAGGAATACTAAGGGAATATAGTGGGAATATGATGATATCTGAATACTAAGGGAATATGATGATATCAGAATCAGAACATTATTTGGGCTAATACTATGATATGACGGGAATATGATGGGAATATGATGGGAATCCTCCAGTAGTCTATGCCACCTTTGATTACCGGAGGCTACTCCATCGTATCATCCCTCTGGTAGAAAGTAAGAGTTTGCTGTGGAGTTTCCATGATTTTTTCAGAGGTAAATCATCTATTTCTATTGGCCATCTCTATTACGGCTATGTTAGTTTATTGGAGGTTATTCTGCATCATTATCCCCAATGAGGTTCTTTTTTGTGACCCCGAACTGTGGGAATAGTTCTCGTGAATGTGGGGTGGTTTTATCCCCCTTCACATCGTTGCACACAATCCCATTGATATATAACTTATATAACCAATGAATATCATGGATAGTATCATACTGGTCATCCATGGAAATGGAGGTTTCCTAATATCATAGATATCATGGATAATATCATGGAGGTTTTTATAACCAATGAATATCATGGATAGTATCATACGGGGATTATGGAGGTTTCCTAAGATGGTCATCCATGACGACAGGACGGGGATCCCCCAGGACTGAAGAACCCCCCACATCTGGCAGCGGCACATCAGTGGGATATCACCCCGGGTGCTTTTTTTTTAGCCACCAGTCGCCGATGTTGCAAGCCTGGCGGCTACTTGGGGCTGCAATTCCAGTTTTTTTTTACATATATCATATATATATATATATTATATAATGTAATATAAATATATATATATATATTATTATATAATATATCAACCATAGTTATAGGGGCTATATCCCCAACTTCCAGTTGATTCACACAGCGCTCGCGCACCTAGCTACCAGGTGGGCGATTCCAATCGCTGTATCATGGATGTGGAGAAGTATCCTTTGAGCAGCAAGACCAGGTATCTGCGACTGGGGATTTTCTAGCTGGCCGTGTTGGAATACCAAAGGGCAGTTAATTTTTTCTATTTTTCCAAGCAATTGGTGGACAATGTTACAGAGAGAGCTGTTGGACATAGCAATCCTTTGGGTTTCAGGTCTCATTTTGGGTGGAGAACAGCCTTGATACCAACACCAAGCACCAACCAACACCAAGCAGTTGGATGCAGTGGGGCTATTCTAAATCCCAAGTATCAGGAATATACCACACATTGATACAAATTGGGGATGTAATATTGCGGATCCCCCTGTGAAAATGTGCAACAAAAATAACCCTCAGGTCTTTTTTGATCCCCAGTTGCTGAGTAAGTCACATGAGTTGTGCTTGGCAATATTGTAGAACATGGTAAACGGGGTTTCCTCTGCGTTGCTGGAGAAACTACGGCGGACCAAATTGGAATCTACCATAGTGATGGACAGTTCCTCATTCATATCAGTTCCCCTGCAGTAATCAAACGTGGCAATGGAGCATTCCCCTCATTTATCTCCATTTCTAGATGTTCCCAGCTATAAACCTCCAATTTAGGGGGATTTCCCAACCAGCCACCTAACTGATTTCCAGTACATCAACATCTCATGTTACTTGTCCCCATGAACGATACAGGCACATCGACTACTTGAAGGATCAACTGGCTTTCTGGGACGCGGAGTACCAGAAGATCGTGGATTCACGTCCGGGCCCAGGAGTGATGAGATGAGCTGGAATCTATGTTTGGTCATATCATCTGGTTGGTGGTTTGGAACATTTTTTACTTTTCCATATATTGGGAATAGGAACCCCAACTGACTAATATTTTTCAGAAGGGTTGAAACAACCAACCAGTTGGTCATATGTAATTGTTTTTATAGAGAAGACTTAAAGGATATGGTCATATCATGTCATCATCACATTCACCTTCATGGTCTTAGTCTTTAGGGAATACTTAAAGTGAAGAGAAAGTAAACATTAAAATCCTTGACTGAAGAATCTAATGCAACATTGACACCCCCTATCCTGATCTATCCTGCGTATCCCGAATCGATTTTCGGCAAGCTGGGAGTGATCCCATCCAACATCTTCGTCCTACATTTTTTTATTTGATACTGAGTCATTCATGTTTGTTTATAATCTGTTCTTTTCGGAGTTGCCATGTTCCTTCTCTCCATCAAATTTTAGGGCAATGGAACATACTACAGTGACCCCCGAAAAGATAGAAGAGTCATTGATCACTATTTTTTTCAGCACGATTTTTCAGTTTCTATCTTTTTTTGGGGTTACTATATAACAACACATTAAAAAAAAACTGAGTTGTTGCTGATGTGCCGAAGAATGGGTGTCTTTCATTGCCATCCGCTTTTAAGGTGTGCAATGCACGTCAAACACAAAGGTGCAGCCCTGGTCGCGTGAAACGCAGTGGATTCTTGGGGCTATCCCTTGTGGTTCTTCGTAAGATACCATAAGTAGGTTATAAGTACCCCCGTTATAAGTGGGCGATCGCCCTATTTACTCCATGAAATGTATAATAATAATAACAATAAATGATGATAAGAAGAATACTAGTAATAATAATAATAGTAATAATAATAATAGTAATAATAATAATAATAATATATATATGTGTATATATAATATTAGAGATATCTAAATTATTGCCTACTTACTACTTGATTACTAAGTAGGATGAACCGGGAAGAAGCGACCTTGCAGACCCGATGGGGTAAATGTTGGGAATCCGGGAGAGCTTTCGCAAAGCTCAGACGACTGAGAAACATCCCGACGTGGATTTTTTTTTTTATTGGGTTCACCACTTTGAATATGTAGTATAGGTACTACTGTGGATGGTTGCGAAATCCTGCACCAGTTGAAAACGGTGGTAAACATCCCACTATTTATAGGGTTTCAACCTTCCGTCCACCGTAGTATAATCTAGTATACATTGTATACATTTGTATACTACGAGCTATAGATTGTAGTCAAAAAAAAATAGTCACGTTCCTATGCATTCTGTAAACACAGGCAGAAGAAAGTTTTGATGCCTAATAATTCACAGGTTTATTAGATTGTAGCTAAGCTAGTAATTAAATATAATTAAAACTATCTATATAGTTTTTCACTACAGAATTATTAGGCTACAGAATATTATAGATTGTAGCTGAACTTCGCCTAATAATTTACAGCTTCCTGTCCATTCTCCTGGAATGGATGGGAAAATTGGTCAGCCGGACACCTCCAATATATGGTAACACCATGTTTTGTTTTTCGCCAAAAAATCGACCCAATGAATTCCCGGGGTTGAATCATTTAGATCAAAAAACATGTTCTTGAGTTATATATCCCCAAACTCTCTAGGATTTTATAGGATAAACGAATACATCCTTTTTTTTCCATAAATTTTGGGGCTCCCTCAACGGCCAGAAATTAACATAAACACCGGATAGCCGCTAGGCCTATGAGGCGCACAAGGTCACGGTGGACCAAGCGAAAACTGCATCTCGGAGCATGGCATTTCTGCTGGGTGAAATACACAAACACGAATTGCTATTGTTCATCATCATCAGAATTAGAATTAGCAGAATTAGCAGAATTAGCAGAATTAGCAGAATCAGAATTAGCAGAATCATCATCAGAATCAGAATCAGAATTAGCAGAATGAGAATCAGAATCAGAATCATCATCGAAACACATGAACATGAACATTATCAGCCATGATACTGCGGATGGTTGCGAAATCCCTCACCAGTTGGTAGAGGGGCAAAATCCCATGAGAACCCCATTAGATATTTACAATGTTTCATACTTTTCATAGTTACCAACTGGTGCAGGATTTCGCAACCATCCACAGATATCCTCAGATTCATAGAGATTTTAAGTGAGTCATATTCTGTCTAAAAACATAGTTGCTATTAGCACCTTCGATCATCATCAATATTCATCATCATCACCACCATTATCAATGATGATAGTAATACTATTCTCATGACACAGAATATTAACCAATCATGGATTATTATTCTAATCGTATTAATAGATATTAAATGATATTAATAGTACATTATAGTATTAATAGTATAGCTAGTGCTAGTACCAATTATAGTATTCATAGTACATTGTCATTGATAATGTTACCAATCGTACATTGATTAATATTACAGTATCATTACTATTATCATGAAAATAGTACATTATCAATCGATAGTATTAATAGTACGTTATCATTATCATATATAAATAGTATGTTATATTAATAGTACGTTGTCATTATCATTATCATGTATATATATATATCATTTATAGATGATTTTCCCATTAAAACCTCCATGTATAAGGGATGTTCCATGGCTATGTTAATACCGGAGGGTATATTAATATTATTAATTATCACTTCATATTCTTCAGAAGAAACCAGCGTCACCGTGGCGATGCCTCGGCCGCCTCGGAGGCTCTGGCGGAGGTCCGCACAGCATGCAACGAAGCGCAGGCGCCGTGTTTTTTTTGTTTTTTTTCGAAGCAAACGAATGCCAAGCTAAAATGATTATTGAGCTTATATATGATATTATATAATTATAATATATATATATATATGTATAATGTATAGTATATGTATACTGTAGATATTCCAGTGGTGTTTTTCCACAGAGATGTTCCTTGTCTTTTTCTAGATCAGTTGGATGTTCCAGCTGGAAGTCTCTTTCAGCACAAGGCCAAGATGGATGAAACTTCCTGTGGCTATAAGGCCTCCATCACGAAGGCTGGTTGTTTCGGCTGGAGGGTCATGCTGGAGTCGGAGGGTAAAGTTGTGGAAATCCCATGGAATCCATTGAAATCCAGGCATTTTTTAGGGACGTTTTTTGGGACGCACGGGGCACTGTTGGCTGAAAGAAATGTTCACCGAAAGCGTGTTGTAGCAGCACTTTGGAGAAGCCACATTTGAATACATTTGACCTCATGAACCCAAAGGGTCTTAAAATAAACCATGAAAAACGCATGACCATGCATCATGTTTCATCGCTCTTGAATGTTTTTTTCTAATATTGGAACCACCATGGCTTTCATCACTTCAACCACCAGCGGTTCGTGTGAGCCAGAAATGCGAGCTGGTGGCGCGCTGTCAAGAAGCTCGGGCGTGCTATTTGGTGTTTGGAAGGGAGCTATAAGGAGATATAATATAAAGAGCTATGGGGATCCACATTCCCTACTAATGTCAACCCCGGATTAATAAACCATAGTTTATTAATTAGGGGGGTATTCCCCCAATAGTTATTATTTGATACTTAAATGGTACCTTCCCAATTAAACAGCCTAGGGGTTTATTAATCCAGGGTTGACATGAAATGGGAAACCAAGGAGCAAAGAGGTTTCCGGAATCATGAGTGATTCATTATAAGTACCCTCTGGTAAACCAACATAGCTATGGAAAATCACCATCTTTAATAGGTAAATCAACGAACTAAATGGGCCATTATGAGCAAATGCTGCAGATGTAAGTAGTTGGGCTAAACATCCTTTTGATCAACTGGAAGACTGCAAAAGAGTACCTAAAGGAAAAAAATATTGCCAAGACCCTAAGTTTAAAGCGGTCCTATTTTCCTTTAGGTACTCTTTGGAACTAATTTTCACTAATTGACAATCTAAGTTGTCACAATCAGTCCTTTTTCCAACATATTACATGTCTCGACGGCAGCAGGTGGTGTTTTCATACACTTTGCACAGTCTACCCTCTGGTAAACTAACATAACTATGGAAAGATCCACCATTTTATAGCTGGGTAAATCCACTATTTCTATGGCCATGGCTTCAATAGCTACGTTAGTCATTACCAGAGGGTATGTCACAGTCACTTTGAGCAGGTCATCAAACTCAGCTTGAGTTGGAGTTTGACTCCCCTGCCACCTATCCAGTTGCCATGGCTTCACTTCGAGCGAGCGTAGCAATCCCAAGGTTTTTTTTCGGGCACCTGTTGCCAGTTGTTGCTACAAAAATGTCTGGCACGTTCGGCACGTTGGACGTTCAAGCAGCCGTTTCGGAAGAACAGAGGTACCATAAATCATGGTTTTTTGGGGTCCAAACATAAGATGGCTATGGATCAAAACCGATGAAACCCAGTGAATCCCAGCTAGAAAAATTGTGGTGAACACCAGGTGACCCATGGGTAAAATGAGCCATGCAAGACGTTTTTATCCCATCGGATGATGATGAAACTGGTTCGTTTTGGAGACCAAGCATCCAAATCCACAGAGATTTCCATGGATTTTTGGAAGTTCAAAATAAGATGCACAGAAAAAAGTTCTTGGAAAAGATCAACTTCTGTTCATTTGAAAAAATCTAAAGATTTACGTAGATTTACCAACTTCCAACATCCACTGTAGCTGGTGGGAACATCTTTTTTTCGACTCAGGAAAGCACTTGGAAGACCTATAATGAGACCTTGACCACAGCGAGGACAGAGGAGATATTCCTCAAGGCAGGCTTTGGACGTGTCAATGGAGGCAGATGATGAAAGATGTTGGATGTTTTTGTACCATAATTTACAATAGAAATGGAGGTGTCAATGGGAAAATCATCTATAAATGATGGATTTTCAAGCAAACCATGTTTGATGACACCGGAGGGTAATATGGTTTACATTTGAAGATGATTGAGTTTTGGATCATGCCAAACTCAGTTCATGTTCATGTTCATGTTCATCCCAACTTGGGTCACAATTTCCCCATGCCATTTCACGATGCAAACCCTTTGGAAAATCATCGAGCCTTGGAAGACTTTTTTCTGCAGGCTCAGATGAGCACATTGGAGCGTATCGAGTGCTATTTGGGTGCCTTTGAGTCCGGGACCCGATCTTTTTGGGTCGACAAAAAGGGGGTTCGATGCTGCTTTGCCCCAATGGGGATTTTGGGTGGATTTGGAGCAGGTGGCTGTGTTTTTTTCCAAACTTGGGGTCATACCGAAAGAAACTGGAAACAAGGGGCATCTCAAGAAATAACACAATGATGTGCATTCCCAGTGAAATGTGAAGCTGTCGAAATAATGCACATATCACTATATCAATCAGTGGTTGATCCTTGCTCTAGTGGTTCATTACTAACCCCTCCTCCGAAGAGCAACTACCCACAAAGTTTTGGCAGGGACCCCAAACTGAGCAGATTCATTGCATTCTACAAGGGATTCTGGAGGAATCAGTCCTGAGCTGCACATGCCTGCAGCGGTGGACCCAAACATAGCGGTACAACATCAGCATGCCAACTGATTCTGACCGTGATCCTTGGGTGAAAAACCCCTTGGTCAAATCGTGGGGGGCAGGGGACGTCCCATTCCCCAGGCTCAGTGATATGAGGGAAGGCATCCTGCAGTGCAAAGACAAGGCGGATTCCCCCACGGAGATAATCCAGAAGCCATCTACAAAAAGGGCGCTTACTAAGTTAGTTACTATAGTGGGATGGTCCTCCAAGTACCGAAATGAAATTGGTGGCTGACGATTTTTTCGTGCTTTTTTCCGGGTGACCCCATTCATTCATAGTCGGTGGGTAATCCAGTTGATCTCCCGGGTGGGTAAACATATAAAAAGATGTGGGTAATTTTAATGGCCCATTCGGAAGATGATCTAGAGGATCAATGCGAACCCTCCACAGTTTTGGAGGGTAAGCGATCGCCAGTTTTTTAAGCACCAAAACATTCCTTGGGAACGGGGAGTTTCAGCTGAAAAAAGGACTTGTTTTGTAGATCTGAACCTGGCTTATCCCATGTTCATTGAGCTATTTCACAAACAACATTGATCTTTTTCAGCAATACACGTGCTTGATCTGGTTGGTGGTTTGGAACATTTGGATTATTTTTCCATTCAGTTGGGAATTTCATCATCCCAACTGACTTTCACTCCATCATTTTTCAGAGGGATAGGGCGAAAAACCACCAACCAGTTGATTGTTTTTGTAAGACTAAGAACTACCCTCTGGTAAATTAACATAGACCCTGGCAGATAGGGTTTGGAAGACTAGTTTCCATTAAAGATTGGTCATTTTCAGGGTCTATGTTAATTTACCAGAGGGTAATCACTCATTCATTCTACCACGATTCGAATCCTGAGTATTTCAACCATCCATGAGATGATCCCGGTGGAAACATGTCGCCACTGTGCTGGCGCACATCGCGTGTCAGGACTTTCAACAGCACGAGGAAGTCATCAAAATGTCGCCACTTGGGCAGAACAGGGCAGTCTGAAGCCCGCCCCAAAAATGCCGAAGAACTGCAATTGGGAAGCTGGCCTGCGATGATTTTCCTACATCTGATGGTTATTTATGGTTGCTGCAATATAAAAAGACTGTCAACAAGTTCAACCATAGAAATGTGATGATCCCCACTAGGATATGGTTTCAGGCTCAACCACCAACCTGTCACGATTTTTGGTTTTCTCATCTGGGTTTCTCCCCAACTTCGATTGTTAATCATCACTCTCCCAGTCAGATTAGTTTATGCCTAATTAATCTGATTGGTGGTTTCAAACATGGCTTTTATGTTCCATTTCATATATGGTATGTCATCCTTCCCATTGACGAACTCCATTCATGTTTCAAGATGGCAAAATTGCACCAACCAGTCATGATCTTGACTATTCATTGGATTCATTGGATTAGTTAATATGCCCAATCAAACTGCTTGGTGGTGCAACCATTAGACCATGGTTATAAACTCAGTCATAAACGATACCCTCTGGTAAACGTTTACATAACTATGGAAAGATCCACCATTTTCAATGGGTAAATCGACTATTTTTATGGCCATTTTCAATAGCTACGTTAAATTACCAGAGGGTACCCCATTTTCAGAGCATCTTTTCGCCGGATCAACGTGTGGATCACCTTGAGGTTTCACGCCAGGGCCAGACCGGAGCCGAGTGAATGCCAGATGGAACCTTGGTTGGGCCGCGTTTGGGCCACGTTTGGGCCGTGTTCATCGCTTACGTTTCAGTGGGATACCCGGCCTGGTAAACATTTAAACAAAACAGCTATTGAAGCCGTGGCCCAGCTAGAAATAGTTGATGACTACCCAGCTAGAAAATGGTGGATCTTTCCATAGTTTTTTTGTAAACGTTTACCAGAGGGTAGATGAGAATAGTCAATAGTCGATACACGTGTGTATAATGATGTCATCAAACAAGGCTGGCTGGAAAATCCCCGAACTAAAGGGCAGGTTTTAATGGAAAATTATCGAACTTAATGGGGATTTGTTTTCCGTCGCCACATGTGGTTCTGGGGAAGGAATCTATCATTTTTCATACCACTAGATAGCTTCTTTATATTTGTTTTCAACGTTGGACAATTTTTAGGGTTCTTGTTTATCAATGTGAATTTCAGCAGGTGTCCCAAGTTGGTATTTTTCACTAGATGTTCCATTGTTCATAGAATTGGATGACGGAAAAATTTACAGGAACCCCCTATATTTCATGGTAAAAACCATGGTTTCCTGTAGATTTTCCCTTAAACCAATCCATTGAATTGTTCCATCCAAGTTTAGCTGATTTCCGCAAGAAAAAGCCAAGTTTTCCCATGACTGTTTACGTTTCGGGCGTCCAACGCAGGACTCCGGGCGAGGAATTTGGGACTGAAAGGTTGGATGACTTTGGGTGCAGTATCCCTATTTGGAAACTTAAAATGACTGTTTGGTTGAGATAATGATGTGCTTACAGAATGTGTTCATCATGTTTTTTACTACGTATTTTGATAAATCAATGATAAATTAGTCAACCATATACTTATTACCCTCTGGTTATTCAACATAGCCATGTGGAAAATCATCACTTTAAATCGCTACATCATCTATAAATGGGTCATTTTCCGCTATGTTAAATAACCAGAGGCTACTTTTTTTTTCTGCCATGGAAAATGGACCATTTATAGATGGTTTACCTATTCATCCTATGAAAAATGGTGATTTTCGCTATGTGAATTTACCCGCCTGGAGGGGATATCTCAGGGCCCAGGTATCCTCAAGTATCCTCGCGATTTCACAGCGGGCCCAGGATAAGGAAAACGTGGCGGGCTATTGTGCTTATGAAGGCAGCGACGCGTGGTGGGGCCCTGGTGGATTTTACGCTTTTTTGGACGGGGACACTATCCATGACTATCCAATGTGTGGCTAAAAGATGGTAAACTGGTTGGTGGTTTGGAACATGAATTTTATGACTTTCCATATTATGATGAATAATCATCATCCCAACTGACTTTCATATTTTTCAGAGGGGTAGGTATAATTCAACATAACTATGGAAAATCTCCATTTTCTAGCTGGGTAAATCAACTATCAATGGCCATTTTCAATAGCTATGTTTACCAGGCCGGGTATCCAAATCTATCCCCTATATGTGGGTTTACCAGATGGTAAAAGAATGTCAACCAGCCATGACTGGGAATATCTGGGAATGGTTTATACTATACCAGCTATTGATATCTATGGTGAGTTGGGTCATGGAAGACATGACATGGTTTTAGCCACATGAAATTGGGCATTGTGGCATTGCGATCATCCCTGGTGGGACTCCCTGATGAAAAGAAGCAGTAGAATGGAATGAACACTGCTTCAGTGACTTGGCAATCCATGACATACATCGAATCTGGTTGGTGGTTTGGAACATTTGGATTATTTTTCCATCTATTGGGAATTTCATCATCCCAACTGACGAACTCATATTTTTCAGAGGGGTAGGGCGAAAAACCACCAACCAGGAATCCATGACTTTATATGGCTATGGGTCAATACCTATAGATACCATTTTTAGTGGGTTATTCACATCCATAAATCCCAGCTATGACTTGGGGTTCACGGCACGGTACCAGGGTGCCATGACCCATCCCCATATTTTTCTTCGAAGCAACAGCCTGTGAGTCCCAACGGTTCGAGCTATGTGATCTCCATGCGGGGGATGGCCTATGGCACTGTGGACAGGTGAATTAGTGGTTTAATCATCCTGAATCAATGGTTAAAATCATTTCGTTAATAA